>ENA-ORXD01003020-ORXD01003020.1-sediment-metagenome-genome-assembly--contig:-NODE-3020-length-10232-cov-13.110290_pt1 | contig 10232 bp, 11 predicted proteins | sample MGYA00237862_ERZ511471 | MGnify/ENA metagenome assembly ERZ511471 | reverse complement strand
CATGGTGGAATGACTGGCAGGGAAAGCCGCTGCATCAGTGCCGCATCCTGGCGAATGTATTGGCAGCCCGGTTCATCCATAATTACCTGGAAAACGAGTTAATTGTATTGCTTCTTTAATCATTCAAATTGTACGGGCACTTTGCGTACCTGGTTTCCATGACCACTGGCTTCTGAAATCTGCTCGATTGAACGAAGGGCTTCTGATTGCCATATGTAGAATTGGCAACAAACACCGCGTACTCCCGGTACAAATCTTCTTCAGACGCACCGCTGCCGGCTTTGGTGTGAACATCATCCCGTCCGAGGTTGGCACAGGCGGTCTGCTGAAATTTCTCAATGCAGGAATTTGGAAACAACACATCCTGCTATGTCGGAATAATAAATACATTTTCAAATGAGATTCAATTGACTCATTCCATTCCCGATTTCAATTCTTGTAATCTTATATTTCATAACCTAAGTCAGCGTATATAAACCATTGTTGGAGAAGAATACGCCTTTTCGGGTCTCCAATTCTCCTTTCGGACACTGTAAATACGTCCCATAAATAGTTATTCTACGTTAAGAAATGGTTGCATTAATAACGAGCTTTGAGGACATGATCAGTACAGCAGGTTATATCTTCCACTGGCTTTAAATCTTATTAGAGGAAAAAATGATAACGAAAATAAATCCATCCTTATCGGAAAAAATGGTATGGGCTATTCGCAAAATAGATCAAGCCGTCGTTTGGCTCACGTCAAATACTCGAAAAATGGCTTTCGAACGCTCTCAAAGTAACAATCGTTGGCCAATCTCATCAGGGGCTTATCAGCTTGGCGATCCACAAGGTTCTATCGCAGTCTGCACGCTGACCAGTCAAGGATTTCTCTCCCAGGCAGCCGCAATTCCTGGCGTCGCGATTGCGGGGCGTCTTTATACGGCCAATCTAGGGATTGAGAAAATGGTCCGCAACATTCTCGCCAACCCGCGCATCCGGTTTTTGATCATTTGCGGAAAAGAATCACCATTTTTCGCAGCCGGGCAGGCCTTGCTGTGTCTGCATAAGAATGGTGCCCATCCAGATGGCATTATCCCTGGCGCTGAAGGTCACTATCCCTTGGTGAATGGGCTAACCCCTGCGCAAATTGAGAGGTTTCAAATGCAAATTGAATTAATAGACATGGTCGGCGTAACCACACCAACAGAATTAGAGGAGATGGCCGCTGAACTTTCCAAACGAGATCCGGGAGTTTTCTTGAACGCCACCCAAACAATTTCGGAAAACGTACATGTGCGCAGCAATGACGTTAAAAATTTCGACAACGGATTTACCCCCATAAAACCTTGGGGAAAACGCGAACCTCTATCCATGGATCCGAAAGGATTTTTCATTATCTCTGTGGAAAGAAAGTATGGCGAGATTGTAGTTCACCACTATCACGCGAATCACCAACCAGCTCATATCATCCAAGGGCGAAACGCCGAAGCAATTCTTTTGGGATTATTACGAGAAGGCTTGGTCAGCCAGATGAGTCATGCTGGTTATTTATCTGCTGAATTGACAAAAGCTGAAACTGCCCTGCGGCTTAACCTCAGCTATGAACAAGACCAACCACTTCGCATAAATTAAACTTTCGATTCCTCAGGAGCCTGTGGAAGTCTGATCTTTAGCATAGATATTTCATAATAAAGTTTTTGCAAATCTTACCTTATCAAAAGAAGCGCACTTTGAGTGCGCTTCTTTTGGAAGTTCCACGTAGTCTGTTACTTATTTCTCGGCGTAAATAAAGCGGGCAATGTTATAGCCCAGAGTCACCTGGCTGCCCTGAAGGGTCAGCGTAACAGTTTGATTGAACGGCAGCACTTCATTAATTTCCACTTCAACTCCGGGTTCCAGCCCGTGCGTCTTTAAGAACTGAAGGATTTGCTCATCATCCTCGATGGTCTCGTGAATGCGACGCAAGGTCGTGTGGGTGCCAACCGGTAATTTCACCAGCGGCAGCCAATCCGCGGTGAGGTGCTCATTTCCCGGGAAGGGATTGCCATGCGGGCAAAGCTGGGGGTCACCTAAAATCTCGCACATGCGCTCTTCCAGGGTGGGCGAGATGGCATGCTCGAGGGCGTGCGCCTCGCGATGCGTTTCCAGCACCGGCAGTTTAAAAATATTCACCAGCAGCCACTCAACCAGCATGTGCCGGCGTACTACCGAATGCGCTGCGGCGCGGCCGCTTTCAGTGAGGTGAATCATTTTTCGGCCTTTGCCGCTGATCCACTGGTCACGTTCCATGCGTTTGAGAGTCATCGTCACCGTGGCAGGCGATACTGCCATCATCTCGGCCAGACGGGCAGCCACAATTTCTCCGTGATCACGTTCCAGAACGTGCATGGCCATTAAGTAATCTTCGATGGTGTGGGTGGGGCGAACAGCGCCTTCATGGGTTGATAGATATGACATAAATCACCTGGAATCAAGGAAGTTAATTAACCTAGTCTAATCTAATATTTTAGTATATACTAACTTTTGAGTTTGGTTAAATCAGCACAAGATGATTATACCTGCTAATTTATGCCAATTCACTCAGATTTGTAAACGAATTCATAACTTTCATGGAGAATGGTCAATGATCGCTAGTTTTCTTTTATCGTTACGTGAGGGCCTCGAAGCCGCTCTGATTATCGGGATTATCCTGGGCGTATTGCTCAAATTAAACCGGCCGGAGATGAAGAAATCGGTTTGGCGTGGGGTTTGGTTGGCGGTCGCGCTCAGTCTGGCGGCAGCGATTGCGCTTAACCTGCTGGGTCTCAAATTTGAAGGCCGCGCGGAAGAGCTTTTCGAAGGAGTGGTGATGCTGCTGGCCGCCGGCGTATTGACCTGGATGATCTTGTGGATGCACAACACCGCCGGGAACCTGAAGCAAGAGATTGAATACAAAACCCGTGACGCGGCGCGTGGCAGCGGTGGAAAAGCGCTGTTTGCCCTGGCATTTTTGGCTGTTTTCCGGGAGGGCATCGAACTGGCCTTGTTTTTACTGGCGGTTCAACAGACCAGCACGCCTGTGGCAGTGTTGAGCGGCGCGTTGTTGGGACTGGCCGCAGCCATTGTACTGGGTTGGTTGTTGTTCACCTCCACCAAAAAGCTCAGCCTGCGCGGATTCTTCCGGGTCACCAATGTGCTGCTGATCATATTCGCCGCCGGATTGGTGGCTTATGGGGTGCATGAATTCAATGAAGCTGGCATTATCCCCGCGCTAATCGATCCGCTGTGGGATATCAACCCCATCTTGAGCGATAAAAGCGAAGTGGGTCTGCTGCTCAAAGCGCTATTCGGGTATAACGGCAACCCCACCCTATCTGAAGTGCTGGCCTATTTCACCTACCTGATCGGGATCTCTATTTACAGTCTATCTCACCGCCCAGCGGTGCACAGCACCCAACCGGTAAGCCAACCAGCCCAATAAACCTGGATAATCGACCCACAAACGGCTATGCTGAGACCACGCATAGCCGTTTTTTTATCTTGATCAGTGCCGGCCAAAGGATTGAATTACCCAAAGAAGGGTGAAAAAAGTACTTGAATTGCGCCATGAAGCGGACTATGATGCAAGCACAGCCATACCATTTCCCGCGGAGGAAACCCATGACCCTGCCCCTAATCGACCCATCCCAGCTGATCAATTTATTACAACATCTGGTGCGGGCGGCAAGCCTGACCGGTGAAGAAAAACCAGCCGCCGATGTTGCTTTGGCGGCCATGCGCTCACTCGATTTTGACCGCGTCTGGCGCGACGAGTACGGCAACGTGATCGGCGAGCGGCGCGGGGCGCAGCCCGGACCGGCGCTGGTGTTTGACGCTCATCTGGATGTGGTGCCCGCCGGAAAGCGCGAAGATTGGTTCGCCGACCCCTTCAGCGGAGAGCTGCGCGACGGCAAGATCTACGGGCGCGGTGCGGCCGACACCAAAGGCTCGCTGGCCAGCCTGATCACTGCCTTGAGCAGCATTCCGCGCGAGCAGATTCGCGGCAGCTATTACGCGGTGGGCAGTGTGGGAGAAGAGGCCCTGGAAGGCGCCGGCCTGCGCCAGGTGTTGCGGGCGCTGCAACCGCAAGCGGTGGTGATCGGAGAGCCCACCGGCTGCCGCATGGCGATCGGCCAGAAAGGCCGCGCGCGGATTGAATTCACCGCCCACGGAAAAGCCGCCCATTCTTCCACCCCGCACATGGGCGAGAACGCCGTGCTGAAAGCGGCTGAGATCGTGCGCCGCGTGGAAGCCACACCCTTGCCCGAAGACCGCTGGCTGGGACGCGGGGTGATGGTTCCGCTGCGAATCGACTCTTTACCCCTGCCGCCCTTAAGTTCCACTCTGCCACACGAGTGCCGCATCACCTACGACCGCCGCCTGGTGATGGGCGAAACCCCGCAAAGCGTGCTGGACGAATACCGCCAGGCGCTGGCCGGCTTGCCCGGCTGGGAGATCGCACTCGAACAATCCGGCTACCAGACCTACACCGACCTCAATCTGAACGCGCCCACCTTCCATTACGGCTGGCATATGTCCCCCGACGCGGATTGGGTGCAGCGCGCGGCAGACGCCTTAAGCCACAATGGCATCGAACCGGGCATTCACGCGGTGCCTTACTGCACCAACGGCAGCGTCCCCGCGGGCGAGATGAACCTGCCCACCCTCATCTTCGGGCCGGGAGACATCGCCCAGGCGCATGTGCCCAACGAGCACATCGCCGTCAGCGAACTGCTGCGCGGCGCGCAGGGTTACGCCGCCCTGGCGCTGGGGCTCTCCGTGGCTCTGTAAATCCACGTCTTTCACGACTCTATGCGCTCACCTGCTTTCACGCCAGGATTTTTCTATAATTAAGGCAGATCAATCCCGGAGGTGAAGCCGCGTTCATCGCTCGAGGTCAGGAGGATCGCCATGTCACCCATGCGTAAAAAAGCCGATCTGCCGAAGAAGGTATGCCCGGTGTGCCACCGTCCCTTTACCTACCGCAAGAAGTGGCGGAAGGTGTGGGATGAAGTGCGCTATTGTTTGCAAAAATGCCGCGCCAGCCGCGCTTCCGGCGGAGCTCAGCCATGAAGGTGCTCCGGCTGATATTGGGAGATCAGCTGACCCGCTCCATCAGCGCGTTGCAGGGGCTCAACCCCGCGCAAGATGTTGTGCTGATGGCTGAAGTTCGCCAGGAGAACACCTACGCCCGCCACCACCAGCAAAAGATTGCGCTGGTGCTGTCTGCCATGCGCCACTTTGCCGCGGCGCTGCGCGAGGAAGGCGTGCCGCTGGAATATGTAAAGCTGGAGGAGGAAGGTAACAGCGGCTCCATTTTTGGCGAGGTGCAGCGCGCCCTTAACCGTTTGGCGATGGACTGTGTGATCGTCACCGAGCCGGGGGAATGGCGCGTATGGGAACAGATGCAAACCTGGCAGGTCAGGTTGGGGGTGCCGGTGGAGATCCGGCCGGATGATCGATTCCTTTGTTCGCGGGAAGAGTTCAAGCAATGGGCGGGCGGGTACAAAAATCCGCGGATGGAGCTCTTTTACCGCGCTATGCGCCGAAAAACCGGCTGGCTGATGGATGGCGATCAGCCGCTGGGCGGGCGCTGGAATTTCGACCCACTCAACCGCAAATCGATCCCGCGCGGATTGCCGCTTCCCACCTGGCAGCGCCATGAACCCGACCAGATAACCCGCAAGGTGCTCGATCTGGTTGAAAGGCAGTTCGGCGATCATTTTGGACAATTGCGCCCATTTGGATGGGGAGTCACGCGCCAACAGGCGCTGCAGGCCCTGGAGGACTTCATCCGCGAGCGCCTGCCCTGGTTTGGCGACTACCAGGACGCGATGCAAAGCGGAGAAGATCTGCTATTTCATTCGGCCTTGTCGCCTTATATCAACATCGGGCTGCTCAGCCCGCGCGAAGTCTGCCAGGCAGCCCTGAACGCTTACCACGCGGGCGAGGTTCCCCTGGCCTCTGTGGAGGGGTTTATCCGCCAAATATCAGGCTGGCGCGAATTTACGCGCGGCATCTACTGGCTGCACATGCCCGCATACGCCCAAAGCAATTACCTGCAAGCCCGGCGCCCGCTGCCCGCCTTTTATTGGAACGCTGACACGGCAATGAATTGCCTGCGGCAGACCATCCTGAGCACGCGGCGAAACGCCTACGCTCACCATATTCAGCGCCTGATGCTGACCGGCAATTTCGCGCTGCTGGCTGGCATTGACCCCGCTCAAGTAGAAGAATGGTACTTAATTGTTTACGCGGACGCGTTTGAATGGGTGGAGTTACCCAATACCCACGGAATGGCCCTTTACGCCGACGGTGGAATCATGGGATCAAAGCCCTACGCGGCTTCCGGGGCGTATATCCGGCGTATGTCCAATTATTGCGGCGCGTGCAAGTTTGATCCCAATGAAAAAATCGGCTCGCGCGCCTGCCCGTTTAATACTTTGTATTGGAATTTCATCCACGAAAACCGCGAACGCTTGCAAACCAATCCGCGCATGGCGGTAATCTACCGCGCACTGGACCGCATGGACGCGCACACCCGCCAACAAATCTTCAAGCAGGCGCGAGATTTTCTTGATAACTTGATTTGAGAAAAAGAGACTTAAAATGACCTCATCCAATCAACCCCCAACTCCCTCACGCATGGCGCGCAAACCACGCGGCCTGCTGCGCTTTGGGCTGCGCCTGCCCATCCTGTTTTACCGCCTGCACCTGGGCTGGCTGCTGGGCAAGCGTTTTCTGCTGCTGACCCACACCGGGCGCAAGAGCGGCCTGCCGCGCCGCACGGTGATCGAGGTGGTGCGCCGCGACCCGCACAGCGGCGCGTGCGTGGTTGCCTCGGGCTGGGGGCGTAAATCGGATTGGTTTCAAAATATCAGCCACAACCCGCTAGTGACTATCACCTTGGGGGCGAAGCAATTCGCGGCGCGGGCGCTGCTTCTCTCTGCCGGGCAAGGCGCGCAGGAATTGCTGGATTACGCCCGCCGCTACCCGCTGGCGTTCCGCGAACTGAGCGCGTTTATGACCGGCCGCCCGCTGGAAGCCAGCCCGCAAGCCTGCCAGGAACTGGCCAACACCATTCCGCTGGTGGTGTTTGAACCGCTGCCAGAGCCGCAGACCGGCGGCGACAATGGCTGACCCCACCCCCACCGCCGATCGCGCCAGCCGGGTGACGCGCTCCAAGGCGCAGGCCAGGCACAGTTATGACCGCCTGAGCCGCTGGTACGACCTGCTCTCGGCGGGCGCAGAGGAAAAATTTAAACAAGCCGGGCTGCGAATGCTGGCCGCGCGCGAAGGGGAAGCTGTGCTGGAGATCGGCTTTGGCACTGGCCATTGCCTGGCGCAACTGTCCCGCGCGGTGGGCGCAGCCGGGCAGGTGACCGGCCTGGACCTTTCCACCGGCATGAGCCGGGTTGCCCAGGCGCGGCTGGAGCGGCGCGGCTTGCGCCAGCGGGTGGAGCTGGTTTGCGGGGATGCCGCCTGCCTGCCTTTTAATCCCCAGGCGTTTGAGGCCATTTTCGCCAGCTTCACCCTGGAATTGTTCGACACCCCCGAAATTCCGCAGGTACTGGCAGAATGCGGGCGCGTTTTACGCCCCGACGGGCGCTTATGCCTGGTCTCGCTCTCGAAAATGGAACCGGCTGGCTGGATGTCGCGCCTGTACGAATGGGCCCACCAGAAATTCCCCGCGGCTATCGACTGCCGGCCCATCCCCCTGCGCCATGAGGTGCAGCGCGCCGGTTATCGGGTAGTCGAAGCGAACAGCTTCAGCATGTTCGGCCTGCCAGTGGAAGTGCTCCTGGCCAAAAAGCCTTGAAAATCACCTGCGCTCTTTGGTTGCATCATGTAAAATGAGTAATATATGTTGTAGACAGCAATCGCTGCCTTTTTTACTGGATCTCGGCGTTTGCAAAACCTGTGCCGCCCGGGGAGAAACAAGATGAGCTTAAAAATAACCGTGAGCCACACTACATTATGGGTATCCAGCGCAGTGCTGCATTGCGAAGGTCCTCTGGACCAGGAGAGTTACCGCGCATTGGTAGACCTGGCCCTCGAGGAGATGGAAAAAGGCGCCGCGGACATCACCGTCGATCTCACAGAGGTGCCCTCTATCAACCTGGCTGGGGTAGTGGGCTTGTATCTCACCGGTTTGCTGCTGGAAGAAGAAGCTCAGGAACTGGTAGAACCGCTCAGGCAGCAGCGCGATTGGGAGCGCGTGGACGGGTGGCAGGTGTTGCACCAGTTTTGCGAAGCGGTTGCAGCAGGCGCGCAACTCGCTCATATTCGCCTGCTGGTGCCCAACCAGGGGCTGATGGAGCAGATCACCGCCATTGGACTGAACCGCCTGATGCAGGTGCTGCCCAAATTCGGCGACCTGGAAGAAGTGGCCAAATACCTGTAAGCCATAAAATTAATCGAGAAAAGCCCTCCCGTGCGCGCGGGAGGGCTTGTTTGTACTTAAATCGCGGCAAAACGCGCTCAGACGGGCTGGTTTTCCAGCTCGGCGGCGCGCTGGGTGAGCGTGAGCAACGCGGCGGATACGTTCTGCCGCTCCTCCGCGGACAGGTGCAGCACCAGCTGGTCGATCCACGCCTGGCGCGCCTCGATGCTCTCCAGCACGATCTGCTGGCCTTGTTCGGTGAGGCTTACCCGCCGCACCCGCCGGTCACCGGGGACCTCGGTGCGCTGCACCACCCCCAGCTGCACCATCCGTTCAACCATCTGGCTGGCCCCGGCCGGGGTGACCTGCATCAACTCGCATAGCTGGGTCACCTCGCTGGGCCCGCGGTAATGCAGGTGCATCAGCACGATCATTTGCCCCAGCGAAAGGCCGGCGTTGCGGGTGTAGAGGTTGAAGTCGTGCAGCGAGAGCCGAATAAAAATCGACGACCAATCCAGCAGGGTGCTGGCCAGCTCGTGCTCCTTCATGCGTTAAGTTCCTTTCCGCGGATGGATAGGTTTATATTTAACCCATCTTAACTATTTAGCTATGTGAATTATACCGGAAAATGGATTGCTTGCCGAGGGAGAGGTGGACGCAGGCCAAATCTCACTGGGGGTTTCAAAACAAAACGAACTGCCTTTTTCCAAATAAGCCTTATAAAATGAATCGATATCATAACTTGTTGCCTTTTCAATCGACTTAATAAAGGGTTTAGAAACCCAGTCATATAAACCAGATAATGATTTTAGCGGGATCGATTCATCAGGCGAAGAAAGCACAATAAATATATCGGTATTATTGTCAGGCTGGGTATATGAAGGACAGATCGTATAAATTTCTTTTCGCGCAGTAACTCCATTATAAATAATGAGAAATCCTTGCGAATCATAGAATGACCATAAATAATAACCAACAAAATCCCCTCGTCCATAAGTAGTGCTTTGAACCCATATCCTACTTGGCTTTCCATATTGCTGCAGGATTTCTTCAGGAGAAAAGTGATTCCACAAGGCCAAGAATTGTTCGGGATCCCGACCCGAAGCAGCTTGGACATTTATACTTGTAACTTGACCCTCTTTCTCCTTAAATCCAACCGAATTAATCGTGGTTTCACTCATTGAATCCAAATTAAAATTAACTTCGTGGTGAATAAGGTCTTCCGACTGTCTCGTAAACGAGGGGTTAAACCCCATTTGCAATAAATATTTTTCTGCGTCTACCCAGGTGGTTGTTCCCGGTTCTATCCCCCACCAACAAGGAAGTCTGCAATTTGGGTCACCTTGCATCAATTGTTGTATGCGCTGATCTCTTTGCAGGCGGGTAAGTGTCGGTTCCAGAGTCGTTACCACCTCTGGTAGACTTGTGCTTGTTCCTTCAATCTCAATGGTTGGTGTTCTAATTTGTTCCACGGTTGCGATTGGAGTTATTATCTCAACAACCTGAGCGGGTGTCGGATCGGGGATGGTGGTTTGCGTCTCAGGTCTGCACGCCGACAAGCTACAACAAAGAACCAGGAGTAGTAAATGTGTCCAATTAGCATGTTTTTTTGATTGCATAACTTGACCTCTTCCTCACCGATATATCCGTCCGGGCAGCCGGCTTGCCCGGTCTCCGGGGTGGCGGTGGGGGTCAGCGCCGGTCAGTTGGGCGGGAGCTGCAGCGGGAGAAAAAGAACTTCATAATGTGTCAAACTTCTGTAATCTCCCAGTTTTTATTCAACTGCGATATCTATATATGCCCCTTCTTTTTTTTCTGATATGGCCTTATTGCAGATTTTTCCCCAAAT
>ENA-ORXD01003018-ORXD01003018.1-sediment-metagenome-genome-assembly--contig:-NODE-3018-length-10235-cov-4.360602_pt1 | contig 10235 bp, 10 predicted proteins | sample MGYA00237862_ERZ511471 | MGnify/ENA metagenome assembly ERZ511471 | reverse complement strand
TTTGTTCAAGCGCAGGTTTTCAATCATTTCAGTACTCCCTTCGGATTCTTTGTTGATTGAACCGGTGGCGTTATTTATCCCAGAACAGGGCTATAAATATAATGACAGCGTTTAGAATCGGGCCGGCTATCATCCAGTTGTGCCAGAAAAGGCCGACCAGGACGAGGGATACCACCGCTGAGGCGATGGCTGTAATCCGCCACCATTCCTGTGAAGCCAGCAGGCCGATACCGCTGGCGGCAAAACCGAGGGTAATAATCGAGATAAGAGCGATGCCGACGACCATGGCGGTATGTTCCTCCAGCACTCCCCTGGTAACGATCCACCGGCCGGTCAGGAAACTCCACATCGTGGCTCCGGCAGTGTTGGGTTCGGGGGCTACGTAAATCCAGTGAATCAGGCCGTGAACAATTAAAAATATACCCAGTATCATTTTCCACATGATACACCTCCATGGTTACCCATTATAACACGCGATTTTCTTCAATTCTTGCACGATTTTAACCATGCCCTCGGTATCCAGCTTGCAGTATTCACCCAGCCTTTGCCTGATGATCCCGGCTTCTTCCGGGGTGACTGCCCCGGTTATAACCTTGTAAAACAATATGCTGGCATCCGTTCCATTGTTTACCGGCAAGTCTTTATAATCGATTCCGGTGACGGCCGGCAGCACCTTTTTAAGGGAAGCTGAATCCTTCTGGGACCTGTTGTAGTAGTGAAAAAGGCTGAACGGTTCGAGCAGGTCAACGACTCTCCCGAGAATGCCGGTCAGCCACGGCTCATTTTCGGGCAGCATTTCAACCATGTCTGTTAAAACGCCGATCTCGAAACCGGCATTGTAGGCAATGATACTGCCACGGGTGCCTAAAAGCTCCTGCAGGCGTCGGAGTAGTTCCGGACGGGGGTCCTGCAGGCCGTCTGCCAGGTACGAATAATGCAATGGGGCGCAACCTTCGTTTTCCAGTATGTGCAGGGAAAACTGGAAAGGAATATTCTGGTAAGGACGCGTGCCGTCATACAGGGGTACAGCCGGGTTTATGGTCTCGAAATCAAGATAGTAGTGAGGATATTCGAGTTTTTGCAGGAACCGCCGGATTTCTTCGCGTTCCACGTGGACACTGCCGTTTTCCAGGCAGCTTTTCTGGATCTGCTGCTGGTGGTTGAGTATGAAGTCTCGGGGAATATCTTCAATAGTCAGGATGCCTTTTTCGTACAAAGAAAACTGTGCGTCCTTGCCGCCCCTTAAATCGAATATGCTGTCCTCCGGCAGGAATTCCCAGCAAACCTGCCTGAGGGCGCATTCGTAGGGAGCGAGGCAGTGTTTGCCGATAGGCCTTTCGGGGAATTCAGCCCCGTCCATGATTTCAAGCATTTTGATAATTCGCGCTTCGATATCTGCGCCGGCATCCTGGACTGCTCCGGTGACGTCTTCGATGCACAGCAGTTCGCGGGGGTTTATTTCGCCGTGTTTTACATAACCCGTGTTGATATATGCAAGCAGACAGCGGTTAATCGTGAGCCCGGCTGTTTCACATACTTTTTTCTGAAAAGCTACATCGTGAATGTTGATTTCTTTGACCGAGGCTGAGCTTTTTACTTCAATGATATCCCACGCGGCCTGCCCGGCTGGTTTCAGTATGTCCACGCGGCTGTAAAGCCTGCCCGCCATCAACCCGGCTTCGAAAAGGGGTTTTCGCTCGCCCAGGAGTTTTCTGGTCAGGGTTATGTTGCCCATAAAATCCTGTGCCGGTACATCAATTCCCTCCGGGAAAAGCCTTTTAGCCAGTTCGCCTACCAGGTGGCCCTGGTCGAATAAGTGCTGGGTAGCCGCATCCACCGGTGGGAATATGCCAGGCCGGTTGCAGTACATCCACAATAACTTGGCGCACTGCAACCCGTTTAAGTATTTGGTTTTTGACAACAATTTCGAAGCCAAGATTCCCTCCTGTACAGTTGAATATGCCCGGTATCCAGTTGTATTTGGAACCAGCCGGGTCACGGGCAGCCATCTTCTCTAATTAGTATACACCTGTGGTGCGACGGTCGAAGGCGCTGCCGGCTACCAGATATAAGGAATCAACGCTCTTCGTTCCGGCGGATAATCCGGGAAGGTTGTCCGGTACCACCGGTGGTGGGCTGTTGCCCGGGGCGCCAGGTTGGCAAAAGTCCACACGGCAAAGGCAAGCCCGGGCAGGGACCAGGTTGCAACGGCCCACCCCGCCCAGATTATAATTTCCCCCAGGTAGTTGGGGCATGAAACCAGCAGGAACAAGCCTCCCTCTGGAATATGATAACCGGTTTTGCCGCCGCTGCGAAGTTTGGCCAGGGCGCTGTCGGCCAGCCGGTTGATAGCGAAGCCGGCAATAAAAAGGCCAAGCCCGATAATGAATCGGGGTTCGTTTAACCAGTCAGCGTCATATCCGGTAGAAAAAGTGAAAAGATACCGGCCGTTCAAATAGCTGTTAACCGTATTGAAAACGATGCCCATACCCGTTACCGCCAGCGGCATGCGCAAACCGTTGTTTTTGAGGCTTAAGGGGTAAATAAAGGCACGGTGGATGTAGTGCGCCTGCCACATGATGAAAAATATATTGAATACGATACCGGAGTTGGTACCCGTAAAAAAACAGGCGGCAAAAACCAGCACCGAGACGGCTTCCATCAGCAGCCAGCCTAACCTGGTGTTGATGGATATGCCCCACCGGTTGGAAAAGTGGCGACCGTAAGGAGCCTTTATGAAAAGCAGCAGAATAAATACCGCACCGGCTGTAACCAGCCAGGCAACCAGAAGATATTTATAAACCAGTTCTTCTGTCAATGGGCTGCTCCCGGTTTATTTTTATCGATGCATCTATCATTCCGTGCTGCTGAAACCACTCGAGCGTGTCTGCCAGGGTGGTTTTAAGGGGCCTGGGCTGGTAACCAAGTTCCTCTGAAGCCTTACGGCAGCTGATTTCACGCTTTTCGCCCATGGCTTTAATGGAAACCGTAGTAAACAGCGGTTCGGTACCCTTTAAACGGTCACCGGCATTGAGCAGTGGTGCGGCGCAATATGCCAGCCAGCGGGGGCAGGTCAGCCGGGGCCTGGCGATTCCGGTAATGTCCTCGATCAGGCTGGCCAGTTCACAGAAAGTTGCCCGGTGGCCGGCAAGAAGGTAACAAGAACCCGGTTTTGCCCGCTGCCGGGCGGCTACGGCGCCGAGAACTACATCGCGGGCATCGACCCAGTCGTAACCGCCGGAAACCAGGGCAGGCAATTTATGTTTGGCCAGTTTAAGCATCGCCCGCCCCAGGTAAGAAGGCTGAAAATCGTACGGTCCCAGTACCGCGGTAGGGCGGATGATCACCGCATTCAACCCCTTTTCAAGGCCGGAATATACCTCGAACTCGCTCATCGCCTTGGAACGGTCGTAGGCGGGATAGCCTGGAACTAATGCGTTGACGGCGGTTTTATTTAACCTTTCGTTCAGGGCTCCCCTGCCGGTTGCGTGAATAGAGCTGAAATGAACCAGCCGGCTGACACCGGCTTCCAGGCAGAGGTTCACAACATTTCGGGTGCCGGCAACATTGATGCGTTCCAGCCGGCCATAATTGTCAGAATGAATCGAAATGCTGGCTGCCAGGTGGAATACAGTATCTACATTATTAAAGGCGGGTTGTATCGAAGCGCTATCGGTTATATCGCCCTTGCATATTTCAATATCCAGGCCTTCCAGTGCCTGGCGGGCGTGGTGCTGCAGTGCCCGCACCTCAGCGCCCTGTTCGATAAGGTGGCGAATCAGGTTGGCTCCCAGGTGGCCGCTGGCTCCGGTAACTAAAACGCGCATTAAGAAGAGATTATACCAGCACGTTATGGTTACTTGAAATACGGATGGTAAATAACCGTCAGGGAAGAATTATCCAGAGCCCCATAATTATCAGAATGATGCCGGAAACAAGCCGTAATGGTCGGGCAATTTTTGTCAGAATCCGCGAGGTTTTACCCAGGCTCAAGCCTGCCACAAGCAATACCAGCGGCAGGCTGTACCCCACTGCAAAAAGAGCCAGGATAAGGGAGCCTTGAAAGACTTCACCCCTGACGGCTGCCATTCCCAGCACAAGCGGCAATTGAACCGGGGCACAGCAGGTAATCGAGCAAGCCGTGGAAGCAAATCCAAGCGTCAAGCCCAGTAATGTAATACCGAGCAAGCCTTTGGGGAGCCGCCTGGCTGCCGGTTTAAAACCCGGAAATGAAAATGGCAAAAACCCCAGGGCAGCAGAACCGAAGAAAACGGCTATCAGCCCGATAACTACTTCTCCGTAAAAGCCCAGTTCGGAGCTCAAAGTTTGTCCGAATAAACTGATAATCGCCCCCGCGGCGGACAGTGAAACAACGGAAGCCAGGAAAAAGGCGCCGGCGGTTATGAATATCCTGCGTCTATCCTGATTTTCCTGTGCCCCGGTATAACCCGCTACAATCACGGCAGCCGGAACACAACAGCCCGCTGCGCTGGTAAAAGTGGATAATCCCAATAAAAAAGCAGCCGGAAAGCCGATAAGGGCGAATTGCCCGGAATTAAGAATTTCTGCCAGCCAGTTTTGCATATTTTTCTCCGGTTCAGGGGCAACAGGCGAGCGCTGAATCTGGGAAAGCGGCCAGGTATGCTTGCATCAAGCGCGCCTGATTTATTTCTCCTCTGATGCGGTACCGGGTTCCATAACCCGTATTGGAGCTGTTTCTGGCAGACAGCATTATCTCCGCTTCTCCGGTACTACCGACCGATCTGGCATTGATGAATATCCCTGGTTGTCTGCCGTCGGCTTCCTGGATAGCTGCGGCTGTGGACACGGCGCAATTGACCAAAGCAGGATCCAGTGTTCCGTCATCAGCAGGCAAAACAATTATTACCAGGTCATGCATAGTCAGGAAAGCATCTTCAATTGTCTCGACAAGTACCAGAGCCGTGGTATCGTTTGATATGAGATCAGCAGGGCTACCCCATACCCCGCCTGTTTCATGGATTACAACGGAATAGGTTGTAACTGCGGTAACCAGAGGCAAAAGCAGCATCAGGAAAACCCGCCGCCAAATGATACCATCAGGGGTACTGCCTGTGTTGGGAGTACAACAAGCTGGTTGTTCTCGCTTGCTTTCTGAATTGCCGCAGCATCCGTTGGTCATAAAGCTTTTTCCTCCGGCCTGTTCCGTTATCAGCTGCTAAAGTTGTTGATACCCGGCGGGTGAGCCATAAATTCCTGCAGGGTTTTAAGCGTTTCCCGGTCAGCCCAGCAGGAAATGTACTTGCCGTGCCTTTCCATCTTGATCAGTCCGGCCTGGTTGAGTATCTTTATATGGTGAGAGACAGTAGAAGGCACAATTCCCAGGTTGTTGCCTAGTTCGCCTACGCATGCTTTCCAGCCGGCGCCAGCCTCACATTTCATTTCAGGGGTACAGCAGGAAGCGAGGCGCAGAAATATTGTCAAGCGGCTCGGATCCCCCAGAGCTTTGAAAAAGGTGGCAAAACGCTGTATATCCTGATAAGAATTCGACATATATCGAATTGTATTACTGGTTCTGGTATTTGTCAACAGAGTTGAGTTTGTCATGAAAAAATCCGAAAGCGGCAGTCGAAGCTGCCGCTTTCGATAGGCTTGTTTAACGTGCAGAGTTTTAGTGAGGCTTGGCTACAGTGTAGAGAGTCTTAATGGCTACAACAATGGCGGCCGGGGCCATCAGGGCCGCAATAAGCGCCATGATATCGCCGAGTTTTTCGCCGATGTTCAAGGTTTCAATGGGGGAAAACACGTTACCGACAACTACCAGGGCAATGGTTGCCAACAGCAGGGGCACCATTTCTTCGGAACCGATGTTGAGAAGGCCGATCACCAGGCCCAGTATCAACAGAATAATAATTACAACGGCGTTATCCGGGAAGAACAAGCCTGCTATGATAGCTAAAATAAAACCGATGATAAAAGCCAGGAAACCTAACATTTTCATAATATTTCTAATTCCTCCTTGCAATTTGTCCAGTGTACTGGTAGACCGGTACAGGCGTCAGTTTCATCATATTCTTGTTTTTTGCGATATCTCCTCCTTTTCCGGAACGGCTCCTACCAGGCGGGTGTCAAATTGCCTTCCGAGTTTTCCCAGTAGGGAAGCCATCCCAATGCCGTAAAATTGACGGAAATGTCTTTCTTGGCCGGCCTGACCGGAACCTGTTCAAAGGTTTCGCTTAAAGGATCCATCCTGGCATGCAGTGCTTCCATATCCGCTTTGAAATCAGCTTCGAGCTGGTCCAGCCTCTCCCGGGTAGCCTTGACGGTTTCCCTGGCCAGTTCGATATCCTTGGCTTCCTTCATAGTCCGGCTCATGCCGCTCATGGTAGTCCTGGCCCGGCTTATCGAGCCTGAGCTGAGGATTTTATTGCCCAGAAAGCCGCCCAGTATGGTCGAACCAAAAGAAAGAGCCGTGTGTATTTTTTGCTGTTTGGCCTGCTCCTTCTCTTTTTCGACAGTTGCCTGGGCACGGCGCAGCCGTTCTTCCAGTGTAGTAATTTTGGCAGCATATTTTTTCCTGAGTTTATCGGCAGCTTCGTCCCGCTGTTCCCGGGCTTTTTGCTGCAGCCTTATCCTGAAATCGCGTTCGGTTTCTCCCGGTTCGGAATACTCTTTAAATTCAGGGCTTTTCCAAACCTCCAATTGTTTATTGCGGTACAGCCAGCCGGCAAACTCCGAACCCCATGTTCTGTAGCTGGCATCTTTCATGGCAATCGCCGGCAGTTCGGCGTACCGGGCGGGTCCGGCCGGCGAACTTTCCAGGTCGTTTAAAACAATGTCGGTTTCCCGGGCTTCATCCCAGTTGACCGCCACAGGTGCATCGGTTACCGGAGTGCGGTACACCGTTTCCTGAACCAGGTTAACTCCCAGTTTTGCGCTGTTGAAATGAACAGCTGCCGCCCCGATTACTTCCGGGCGGTAAACAAGGCCGGCATTGGCAGGGCGGGCTCCTCGAACCGGTGCAAAGTACTGAGGTATTTTGGGTGGAAGTACCGGCCGGGCCGGGGCGCCTTGATTTGCGTGTTGGCTTTTTCCTGCCGGTGCCGGCGCAGGAGCGGGGGCAGACGGGGTTCGGGAAAAAGCAGCCTCAGCGGCGCCGAGATTATTTTTAACCGGCGACATGAGCAGTTTTATCTGGGAACGGGTAAGCGGCCCGCGCAGATAGGACATCGCCCAGCGCGTATTGAATATTACCGGCCCGTCATCATGGACGTTGTTTAATAAAAATACCCGGCTGGACAGGCCTGCCAGGGTTTGTTCCATGCTTTGCCGGTTCCATTTCATGCCGGCTGTTGCCGCTATGCCTTCCAGGCCGTCCAGCATGCGGGCTTTGTCTCTTTCGGTCTGCAGTCTGCCGATAAACCAGGTTCCGGTATTGGCAAGGCCCTTGTAATCCAGGTCCACCGGGTTTTGAGTAGCCAACACCATACCGATTCCGAAAGCCCTGGCCTGCTTGAGCAGGGTAAGCAGAGGAGTCTTTGAAGGCGGATTGGCCACGGGTGGAAAGAAACCGAAGATTTCATCCATGTAGACTATCGCCCTCAGGCTGGTGGTGCCGGACAGGGTGCGCATCCATCCCAGGACCTGGTTCAAAAGCAGTGAAACGAAGAACATCCGCTCGGCGTCATTCAAATGGGCGATCGAAAAAATGGCAATGCGCGGTTTGCCTCCCGGGGTGTAGAGTATGGAATTGATATCCAGCGCTTCACCTTCCAGCCAGGTGGAAAAACCAGGGGCGGCCAGCAGGTTGTTCAGCGCCAGAGCCAGTTCGAACCGGTCCCGGGCCGGGTAGAAGGATTCAATATCGATAACGCCTATTTTGTTTACAGGGGGAGATTGAATCTGGCTGATAAGCCCGGCAATTCCCGGGTCCTGGTTTTGCTGCCAGGCCAGGCCAAGCAGTGTCGATATCAGAATATGCTCCCGGCTCCTTATGGGGTCGGCAGCAATACCGATGATGCCGAGCAAGCTGGTAGCCGTGGTGTTGATGCGCTCCTGCAGCAGTTCTCCATCTCCCAGAATTTCCGGTGGAGGCGGAGCAAACGATTTCAAAATCGAAACCGGTATGCCGGCAGTCGACCCGGGCGTATAAATGACAAACTCGGCTGAATCGCGCAGCTTCCGGATTCTTTCGCCGTCCTGATCCCAGGAAGCCAGGCCGTTTTTCCACAGTTCGGCCTGCTTGGCGGCGTATTCTTCACTAGTCAGCCCCTTTTTCCGGGCGTCGCCGGCGTTTATCCAGGGCAGAAAATCCCCGGCTTCAAGCTCCGGGAAAGTCAGCAGCAGGTTGGTAAGATCACCCTTGGGATCGATGGCTATAGCCGGAATGCCATCCAGCGCTGCTTCTTCTATAAGGGATATGCATAAACCTGTTTTGCCGCTGCCGGTCATCCCCACGCAAACCGCGTGGGTGACCAGGTCCTTGGAATCGTACAGTATCGGGGTCGGTTCAATTTTTTTCCGTGCCAGGTCGTATGTTTTGCCCAGGTAAAACACGCCAAGCTTTTCATAGTCCTGCATGTATATCTCCGTCGACAGATATCACAGATTAGTATTGCTGCCAGATAGACGGCAGTATACCGTCGTTTCAGCAGCCGGGAAAAAGCAAAAGGGGAAGTGCGGGCCCGCACTTCCCCTCAAGCGTTCTACATTTTCAGCACCCGTTTAGTATTCAACCACGCGCGGCAGTTTCTTGGCCTGTTCGACCCAGTCTTTAACGGCGTCCAAAGTCGGTGTGCGCCTTACCAGTTTCTTGGCGTTGTTCACTTCTTCCAGTTTGGCATGCAGGTTGTCGGCTTTTCGCTGGGCCAGTTCGGCTACCGTGTCGACCCCGGCTTCTTCCAGCAGGTCGGAATACTCTTCCCCGATACCCTTGATGCGGAAAAGATCGGCCAGGTTCACCCACTCCAGGATGAGCTTATCGCTTATCCCGGTTTGTTCAGCCATTTCCTTTCTGCCCTTGCGGGAAGCGCCTTTTTCCAGCAATCCTTCAACAGTTTTAATCCCGGCAGTCTTGAGTTTCTCTGCGTAAACAGGCCCAATTCCTTCGATGTCAGCTATACTTGCCATTGCCATCTCCTTTCCTGGTTTTTAATCAACTTTACCCCCGCCCGGTGCGCAAAGTCAATAGTTTCAGGCATTAAAACTTAAGTTTTTATATCAATAAGAAAACCCCCGGCGGGTTTTGTTCGACCCGCCGGGGGTCGTGTTTCACAATGGTACGCCGGTCTGTTTAGCTGACGGTAACCGCCTGGCTTAAATCCTCTCCCCGGATATCCGGTTTGTAGTAGGCGAATGCGGTGGAGGTTACCCCCAGGGCTTTGACCGGGTAGAGAGCTTTTGCCTGGAAATTAAAGGCTAAACGCTCGCCCGGCAGTAGGTTCTCCACGTAAAATATTACCTTGCGCCCGGCGATTTCGTAGCGTTTGATATTGTCCATGCCCTGTGCGATAGCGGCAATGGTGCCTGCCACCGGCTCGAAGCCGGTGGGTATCGAGATATCCAGAACGGTCATGCCGGCTTCGGCAATTTCAAGTTCCGGCAGCGGGTTGAACTTCAGGGAGACCGATATGGTCAGTAAATCGTTTACCGATACCTCGGTGGTGTCGTAGTCTACGTCGATTTCCAGCATGCGAGCCGCCGGTTCGGTATCGGCCTGGGGTTCATTGAAGCGCCGGACCACCTGGCCGATGGCATCACCGGCGCCTTCCACCGTCATTTCAACGAGGGCGTTGACCGGCACTTCAACCATTTGAAGCACGTCAAAGTTGGACTGGTCGATTTTAATCACCCGGTCGATTCCTTCGCCTGTCAGGGCAACCGTCAGGTCGGCGCTTGAGCGGGAATTGACGGCATATTCGGTGAGAGCCTGCAGGGTGATTACCGTATCCTGGGTAGAGCCGTAGCCGCCGTAGGCGTTACGCTTGGAAACGAGCCACTTGGCCGCCCGGGCGGCGTTGAATTCATCCTCGTGGCGGGTCAGCGCCAGGGTAGCATAGGCGGTGGTCTCGATGCCGGCACTGCGGTTGATGTCCGGCCGGAACACGGGCATCAACCGGTTGTCTCCGGTCACCGGTTCGGGTTCCAGCACTTCATCACCCCAGTAAAGGCCGTTTTCATCTTCCTTAGCCATGCTCATCAATTTTTCATAAGCCTCATCGGTTTTACCGGAGCCGGCAATTTCCAGCGCATAGGCT
>ENA-ORXD01003017-ORXD01003017.1-sediment-metagenome-genome-assembly--contig:-NODE-3017-length-10236-cov-11.159465_pt1 | contig 10236 bp, 9 predicted proteins | sample MGYA00237862_ERZ511471 | MGnify/ENA metagenome assembly ERZ511471 | reverse complement strand
ATCGTATCATCGCCGGCCAATGAGGGATTCCGGGAAGAATTATTGTATTCATTTCGACAATCTTCGCCAATCCGATCTCCAACCCCGGAAAGAGGCCAGAACTATGCAGACCACCAATCAGACGGAAGTGAGAGGATGAGCGCTTCTTCACAGGACCGGGCAGCCTACACCGTCCCGCGCAGGAGCGTCACGCCGGAACTTCTCAACGCTCTCGATCCCTTCCACCGTGCGGTGGCGGAGGTCCTCATCGAGCAGGGGATGTGGACGCTGGAGACCGGCGGCGAGGAGGGGTGATGGGAAAATATCTCACCCAGTTCTGTTGCAGATGCGGGATCCAGCCACGATTTCCATTAGGGTGTTGTAGCATGGGATTTCTGAGCGATCCGAATAGATAATGCTATAGGTTGTAAAAATAAAGACGAGAACAATAACGAAATTGATATTACTGGCTATGATATAGAAAGAGATGATCAATAGATGGCTACGAAAAAGATGGCTACGAAAAATAGCAAACCTAAGCCAAATTCCAGAAAAAAATACACTGCTGTACAAGGATATATAAAATCAGATGGCACTCGTGTCCGCCCGCATCTGAGACGAATAAAAAAATAATTTTTGTGACAAATGGTCGTGAAAGTTTATCTTGATTCCTGCATCTTTTTGGCTTATTATTATGAGAAGGGATCATCAAATTATTCACAAGTGGAAAAATGTTTAAAACTACACGAAAAAAATCAAAAGATATTCTCTTTTGTCACTTCAGATTTTACTTTCACCGAATTTGTTAAAGTGGCAACAAGTCCAAAAAACATACCCCATGGTACAATATTTGAAGATCTTTCTACAATCACGCGTACAACTAAAATCGGAGGATTATATCCTTTTGATATAATTGAAGTTGAAGGAAAAAGAAAAGGGTATCATTTTAACGATTTCTTTGTTGATCTTCAAAGTGTTTTAATGAATGTTCGTCCGGGGCTTGCCGATACAATGCACTACCAGATCATGACGAATAATAATGTCACGCGGATATTAACGTTCAATACACGTGATTTCGAGAAAATAGATGGGATAGAGGCAATTCACCCCGGTCAAATAGAAGAGCATTTTAAAAAGATTAAATCGTAGTTATATTCATTTCAGGTGCTAATTCTATCGTCTTCTCTCATCAATTCCCTGTAAGATCCCGATCAATTTTTCTGGAAAATGCAGGAGAAAAATAATCGATCAAAGAGTTCAGTGAAATAAGAAAGTTACCGTTTTTTGGCAAAATAGATGATTAGGACAATTGCAGCCCCACACACTATTGGATTTGGCAGGGGAAGTGCAAGGACATTTGCAATGACGGTCAGTTTGGTTTGTGCATCCCCAACGATCATTGAGACTTGATAGGGCAGAAAAATCACCAGAATTATTGATATTATCAGTTTATAGATGGGTTCAAAGCAGTTCGCAAGAGATGAGAAGCAGTTCTCAACCATGTCCTGCAAAAAATTCATATTATGACTATTAAAGTATTAAAATATCAATTTTGTCCCTTTGCGCCCAGTATCAGTTCACAATTATAAGGGGCTGCAAAAGAATGGGTGACGGATTACAAGAAGATGCGGGAGTCCCTGAAGAAAGGCGACAAAAGAATCTCAACGAAGCTCCACAAACGCCTGGCCGACGAAGCGTTCAAGAGCTGCCTCTTCTCCCTCTTCCTCGCCCGGGCGGTAGAGGGGAGAGATTCCCCGTCCGAATGTGAGCGCTACCTGAGCCGGGAGGTCCTCGTTCTGACAATCCAGGAGATGTTCAGGGAGGAGAAGGGCTAACCCGTCCCCTCCACGATGGCGATCTCCTCGTCGGTCAGCCCATACAGTGCGTACACGATCCGGTCGATCTCCGCATCGGCCTCTGCACACGCCGCCTCCAGCCGCGCCCGCTCTGCAGGCGAGACCGACCCGGCGAGCGTCCGGTTCATCGCGAGGAGACTCTCGACCAGGGCGACGATCCGGTCGCGGCGGGCGACGTCGGTGGGATTGGCGGGGTCGATGGTGTGGATGGGGATTTTTACGACGTCTTGTATAAACCAACGAAGACGTCCTCCATTATCAGCATCACCAAGAACTGCAGAATTCCGTTTAAAGAAATTAAATATTAGTTTTGAGTTGAGAATTCCAAGAAGGTAAAGGTCATTTTTTGGGATAAAATATATCGTATTCCCAAGAAATAATCCAGAATCGTCAAATGTCATCCGACTTTCTTTTGCAATGTCGGGAAAGATTATTTTCGGTTTCGAAAATTCTGCATAATATGCAATATTATCTTGAATTTCATACCATGTGTAAGAACCTGGTTTACGACCTAACCATTTTCCTTTCCACCCTTTCGGCTTAGGCATAAGTCTTTCTTTATATTGCTCAAGATAGTTGAGAATGGCCGGATATTTCTCAATTTCAATGCCTCTTCTTGTAAATATCAAATATTTATTCTTGTAATTGATCCGGTATTTTCTCACATCATCACCAACAATGAACGGGACAATAACTTCTGTGGATGATGAATCCTCCTCAATCAGCTTGGTTTTGGTTGCTTCGTCAATAATAAATGCTAGATTATAACCAGTTTTTATTCCATAGAATATCTTGTCTCCCACATATTCTCCGAGTGGAGTTCCAGAAGCGACTATTTTGTGCAATAGCGTGATTTCTTCTGGGGGGGCAATCATCCATTTTGAACCTTCGATTGCACCATCGGCAAGTATAATGGAAATTTTCTCAACTTCATCCGCGAGAGTAGTACAATCAAGCCGCTTGACTTGGGCAAAACGAGTTCGTTGTTCTGGAACGGGGTGTTTATAGGTATAGAGAATCGCCGGGAATGTTGCCGCACTTTTAAACACCGGAAGCTCACCAAAATCAATGATCTCTTGAATCTTTGTTGTAGTTGCAAGATAGTTCCTGATTTTTTCACCATAATTGGCCTTCATGTACTTATTGGAAGTAATATAACAAAAAACGCCGTCCTCACGCAGCAATTCATGGCCGCGTTCAATAAAATATACATAGAGGTCTGCTACTCCCGTATAGCAGGAGTAGTGATCTTTCAAATACTCTTTAAACTCACTTCCAAGTTCTTCCTGCCGCACATACGGCGGGTTCGCGACCACCACATCGAACCCGGGGTTCTGGCGCTGGAACACCTCTGAAAAATACAACTTCCAGAGGAAAAACGGCTTCGACCTGTTCCGCCGGTACGCCGCAAGTTTCTGGCAGGCATCCGCATGCCCCCCCTCCTTCAACGTCTCCTCGATCAGGTCCCACTCCAGCTGCTCGATCTGAGCACGGTACTCGTTCTTCCTCGACCGGTTCTGCTCGTTGAAATACAACCGCTGGAACTTCTTCAGCTCCCGCAGTTTTCGCCGCGACTCCGTCACCCGGTGCGAGAGCGCCTGGTCAAACGTCACCTGCTGCGCCCCGCCCCGCTGACCCGCACCCGCACGGATCTCCTTCCGCTTCCGCTCCAGGCGTGCGATTTCCCGCCGCACCACCGCCGGATCGCCCGCCTGCGCCCCCGTCGCAATCTCATGCAGCCGCCGCCCCAGTTCCTCGATCTGGGCATCGATCGGTCCGATCAGCGCCGCCGGATCCTCATCCGGCACACTCAGCAGATCCTCGTCAAAGAGGCTCACCCCCTCGAACTCATCCACCAGACTGTTCCCGCACATAATCCGGTGGTCCAGGTTCGGCAACGGCCTGATCGTCTGGATATTCTCCTCGTCCACGATCAGCGACAACCAGAACCGCAGCTTCGTAATATCCACCGCCGACGAATCGATATCCACCCCGTAGAGGGACTGCTCGATCGTCTGCCGCTTCAGGTCGTACACCGACCGCCCCGACCCCTCGCCCGAGAAAAACGGCGTCAGACTCGACCGGGCCTTCACGATCTCATTCATCATCCCAACGGGAAACGCCCCCGACCCCACCGCCGGGTCCGCCACCTTCACCGACGCGAGCAGATGATCCAGTTCGGTATAATGGTCCTGGATCGAATCGGGCAGGACAAATCGGGTATCCTGCCACGCCTCAATCCGCCCGCCCGCCTCCTGGGCATGGATCGTCATCCCCAGCGCCACATCGCCGTGCCTGATGAACTGCTCCAGATCAGGGCGAGGGATCTCCGTATGGTTCGCAAGATACCCGATCAGGCTCTGCTGGCACATATAATGCACAATCTCACGAGGGGTATAGAACGCCCCCTTCGACTTCCGATCGATCACATCCAGCAGATTCTCAAAGACCTTCCCCAGCATCTCAGGATCGACCGCCACCTCCCGCTCAAGGGGCTCGTCCTCCTTGATCGTGAAATTGAACTGGTCGAACGTATCCAGAATGTCCCCGAAGACCTCGTTTCCGATCCGCAGATTCACGCTGACCCAGTTATAGTTCTGGATCGGCTCGAACAGACCGCCGTTCAGGAACGGGATCTTGCACCCGAACCTGCTGTAATAATCCTCATTTATCGAACGGTCCTCTGCCAGCGCCTCGTAAAACAGCGGCTCCAGAATATCGTTGAAAAAGTTCTCATACGGAACAACCTCTCTCTCGTAGAGACGCCGCATAAAATTCTTCGGCCCCGTCCCCCACTCCCGGAACCGCCTCGTCTCAGGATCCTTCCCGACACCAAGCCACCCCTTCTTCTGGAGGAAATACAGAAACACAATCTGGCCAAGCAACTTCTTCGAGAAATCGATCGTCGTGATCTCCTTCTCAGAAAACTCCACCCTGCAGGCCGGATCGGCCGCAAGCGCCGCTTCGAGCGACTCCTTCACCCGCAGATACAGCCCCTTATACTTCTCGAAGAACTCCTTCGTAACATTCTCGACACTGAAACACTCCTCGATATCGACAAGAGAAGGGTTCTTGCGCTCCTCCTGCACAAGACCCAGAAACCGTTTCCTGCAGGTGTGATTCGGCTCGTGCTTCCCGACAAGAAACGAAAACCGGCGTGCAGGCGTCAACGTCCGATCGACGCGGATCTTCCCGTCGTCACCCGTCCCGATCCCGTAATCCAGCCTGACAAAAGAAAACCGCCAGTCATCGTGATCGTCCCCGTAGAACGCCACCAGAGCCGCATCGTTCCCCTCGTTCTCCAGGTACTTCGCCACAAAGTTCCTCTGCATCGTCCTGGCCCGGTCGCGCGACGTCTCCTTCTTCAGCCTGACATGAAGCACCGCAACGGTCTGTTTCCCGTGGAGATAGACACCCACACGCTGCGCTTCATCGACATAGGCTGCAAACTCGCGCCAGACCGGCACCCGCATCGGCGAAACATGAAAATCGTTGAAGATCTCCTGGATAAATTTCGTAAAACGACCGGGTTCAAAGGCTCTTTTGAACACCTCGTCAAGGAGCCGGATCGCCTCCTCTTCCTTCATGATAAATTTCCTCCCTCACAATACTCAGATAAGATGACCTCTTTGGGTCCGGCGATATCCACCGGCCCGAACGCCGGGCTGAAAAACTCATCCGTAATTTCAGACCTGATCTGTGCAAGCATCGGTAAAGGCTGCGGCGTCCGTTCGATCTTCTTGAGGACCTTCTTGACCGTCCCCTTCGGCAGCGCCCCGTCATCGATCAGTCTGAGCACCCGCCCGATATACTCCTCATCCTCATCAGTAAACTCCGGCGTATGCAAAATCGCCTTCAGGATCCGGGTGAACTTCACCTCGCCCACCCGACTCCCCGACGGAGAGGCCACCGTCCCCTCGACGGCAAAAACCTCCTCAAAGGCGGCCTTATTGGCATCCAGCAACCGGTAAAAATCCCGTCCGATCGAATGCTTCTTCATCGACACATCGGCACGGAGCAGGTCCGCCGCCTGCAGAAAATCCACCTCCCCGGTATGGATCTCCTCCCCATCGACACTCGTCCGGAAGATCTTCCTCAACTTCCCCCGCCTGAAAAACGTAATCGCCGACCGTCCAGCCCCCTCGACCGCACGCCCGGTCCTCGCCTTCTTCGGCAGATGTTTGATCTTCTTGAAAAGATCCGGATCCGCATCACGGATCTCGCGCAGGAGCGCCAGATACCCCAGTTCAAGATCCTCCTCCTCATCCTCCCCCGTGATCGTCTCCCTGGACGTCAACTTCGTAAACAGATCATGCGACTTGATCTCCTCGTCCGTCAGAAGCGGAGCATCGTTCCCGAGCATCTCGATAAACGCTGCGATCTTCGCCTCAGCAGCCTCCTGCAACCCCATAACCTCGTTGATCGGCCCTGCAGGGAAGAAATTGAAGATATAGATCTTCTCGAACCTCGTATCCACACGGTTGATCCGACCGACCCGCTGCATCATCCGCGTCGGGTTCCATGGGATATCGTAGTTGATCACCACATTCGAACGGTGGAGATTCACCCCCTCGGAGAGGACCTCCGTCGTCACCAGAATCCGGAACTCGTCCTTCGGATGCCTGGCCTTCGCATCGAAATTCTCGATGATCGCATGCCGCTCCCCCTCCGAAGACGACCCGTGATACTCAAGCACGCAGTCGCCAAACCGTTTCTGCAGGGCTTCTGCAAGATAATCCGCCGTTTCCTTCGCCTCGGTGAAGATGATGCACTTCTGGTCTTTCAGGCGGGGATCGGTTGCGAGCACCTCGACGAACCGGGCGATCTTCGGGTCATGCTCGACAGTGTCCCAGAACGACTGCAGATCCTTGAGAATCGCCAGGTCGTACCCGAGATCCTCCAGATACGCCGGCTTGAAATCAGACGACGGCAAACAATAGGCCTTCTTGTTATCGAGGAGAGAGGCGACCCCCTCCATATTGTCCTGTTCGAGGAGATCAAAGATCTTGTTCGTGTGCATCGTGCTGATGTACACATTCCCCCGCTCGACCTCCCTGATGAAGAGTTCATAATACCCGATAAACCGGGTGATAGACATCTTAAACGCGAAAAAGCTGCTCTCAAGCCGCTTCAAAAGCATCATTTTCATGAACTTCATCATGTTCTTCTGGGCCAACTCCTCCGGGTGCGAGGTCCCTTCCTTCAGGTACAGGAGCGGGGTATAGCGGGAATATTTGAACTTGTTTGCGATCAGGTCGATCGACGCCATAAAGACCGAGTCCGTGTGCGCATCGAACTCATAATACACCGGTTGAGGATCCTCCACCTCAGGAAACTTCAGGTTCTGCCGCCGCAGATCCTCGCTATAATAGGTGGTGATACTCGCCCGCGTCCGCCTGACCATCAGGTACTGGAGCACATTCTCACGAATATCCTCGGCATTCTCCCTGACAACCCGCATATACTCTTCACGGTCCCTCTGCCGGTCCAGCCGATCCAGCCGCGCCTGGAGAGCGTTGAAATATCCCTGGAGATTGCGCACCTTCGGGTTCGGAAGCGTGGACTTCTTCGCGTTCTGGAAGAGCTTGATCTGGCTCAGAATATCATTCGGGGAGTTGTTGAGAGGGGTCGCCGTCACCAGGATCACCCGTTTGCCCCTGCAGATCCGGTACAGACTCTCATAGCTCTGTGTCATCTCGTTCCGGAACCGGTGGGCCTCATCGATGATCACGTTCTTGTAGCGCTCCGTCCCTCTCTCAAGCACACGGTCCAGTTTTCCGATCGATTCGAAATCCGCCTGGCGCACGCCAAAGTCCAGAAAGACGTTCGGCCAAGAACCCGGGTTTTCCCTGTCCAGCAGAACGGGAGGGGCGAGAACAAGTGTTCTGCCGTCTAACTGCTGGGCAAGGAGCGTCGCAATATAGGTCTTCCCCAGACCGACCACATCAGAAATAAAAACGCCGCCATACTCCTCAAGTTTTAATTTTGCGTCCTGCACCGCGTCTTTCTGGTACTGCAGGTCCATAAACCCCTCAGGAATGTACTCGTCGCCGGTCTGCTGCTTGTCAAGATTGATCTTCTCCTTCAGGTATTCATAGAGGAACTTCAGGTAGAGTTCGTACGGCGTAATGGAATCATTGAGCCACGTCTGGGCCTGTATCGTCTCGACATACTGCTCTGACACATCAGCCGAGTTCGCCCATAACTCGTTGAATTTTGAAAGCGCAAACTCATAATCGGCCCGTGTCTTGAGTTCAACATTAAACTCAAGGTTCTCCTGAAGCCCGGACTGAGAAAAATTGCTTGACCCGGTGATGACACGGCCCTTGTCCATATATCCATCGCGAAAGGTCATGACATAGAGTTTCGCGTGGATTTTCTCGGAGGGATAGACGCGGATCTCAAGTTTTCCACTCCGCAACCACTCGATAAAGGTCCGGACCCCTTTTTCAGTCTCGAAGGTATCATCTGATCGGTCCAGTTCTTCCCTGACCATACCGGAGTACTGATGTTTGAGGTCTTTGGTGGAGAGAATGAGCGTTGACTGGTCGCCTATTGAGGCGGCCTGAATAAGATCATAGGTTGTTTTGTTGGTGCTAATGCCGATGAGGATCCGGATCTTCTCGGTGTTCTCCAGCGCCCCCTCCAGGGCGTAGAATCCGCTTGAGTAAAAATATCCAACAAGGCAGTCAAAAAAAGCGGTGCCTTTAACAAGTGTACGAAAACGATCGAGTAATGTATTGCCATCCTCGTTGGTGATAAAAGTGAGATCAGAAGACATCGAAATACTCCTGTAACAAAAATACGACGTTTCTTATATTATAGTTAGTGAAAATAGTCCCTATCGTTTATGAAAACGGCACCTCAATAACCATGCCCCCTTTCAGATAGAAAAGGTCATACCGTGAAGGGTCAACACCCACCGTATGAAAAATATAGAGATGAGCCTCGACGGCACAATCCTTACCATGAAAGTTGACATCTCAAAGGAATTCGGGGCTTCAAAGTCAGGGAAGTCCATCACCATCGCATCGACCGAGGGCAATGTCTCCATTCCTGATGCCGAGGAGATCAAGGTCGGCCTGAATGTGTATAAGAGTATAAAATGACAGCGCGAACATCCTGGAACCTCTGTTCAAGCAGGAAGTCGAAGATATAGGGGTCTTTCACCGTCTGGAGGGTCGCCGAGAAATTCGTCACCACCCGCCCCTCCCGCTCGATAAGCCCGCTCTCGATCTGGTGGACGAGCACGTTCCTCGACCACCCGTTCTCGATCGTCCTCTGGATATATCACTCCCGCGCCGCCTGCCCGGAGAGTTTGTCCAGGATCACGCAGGTGTGAAACCAGGGTATGTGTGCAGCAGCCCGCTGCACAAATTCAGGGTCCGGCCATGCCCCGGCAAACGAGCACAGATCCCCTTCGCGCTGCACCGGATCCTTCACGCTATCGAGCAGCGTGACCATGTGATACCACGTAATGTATGCAGGCACCTCCTGCACAAATAAATCCGTGACCTTAATCTAGCCGGCCCGAGAAAGAGAGACCACATGACCACGATCACCGGCGTCACCTTCCCCATCCCCAAACCCTACATGGCCCGCTTCTTCGAGGAGGGCAAAACCGTCTTCATCAAACCGGCCACCGTCTTCAAGGAACTCAAGCCCGGCATGCGGCTCGTCTTCTACCAGTCGCACGAGGACACCGGCTATGTCGGCGAGGCCAGGATCAAACGGGTCATCATCACCGACGACCCCCTCACCTTCTTCGAAACCTTCGGCGACGCGGTCTTCCTCACGCGGGAGGAGGTAAAGGCCTACGTCCAGAACCAGGAGCGCTGGCAGGGCGTCCGGGTCAGGAAAGGGGACGGGAAGAAGAAGGCCTGGATGGCCCTCGAACTCGAGGGGATCCGCCGGTACAAAACCGCCCAGAAACCCGACCGCTTCGTTCCGGTCGGCGGAAAGTATCTGAGGGAATAGGGTTCATTCTCTTTTCTCGAATGAAGATCGTCAATATCGTCTGTTCAGGCGACCTCCACCAGCCCGTCCCCTTCCAGAGGTTGCCCGAACTCCCCGCCGGGAGGTACACCTACGACCCCGGGCGCTACCACGGCGCCTACCTCCTCCTCACCGCCGGCAAGGCCACCGTCTACCGGAGCGGGAAATATATTATCTACGGTCAAAAGGCCCTGGAAGAGGTAGATACATCATTCAAAGAACTCCTCACCCTCCTCTCCCCGATCATCGACCCGGCCCTCGTCTCGCCGCCGCGGGTCCAGAACATCGTCGGCATGGAGGATTTTCAGGTCGAGATCCCGTTGACAAGGCTCGTCGTCGCCCTCCAGATGGAGCGCATCGAGTACGAACCCGAGCAGTTCCCGGGCGTGATCTACCGGGGGGAGCG
>ENA-ORXD01003016-ORXD01003016.1-sediment-metagenome-genome-assembly--contig:-NODE-3016-length-10241-cov-11.884396_pt1 | contig 10241 bp, 11 predicted proteins | sample MGYA00237862_ERZ511471 | MGnify/ENA metagenome assembly ERZ511471 | reverse complement strand
CTCTCCCTGAAGACACGTGCCCGGCCTGTCCGGAGGACATTCGATGAGGTCATTAACCGGGTAAACGGTGCCTGTGCGCCGGAAGAGACAACTGCCATGGCCATCCGGGTTTTTGAACGAATTGAACGGGCGGAACGGGAAATCCACGGAGAGACTGCTCACTTCCATGAGGTCGGGGCGGATGATGCCATCGCCGATGTAATCGGGGCCTGCACCGCATTTGGTTCCCTTGCACCGGACGGCTGCGTCGTTCTCCCGGTTTCTCTCGGGGGAGGATCCATCTCCGGTGCCCATGGGACCTACCCGGTTCCTGCTCCGGCCACGCTTGCGATCCTCCGGGAATCGGGACTTGCCGTAACTCTCGGCACGGCAGCTGACGGTGAACTCTGTACACCCACGGGGGCTGCACTCCTCTCCGAGTTCTCAACCCTTCAGAACCTCCGGGATCTCCGGTATTCGGTGCTCGCTGTCGGATATGGCGCCGGTTCCCGGAACCCGCAGGATATTCCGAATGTACTCAGGACCATGGTGGTTGAGTGTCCCGGACCCGGGGAGACTGACACCGTAGACATACTCGAGACCAATGTCGATGATGTGAGCTCCGAAATCATCGCCTATACTTCCTCACGACTGATGGACGAGGGAGCCTATGATGTCAGTGCCTTTCCCTGCACCATGAAGAAGGGGAGACCGGGACACCTTATCCGGGTCGTAGCACCGGCGGGAGACGGGGAGCGGCTGGCCTCGGTCATGGCCACAGAACTGGGCACTCTCGGGATCCGCTGCATCCAGGCGGTGCACCGGTTCGCCGCTGAGCGCCTGGTCCGGGAGGTACCGGTAATTATCGAGGGAAGAGAACGGATCGTGCATGTGAAGTGCGGCCTCCTCCACGGGAAAATCTTCTCACTCAAAGCCGAATACGATGACACCAGCGCCATTGCCCGGGAAACGGGGCTCCCTGTGCGGGCCATTGCCCGGATAGCCGAATCCATGGCCTGGGAACTGGTCAGGAACCCGGACTGATGAAAGAAGAACGACTGAGCACCGGTGAGCCCGCCTTTGACGATCTTCTCGGAGGCGGCCTCGAACCCAGGGTCATCACCCAGTTCTACGGGGGACCGGCCAGCGGGAAGAGTGTGCTCTGCATCATCGCAGCGGTCAGCTGTCTGCGGGCCGGAAAGGGGGTAATCTTCATCGATACAGAGGGGTTCTCTATTGAACGGTTCCGGCAGGTTGCCGGTGACGAGGCCGAAGCGCTCGCCCGCGGGCTTATCCTGTACGAACCTCATGATTTTGAACAGCAGGGGATCATGATCGCGGGTATCGGGCGTCACCTTGCAGGGGGGAGTATCGGTCTTATCGTCATGGACTCGGCCACCGGTCTCTACCGCACCCAGCTGGAGAAGGGCACGGACACCATGCAGCGCTTGTCCCGGCAAATCGTCCATCTCCTCGGGTATGCCAAGAAGCATAACATCCCGGTCCTCATCACCAATCAGGTGTACATGGATGTCCAGAGGAACGTCTTTGTAGGGCTCGGCGGCACTGCCCTCGCCCACATCTCCAAGGTAATTGTGCGGATTGAACGGTTGAATGGAAGCCGGAAGGCTGTTCTTGAAAAACACCGGTCACGCCCTTGCGGGGGTTCGTTTGTCTTTGATATTGTGGAACGCGGCATCGCGGTCCTGGAGCGTGCGAATGATATCCAGTAGGAGGAAATATTCCACGAAGAGGCTGGTGGCGGGTGGTTTCATCGTCTCCGTTCTTCTGGCCCTTCTGATGCTTGCCGGCTGTGCGGACAGCCCTGGAGGCGGCACTGATGATGCCTGGCGGACAACAGAGCTCACCGATGTCCGCACCGGTGAAGTCTTTTCAGTGGAAATGTACGCTGATCGGCCGGTACTCATCCAGACCTTTACCATCACCTGCCCGGTCTGTATGAAGCAGCAGGAGGAGATCACCCGGCTGGAAGCGGACGGGACCATCCCCTTCGTCCTGATCGGTCTTGATGTCGATCCGAATGGTGATGCCGGATCGCTCCTTCGCTACACTGAACAGAAGAAGTATACCGGCAGGTATGCCCGTTCACCTCCCGTCATGACCCGGTCGCTGCTCGACAGGTTCGGAATGACCGTGCTCTCCCCCGCCCAGGCTCCCCTCATCCTGGTGTGCCCGGACGGTACTGCAGGGCTCCTCCCTCCCGGAATAAAGAGTGCCGCAGATCTCTCGCAGGTTCTCTCCGGGTGCCGGTAATGCTGTCAGACTGGGGTATCGCATTCGCCGCCGGGCTCCTTGCACCGCTCGGGGCGGTATGCGTCCTTCCCCTCTATCCCGGATACCTCTCCTTCCTCTCCGGGCAGGCCGGAGCTGCAGAGGGTCTGCGGGCGCGAATCATCCTTGGCCTCATCGCCGGCGGGGGTATTCTCGTATCCATGCTGGCCTTTGGCCTGATCGTGGTATCCCTTTTCGCCCTTCCACTCTCCGGTGTGCTGGGCATCATCTCGCCGGTCGCCTATACCCTGCTGCTGGTCATCGGGCTGCTCCTCATGACCGGCTGGAACCCGGAGATCCCGTTGCCGTCACTTCAGATTCCTGCGGAGAAAAGCCCGTTTCTCGGCGCTTTCGTGTTCGGCCTCTTCTTTGGGGTCCTGATCCTTCCCTGCAATGCCGCCCCGGTCGCCATCCTGCTTGCGCTGTCCACCAGTGCGCTGGGTTTTCTCTCAAGCCTGACGAGCTTTATCCTGTTCGGTGCCGGGATGGCAGTGCCCCTCGTTGCACTATCTGCTCTCTCGACACTGAAAGGGAACCAGGCATCGGCCTATCTTGTGAAACATCGTCGGATCATCAACATGCTGACCGGCGCCCTGATGATCGCGGTGTCGGTATACTACCTCTTCGGGATCTTCCGGGTGCAGGATATGGTATAGAGAGGCACCCTGGTGATCGACGAGAGGCCTGGAATCAGTCAACTGACGGGGTACCAAAAGAGAAAACGTGGTCCGGTGCCGCTACCGGCTCCAGGATCTTCCGGCGGGAGTGTCACCGGAACTGTTCAGAAGGTGATGATGCCCTTGAATACCGTTGTTGCGGGGCCGGTTGTCTTCGTGACCTCTCCCAGGTTGATGATGAGGGGGCCCCCCTGTGTCTCAACCGTGACCGGTGAGGTGACATACCCGAGCCGGTGGGCGACAGCTGCTGCCGCTGTTGCCCCGGTCCCACAGGAGAGGGTCTCTCCTTCGACTCCCCGCTCAAAAGTCCTGATCTTGAGAGTATCTCCTCCCGCCCGCTCTACGAAGTTGACATTTGCCCCTTTGGGAAATGTCCGGTGATGACGGATCGCGGGACCGGCCTCTTCCGGATTGACGGATTGGATATCATCGACGAATATTACCGCATGGGGTACACCGGTGTTCACCGCATACACTTCGGAGCCTTCAATGGTTTCCCGGTACTCTCCTTCACCTGTCGCCGGGATTTCCTTCCGGTCAAACTTCGGCTCGGGCATATCGATGGTGGCCATGAAGGTATCATCTTGGTATCCCATCTCCACATGGATGATCCCCGCCAAAGTCTCGACCGAGCAGGTTTTCTCAATATAACCAGTATCGAAGGCATACTTGACGAAGCATCGGATTCCGTTCCCGCACATCTCGGCCTCGCTCTCGTCCGGCTGGAAGAGACGCATCCTGAGTTCGGCCTTTGCCGAGCGCTGGAGGTAGAGTATCCCGTCCCCTCCGATGCCAAACCGCCGGTCACAGTACAGGGCGGCAAACTGGGCCTTCATCTCATCCGGGATGCACTGACACCCGTATTCGTCGATCAGGACAAAATCATTCCCGTTTCCATGCAGTTTCATGAATTCCAGTTCCATACCATCTCCTCATTCAGATGATCTCCCGTATACCGGGGACCTTTATTACGTTCGCGGTGAATCGTCCGTGCACCCGGCACCGGTGACCGTGTCATACACACCCTCTCGTCCTGGAAAAGACCGGATGTGGTCTGAACACGGAGACCGGAGACCGGTCTCCCCTTCCCGGCCAATATACCGGACAATTTCTTCCGGGGTATACTCCGGCTTCCCCGCTTCCGTGACGTTCATTGCCAGCCGCCGTTCCCTGTCCGGGAAACCCCGGTGAATTCGCCGATCTCCCACCCCAGGAAATCCCTGATAATGAGGTAGGCCATCTGAGGAGGGATTGCTCCTTCCTCGGTTACGATCAGGTCAATGTATCCCGCAGGGGTCACATCGAATGCCGGGTTGCGCACCCTGACCCGGGGGAGCGTTGCAGCGATCTCCGGCGGAAGCACTTCAGCCGCTTCCCGCTCCTCGATCTCAATAAATTCGCCGAGAATCGTGCGGGGCGCAAATTTGCAGGTCTCAGCAGCGACCATCACCGAGGTACGCGATTCATGAGCGGCCAGCGCGATCTGCGAGGTCCCGATCTTGTTGATAACCGCACCATTGACCGTAATGGCATCGGCCCCTACCACCACGAGATCGACCTCCTTCATGAAGTACCGGGCTGCAGAATCGACGATGAAGCTGGTCGCAATCCCCGCATCGTTCAGGGTTCTGATGGTGAGGTGCCCCTGGTTACGGGGCCGCACCTCGGTGGCAAAGACTTCGAACCTGGTGCCGTTCCGGTGGGCCTGGAGGAGGCAGGCAAGCGCTGTCTCGGAATTGCAGTGGGTCATCACCACATCACCGTCCCTGATGTGCCGTGCCCCGATCGTTCCAATCCTTTCGACAGCCTGCCCGGACATGCTGATGAAACGGGTGCAGGCCGCGGAGAACCGTTCTTTTGCCTCAGCTACCGAGTATATATCTCCGGAGAGCGAGCTCATGACCAGGTGGACGGCATTCGGGAGGGAAACCGCCGTGGGTCTCGTGGAGAGCAGCACCTGTGCGGCCTCATCCATCGCCTCCCTGAATCCCCGGGGATCCGTGGCAGTGACACCATCAGCATGATCCTTCAGTGCAGATACCGCTGCCCGGGCAATCCTGCCTGCGCCCCGGATTTCCATCTTCTTTATTTTCTCTGCAGTACCAGTTACGGTCATGGGCGTACTGATCATAACATGCCAATCTGTTCCAAAGAACTTTGCGGGATGATCCATGTCGGTTGCAGTGGTATTTGACAGTGCGGGAACACTCCTCCATACGTACCGGGTGGCAAAAGACATAGCCAGGCAGCGGCTCCTGCCGGGAATCGAGACCGTCACCCTGACCTTCAGTTCACCGGAGCGGGTCCTCGTTGTCATACACGTCCATTCACGGGAGGTTATCTCAGCAGACCCATCCGATCTCCTCTCGTCCTACCTTGTCTCCCACCATGCCGGGTTTGGCATCAGCTGCACACGGAAGATAACGACGGCAGACGAGATCGGGGATGCGCTGTATACCGACACACGGGCGACTATCGGTGACCTCCAGGACTGTATCAGGAATGTCTGGGCGGTCTGCAAACGGGAGGCGGTAGTCACCCTGAACAGCGGAGTGATCCTGAACATGGCGTCGGATTCGATCGAGTTTACCGTAACTACCGGGGGGAGACCGTTCGAAGGAGCAACTGAGACCATCCGGGAGCTTCACTCCCTTGGGGTCCCGACCTTCATCGCCTCGGGAGACCGGTTGACGAAACTCGAGAAGATGGCTGATTACCTGGGGATCCCCCGGGACCGGGTATACGGCGTGGCAACACCCACCGTGAAAGCCCAGATCGTGACCGATCTCAAGGAAGAGTATGACCATGTGGTGATGGTGGGAGATGGTATCAACGACCTCTGTGCCATGCAACGGGCAGATGTAGCAATCCTTTCGGAGCAACAGCCGGGAGACAAACCTGCCGAACTCTATCAGACGGCCCATCATATCGTACAAAATGTCAGGGATGTGGTGGAAATCGTGAAAAACCTCAAAACGGTGTGATCGCCCGTTTTGTCTTTATATAAAAAGTAATATGCCCTGAATGCAATATTAGGATATGAGAGGAGAGGAATGAAGCCACTTATCACGGTAGACAATCTCTGCATGGACTTTGAGGGTAAACGGGTCCTTGATAATATTTCTTTTGAGATAGGAGAAGGGGAAGTCCTCGGAATTATCGGGCGGAGTGGTGCGGGAAAGACCGTCCTGATGCATCTCATGCGGGGAGTTGAACAACCACCCACTTCCGGATCAATCGTCTACCATGTTGCTGCCTGCGATTCGTGTGAATTCGTCGCTATAGGGAGTGCTGCCGGAAAAGCATGCCCGAAGTGTAAGGGGACGCTGAAAGAGCGGGATGTTGATTTCTGGGACGACAGCAACAGCGTCATGAAACGCCGTATTATGATGAGCACGGCGATCATGTTCCAGAGGACTTTTGCCCTCTATGGAAACGACCGTGTGATTGAGAACATTCTTCACGCTCTCGATGATATCAACTATCCCCAGGACAAGTCGATCACCAGAGCAGCTGACCTTGTGGACCAGGTCCGCCTCTCCCATCGCATGATGCATATTGCCAGGGACCTTTCCGGTGGGGAAAAGCAGCGGGTTGTCCTCGCCCGCCAGCTGGCGAAAGAGCCGTTCCTCCTCTTTGCCGATGAGCCGACCGGGACGCTCGACCCGCAGACCGCCCACCTCGTTCACGCCATGCTGACCGAAGCTGCAGAAAATAACAACATGGGGATGGTGGTTACCTCTCACTTCTCACAGGTCATCGAGGAGGTGGCTGACCGTGCGATGCTCCTCGAGGAGGGAAAGGTAGTCATACTCGGGAGTCCGGCAGACGTCATCAGAAAGTTCATGGAAGGCCTCTCCGACACCGAAGAATACGAGAGCCCGGAGCTGGGAGACAACATCCTGAACGCCCGGGATGTGTACAAACGGTACATCTCGGTTGACCGCGGGGTGGTCAGGGCGGTGAACGGGGTAACCTTCGGGGTGGCTGCCCGGGAAATTTTCGGCATCATCGGGAAGAGTGGTGCCGGGAAGACCACCCTCTCCCGTATTATCGCAGGAATCATCGAGCCGACGTCAGGGGAGATGAATATCAGGATTGGGGATGACCTCGTGGACATGACCAAGCCCGGGATCGAAAACCGGGGGCGGGCAAAAGGGTATATCGGCCTGCTCCACCAGGAGTATGATCTCTACCCCCATCGGACCGTTCTCGACAATCTCACGGATGCGATCGGGCTTGAATTCCCGAAGGAACTCGCTATGCGCAAAGCTATCCTGACCCTCCGGATGGCAGGATTCACTGAGGCCAAGAGCAGGGAGATCCTTGACCGGCATCCCGGGCAGCTCTCCGAGGGGGAGCGGCACCGCGTAGCTCTTGCCCAGGTTCTCATCCGTGAACCACGGCTGATCATCCTGGATGAGCCGACCGGCACCATGGACCCGCTAACCAAGATCGATGTCAAGCACTCCATTCTCCATGCGAGGGGCGAGATGGATGAAACCTTCATTGTGGTATCCCATGATATGGACTTTGTCAAGGACATCTGCGACCGGCTGGCCCTCATGCGGGGGGGCAAAATTATCCAGATCGGCAAGACCGACGAGGTGCTGGCCAGTCTGACAGAAGACGAGCGCGAAATCATGGGGAAGGCTGACGTGAAGGGATGACCACCATCCATCTCGATGGGGCGAAGTGCGAGATAGAAGGTGAACAACGGCTGGGAGCGATCATCCCCGATCGGGATCCGCGCTGCTCGGTCGCTGTGATCCGCCAGGCATCAAGGGAATCAGCCAGGACCTCAAGCTACCGGGTTACGACCAGCAGGGGGGAGATTATCGTCGAACCTGCAGGGGAAGGTGCCCCTCTCTTCGATTCCCCTGTTTTCTCCGGACAGTATCAGATCCACTGGCATGATCGGTACGCCGCAGCATTCGGCCCCTTTTCCAGTGAGATCCGGCCGGCCCGCGTACCCCACCTGTATGAACGCGGCGATGTCATCCTTGGCTGCGGCGGCTATGATCCCAAACGATCCTACCTGATTTTTTCCAAGATGCGCCATTCGGCAGACTTTGGCGCCGGCAGTGACGGGGGGGTTATCGGCAGGGTGGTCAGCGGCATGGGGGTACTCGACAGGTGGGCGACCGGCGATACCATTACCCGGATCGAACAGGTAATCAGCTGGGCTGATACTACTACCCGGTCGTTTACCACAACGGATCGCGATCTCATTCTTGAAGATGGGATGGAGATTGTGACCCGGGTAATGATAACCGCCGAGGGGTTCTCCGTAGATGGGATCGACACCACCACTGCTGAGAGTGTCGAGCACCTGCTTCTCGCCCTCCGGAAGGGTTTATTCTCTGTCAGCCGTTCGGGAAGCACCCACATCGTGGACCTCTCCCGGAGTGAGACTGATGTTCCTGAAGAACTCCGCCTCCCTCGCCGGGAGGGGGTCGTTACGGTACGTACAAGGGGAAAGAGCAGGGGAGGCATCTATCTCTACACCGAGGATATTCCGGCCTCCCCGGCTCATACCGTTGTAGGGCAGATCACGCAGGGATTAGAGCTTGCCCGGCTCGCCCGTGAAGGCGACTCCCTCTGCGTGACTGTCCAGCCTGAGCGGTTTGATCTGATAGGAAAATCACTTTCACAGGCACAGCAGATTGCCGGAGAACGCGGAATACGCCTCACCATTGATGCCGTTGAGGGAGAGCGGGTGGTCGTCGACCAGGTTCCTGCGACCACGCTCGAAAGCCTGCAAAACCGCCAGGTTGAACTGACAACGGTCCTTTTCGAGAAAGTGATCGACATCTCACTTGATGATGCTCATGCACCCGCATCCTGTGAGATCTTCCGCACGCTCACCGGCCTCCACCATCACAGTGTGGGCAGGCTCCCCTTCTTCTTCCATTTTGAGGATGTTTATCTCTTCAAGCCCTCCATACCAAAAGGGGTAAAGATCATCCCGGAAAATACTCCTCAGGAAACGGTTCCGGCAGCGACCCTCGCCATCACCAATGATTCGCGGAAGGGATCGGGGCTGGTGGGGATCCGGACCACCGACAACAGTGAATTCGGACCGACATCGGAGCCGTTTGAAGGTACCAATGTCATCGGGCGAATTCTTGAACCGGAAAAGCTGAAGGATTACCAGGAGAAAGAGACGGTATTCATACGTGAGGCGGGGAAATGAAGGAATATACGCCGCGATATGTAGGCACGGTTACCAAATACGTCTTTGTGGAATCTCCGGACATGACCCCGTCCGATCTCGCCATCCGGGCATACGAGATCTCCAAGGGGGTTATGATCAAAGAGACCTGCTTCGGTCTCCAGATCACGGGCAGCAATGAGGAAGTTGATCAAATCATTACCCGCCTCAGAGAATTTGACCCGTCGCATATCTTTGTCAAGGATCGTGGGTTCCCCCCTGGTGATCCGCGCCGGTGCCGTGCAAACCTTGGCGGAGCACGGCCGGGATACTACGGGCACGAGTTCGAGATATCCCTCATCAGGCACGTATCAAAAGGTATCCAGGAACTTCCGGGAAGGGCCCCGGATCAGCCGGTGCACCCGCCCAAAGCAGCCGGACCGGCCAGACTGGATGCCAGGAAACTGCAGAAGATCATCGAATCGCAGGAGTCCTGACGATGGTGAAAGTTTTTATTTACCCGACAACCAGCCTCATCCTTTCCGATCTTGTGGCCAGATTCGGCCATCAACCGCTCTCCGCGGCACTCCAGGTGCGGGAAAAAATCCAGACCGCCGGTCTTGAATCACCACCGCTCCAGATTACCCCGGAAGACCCGAAAAAGGGGCTGAAGTATGCGGCTGTGGAGGTTCCCTCGGGAGTACGGGGTCGGATGTCTCTCTATGGTCCGATGATCGAGGAGGCAGAGGCGGCAGTCATCATCCACGATGCCGATTTCTCCTTCGGCTGTATGGGATGTGCACGGACAAATGAACTGATCCAGTTTCTCCTCAGGAAGAGAGGGATACCGATCCTCGATCTCCTGTACCCGCGGAGTGACGAAGAAGGAGTTGAATTTGTAGCCGCGATTAAAAAATTCCTGGGAGAGCTCCCGGGAGGCGGGGTATGAGCAGGGTCCGGATCGCCCAGCTCTCCTGCGGACCTGAATACAGCGGGGTCCAGAATGAGATCGCTCAGGCTGCACAATCAGTCGATGCCGAGATCTTCTTCCCGGATATCACTCTGAAAGATATCAGGTCCGGATTTGATACGTTCGGCCTTGATGTCCGGAGCCCGGACCTGAAACTGGCCATTGCCCG
>ENA-ORXD01003014-ORXD01003014.1-sediment-metagenome-genome-assembly--contig:-NODE-3014-length-10253-cov-3.365468_pt1 | contig 10253 bp, 7 predicted proteins | sample MGYA00237862_ERZ511471 | MGnify/ENA metagenome assembly ERZ511471 | reverse complement strand
GCCGATGGTGAAGATGGGCGACGATTCGGGCATGAAGTCCCTCGCTTCTCGTTGCTTCTCCTTCAGTGTACGCCAGGGGGCAGTCGGATTCCTTGGCTCCTAAGCGGCTCGTCGTATGCCTCCGCGAGCCTGATAAGCTTGTCCGCGTGAACGGCAAGACCATCCGCATCTTCCTCGCCGACGGGGTGCCAACGGGCACGCTCGTAGCCGAGGTGGGCAACTGGACCGGCAAGGTGGTCGTCGTGCCGCGAGCCCAGCTTGGCGATCTCGCCAAGCGTCCGGAGCTGAAGCGTCCGGGCGTCTACCTGCTCGCCGGACCAGACCCGGAGAGCTCGTCACGCGAGCTGGTCTACGTCGGTGAGAGCGAGGACGTGCTTCGGCGACTCAAGGACGAGCACGTCTTCGACCAGTCGAAGGACTTCTGGAGCCGCACGGCCATCGTCGTGAGCAAGGACGACAACCTCACGAAGGTGCACGTGAAGTACCTGGAGAGCCGGCTCATGGAACTGGTGTTCGCCGCCGGCCGCGCCCGGCTGCACAACGGCAAGGCGTCGGGGCGGCCCGCGCTGCCGGAGGCCGACCGGGCCGACGTCGAGACCTTCCTCGAGCACATCCAGCTCGTGCTGCCGATCCTCGGCTTCGGGTTCACGCAACCGAAGCCGGTCGTGGGGGTGGGGGAGGCGGCGCTTGGCGGGTCAGTGTCCGTCGACGGCACGGGGAACGTGATGCCGAAAGGCGCCTCGCCGGTCTTCTTCATGAAGAAGCGAAGCGGGGCGCAGGCGAGGGCGCAACTCGTCAACGAGGGCTTCGTTGTCTTCAAGGGCTCGCTCGCGCGCAGGGTCGGCGTGCCCTCCTGGATGTTCTACAAGGAGCTGCGCGCCGAGCTCGTCGAGGCCGGGAAGCTGGTCGAGTCGCCCGAGAACCCGGACCTGCTCGTGTTCACAGAAGACGTCGTGTTCAGCAGTCCAAGTGCAGCGGCGGCGGTCGTGATCGGCGGGGACGCGAGCGGGCTCACCGAATGGCTCGAAGAAGGCACCAATCGCTCTTTCAAGGACTGGCAGGCCGAACAGCTCAGCGGTAGTTGACGATTGCCATGACCGTCGGTCGGTCACGACCGTCGTCGGCAGCAGTGTCGACTTCCACGGCGTCGCCAGGTCAGCCTGTCATCGCTGGCACTCGGTCGGCCGCGAGACCCGCACTGCGTCGCACGTGGGCTACCTGCAGTGCCGCTGCGCCTGCTGGTTCCTTTCCTGCCTCGTTACCGCGGACGTGGGTTACATATCGTCTGCACTTATTGACAACTGCCGACATGTTGTAACAATGGGCGTATGGTGCGCGCCACTGAGGAAGAGGTCCTTGCCTTCATCCGAGCCCACGGGGCCGTACGGCCGCTTGACCTTCAGGTAGCCGGCTTCAATCGCATGTGGCTCACGCGTCTGCAGCGGCAGGGGCTCATCGAGCGCGTGCGGCGCGGCCTCTACGTGGCCACCGATGCCCAGTGGACCGAGCACCACAGCCTCGCAGAAGTCTCGCGTCAGGCACCTGGCGGTGTCGTCTGCCTGCTGTCAGCTCTCAGCTTCCACGAACTGACGACGCAGATCCCCTTCGAGGTGTGGCTGGCCATCGATCGAAAGGCGCGAGTGCCCAAGGCGATGACCCCCCAGGTGCGTGTCATGCGCTTCTCCGGCGTGGCTCTGACCACCGGCGTTGAAGAGCACATCCTCGAGGGGGTGCCGGTGCGCATCTACGGACCCGCGAAGACCGTGGTCGACTGCTTCCGCTACCGCAACAAGATCGGGTTCGACGTTGCGCTTGAGGCGCTGCGCGACTGTTACCGCATGCGTCTGGCGACAATTGACGAGCTCTGGGAATACGCGCAGCGGCTGCGCGTGGGCACTGTCATGCGTCCCTACATCGAATCGCTGCTGTGACCAGGCGACCGCCGAGCGACATGGGCGCGTCGGCGTTCGATCGCCTCAAGGCTCTCACGCGGCCGCCGGGCCACGACTTCAACCTCACACTCACCCGGTATGCGTGCGAGCGGCTGCTGTATCGTCTGTCGAAGTCTCCGCACGCGGACTCCTTCATGCTGAAGGGCGCCACCCTGTTCATCGTCTGGGAGGTCGAACCGCATCGACCTACGCGGGACGTCGACCTGCTGGGCTTCGGCGAGGATTCCGCCGAGAGACTCAGGGCCGTCTTCGCCGGCGTCTGCCGGCAAGACGTGCAAGACGACGGCGTTCATTTCGACCCCGGCAGCGTCGCTGTCAGCGACATCCGAGCAGGGCAGACCTACCAGGGCAAGCGCATTCTGGTAGATGGGAGGCTCGGCACGGCGAAGCTGCGTGTGCAGGTCGACGTAGGGTTCGGCGATGCACTGGCGGAGTGGGAAACCGAGATCACCTTGCCGACCCTCCTCGACTTCCCCGCGCCGCGTCTGCGCGCCTACCCGGCGGAGGCGGTGGTGGCCGAGAAACTGCACGCGATGGCACAGCACGGCATGCTGAACAGCCGGATGAAGGACGTCTATGACGTGCAAGCGCTGGCGGCGAGACTGGCGTTCGACGGCGAGAAGCTCACGGGGGCGGTGCGGCTGACCTTCGAGCGCAGAGGTCGTGAGATCGGGGGCGACCTGCCGGCTCCGCTCACGGCCGCCTTCGCGGCCGATGAGGTCATGCTGCAGCGGTGGGCCGGCTTCCTGCGCCGAAACCGGCTGGAGTCGATCGAGCTCGCCACGGCAGTCAGCGCTCTAGGCAGGTTCCTCGGCGAGCCGCTCGAAGCTCTTGCCGGCGCGCGGTCGTTTGTGGCCGAATGGCCGCCGGGAGGACCGTGGCGGGGGGTACCTCGGCGGGGAGGGCGAGCGTGACGCTGCACGGCATGGCCGAGTCGCACGTCGAAGAGGCGATGCTGGTCTGGCTTGGGGAGCTCGGCTACGAGGTCGCCCACGGGCCGGACGTCGAGCCGGAGAAGCTGGGCGCCGAGCGCGACGACTTCACCGAAGTCGTGCTCACTCGGCGCCTCCGTGCGGCCCTCGGCCGCATCAACCCCGGCCTGCCCGCGACCGCCCTCGACGACGCCGTGCGCAAGGTGCTCGTCACCGAGAGCCCGAGTCTCGTCGAGAGCAACCATCGCTTCCACCGCATGCTCGTCGACGGCGTCGACGTCGAGTACGCGCTGCCCGACGGCAGCGTGAAGGGCGACAAGGTGTGGCTCGTCGACTTCGACGACGCCGATGCGAACGACTGGCTCGCCATCAACCAGTTCACGGTGGTCGAGGGGAAGGTCACGAAGCGCCCCGACGTCGTCGTCTTCGTCAACGGCCTGCCGCTGGTCGTGGTCGAGCTCAAGAACCCGGCCGACGAGAAGGCGACCGTGAAGAAGGCGTTCGATCAACTGCAGACCTACAAGCAGGTCGTGCCCGGCCTCTTCACCTGCAACGAGCTGCTCATCGCGAGTGACGGCATCGAGGCGCGCCACGGCACGCTGACCGCTCCCTGGGAGCGGTTCATGCCGTGGCGCACCGTCGACGGCTCGGCCATCGCCGAGAAGGGCGCCCCCGAGCTGGCGACGCTCGTGCGCGGCATGCTCGACAAGCGTCGCCTGCTCGACCTCGTCCGCGACTTCGCGGTGTTCGAGGCGAGCGGCGCCGAGGTCCGCAAGATCATGGCCGCCTACCACCAGTACTGGGCCGTCACCAGGGCGGTCGAGGCCACGGTCGGGGCTGTGACCGGCGACAGGCGGGTCGGCGTCGTCTGGCACACACAGGGCAGCGGCAAGAGCCTCTCGATGGCCTTCTACGCCGGCAAGCTCACCCGCCATCCGGTCATGGAGAACCCCACGCTCGTCGTGCTCACCGACCGCAACGACCTCGACGGCCAGCTCTTCGGCAACTTCGCGGCCTGGCGCGACGTGCTGCACCAGACTCCAGTGCAGGCCGAGAGCCGCGAGGACCTCCGTCGCAAGCTCGCAGTGGCGTCGGGCGGCATCGTCTTCACGACCATCCAGAAGTTCCTGCCCGAGCAGGTGGGGGCGGAGCATCCGTTGCTCAGCGAACGCCGCAACGTCGTCGTCATCGCCGATGAGGCTCATCGCAGCCAGTACGACTTCATCGACGGGTTCGCGCGCCACCTGCGCGACGCCCTGCCCAACGCCTCGTTCATCGGCTTCACCGGCACCCCCATCGAGACCGCCGACAAGAACACCCGCGCCGTTTTCGGCGACTACATCGACACCTACGACATCCAGCGCGCGGTCGAGGACGGCGCTACCGTTCCCATCTACTACGAGGGCCGGCTGGCCAGGATCGACCTTCCCGCAGATCAGAAGCCGGTGGTGGACGCCGAGTTCGAGGAACTGACCGAGGATGAAGAGGCGGCGCGCCGCGAGAAGCTCAAGAGCAAGTGGGCGCGCATCGAGGCGATGGTCGGCACGCGGCGCCGGCTCGAGCTCGTCGCCCGGGATCTCGTCGAGCACTTCGAGGCGCGTCAGGCCGGCGACCCGGCCACGCCGATGAAGGGCATGGTCGTGTGCATGAGTCGGCGAATCTGCGTCGACCTGTACCGTGAGATCGTGAAGCTGCGGCCCCAGTGGCACGGCGGGCCGCCCGGGGTGGCCACCGCCGACGACGTCGGAGCCGTCAAGGTCGTGATGACCGGCTCGGCCTCCGACCCTGTCGAGTGGCAGGAGCACATCCGCAACAAGGCCCGGCGCGAGGCGCTGGCGGTGCGGTTCAAGAACCCGGACGATCCGTTCAGGCTCGTGATCGTGCGTGACATGTGGCTGACCGGCTTCGACGCGCCGAGCCTGACGACGATGTACGTCGACAAGCCCATGCGCGGCCACGGCCTCATGCAGGCGATCGCCCGCGTCAACCGCGTGTTCCGCGACAAGCAGGGCGGCGTCGTGGTCGACTACCTGGGCATCGCCGACCAGCTCAAGCGCGCCCTGCACGACTACACCGACGGTGGCGGGCAGGGCGATCCGGTGATCGACCAGGCCGCGGCGATCGCCGTGATGCAGGAGAAGTACGAGGTCGTGTGCGACATGCTGCACGACTTCGAGTACGCGGAGGTCTGGGGCGCCGGCACGCACGAGCAGAGGCTCGTGCTCATCGGCGCCGCGAAGGAGTTCATCTACGACCTCGACGACGGCAAGCAGCGCTTCGTGACCGCGGTCACGGCGCTGGGCAGGGCGTTCTCTCTCGCCGTGCCCAGTGCCGAGGCCATGGCGGTCCGTGACGACCTCGGCTTCTTCCAGAGCGTGAGGGCGTCGATCATGAAGGCGTCGGGCGACGGCGTGAAGACCGACGAGGAGCTGGACCTCGCCGTGCAGCAGATCGTCTCCAAGGCGGTGTCCAGCGACGAGGTCGTCGACATCTTCGCCGTCGCCGGTCTCGAGCGCCCCGACATCTCGGTGCTCGACGAGCGCTTCCTCGCCGAGGTGCGCGACATGCCCAGGCGCAACCTGGCCGTCGAGCTGCTCGAGAAGCTGCTGCGCGACGAGGTCAAGGCTGTGTTCCGCCGCAATCTCGTCGAGTCACGGCGCTTCTCGGAGATGCTTCAGAGCGCCGTGCTCCAGTACCAGAACCGGGCGATCACGTCGGCCCAGGTGATCGAGGAACTGATCGCTCTGGCCAGGGAGCTGCGTGAGGCGCACAGGCGCGGGGAGGAACTCGGTCTCAACGAGGATGAGCTCGCCTTCTACGACGCGCTCGAGACGAACGACAGCGCCGTGGCGGTGCTGGGCGACGAGACCCTCAAGAGGATCGCTCAGGAGCTCGTCGAGACGGTCAAGAAGAACGCGACCATCGACTGGAATCTGCGCGAGAGCGCGCGCGCGAAGATGCGGGTCGTGGTCAAGCGCCTGCTGAGGAAGTACGGGTACCCGCCGGACAAGCGGGAGCATGCCACGCAGCTCGTGCTCGCCCAAGCCGAGGTCGTGTGCGAGGAGTGGGCCGCCTGAGTCTCCGTGGTCGTGGGTAGAGTCTCGACCATGGATGAGACGGCGACGGCAAACGCACCCGAAGTTGATCCTCAGCACGCGGGCATGAACGCGTACGGCAAGCCCGCGGGCGCGTACACGAGCCTCGCGGCGCTGGCTCTCGAGGTCGACGGGTACGAGACCGAGCGCCGCGAGCTCGACGTCTCCAGCGGGTTCCGCCGCGTGACGACCACGGTCGTGCTGCGCGGGGCCGGGCACGAGGGGCGCGGGGAGGACGTCACCTACGTCGCCGAGGACCACGACGGCTTCCCGCTCGATCTGCCGCTGGCGGGTCGCACCACGTTCGATGAGTACTCGCGCCGCCTCGGCGACCGCGACCTCTTCCCGGTCGGCGGCCCGACGATGGCCGGCCAGGAGACCTACCGGCGCTGGGCCTTCGAGAGCGCCGCCCTCGACTTGGCCCTGCGACAGGCCGGCGTCTCCCTCGGCGCGGCGCTCGGCCGCGACTACCGCCCGGTGCGCTTCGTGGTCTCGACCCGGCTCGACATCCGGCCCTGGCTCGAGGTCGACCCCGATCTCGAGTTCAAGCTGGACCCGACCCCGGAGTGGGACGCGGACACCATGGCGCGCATCGCCGCCACCGGTCGCGTGCGCGCCCTCGACTTCAAGGCCTACTACGAGGGCACGCCGGTCGACAACGCGCCCGACCCCGAGCTCTATCGAGCCGTCGCCGCGGCGTTCCCGGACGCCCTCCTGGAGGACCCCGCCCTCGACGAAGGCTCGCGCGCGGCCCTGCGCGGGGAGGAGAGCCGCTTCAGCTTCGACGCCCCGATCCACTCCTGGGCCGACGTCGAGACGCTCCCGCTGCGGCCCCGTCACCTCAACGTCAAGCCGTCGCGCTTCGGCTCGCTGGCCCGCCTGCTCGAGACCGTCGAGCGGGCCCAGGCGGAGGGCATCGAGCTCTACGGCGGCGGGCAGTTCGAGCTCGGGGTCGGCCGCGACCAGATCCAGGCTCTGGGGAGTGTGTTCTACGCCGACGGGCTCAACGACGTGGCCCCGCGCGACTACCACGGCGAGGCCCGTGCCGGCGTCCCGCGGAGCCCCCTGGTGCCGCTCGAGCAGGGCCCCGGCTTCGGCTTCGCCTTCCGGCGCTGACGGCATCCCGAGCGGCGCGCCGGTCCCGCGGCGGCAGCCCGCCACCTCGGGCGCTTGCGGCATCCCGCCGCCTCGGCGCGCGGCGGCATCCCGCCGCCTCGGTGCGCGGCGGCATCCCGCCGCCTCGGGCGCTCGGCGTCCTCCCAGCGCGGACCGCCGCGCCGCCACCCGACCCGGCGCGAGCGTGCCCCGCGCGGCTCGAGTCGAGATCCGTCTGGCCGTTCCAGCCCGCGAGCCTGTATGGTCTCACTGCAGGCTCCTACCAAAGACGGAGGCACGATGTCTGACGACCGCGCGCTCGCCCCTGACCTCATCCTCACCAACGCGGTCGTGTACGCCGCCGACCCCGCGCGCTCGCGGCACGAGGCCGTGGCCGTCGCCGGGGACCGCATCGTGGCTGTGGGTTCGGCCGCCGAGGTCGAGGGCCTCGCCGGCGCCGCCACCGAGGTCCTCGACCTCGGCGGCCGCCTCGTCTTGCCCGGCTTCATCGACGCCCACATGCACGCTTCGGCGGCGGTCGAGGAGCTCTACGACGTCTCCCTCGCCGGGTGCCGCTCGGTGGCCGAGTGCGTCGCCGCCGTCGCGCGGTACGCCGGCGAGCATCCGGAGCTGCCGGCGATCCGCGGCTACGGCTGGAGCGACACCTACATGCCGCGCCGCGGGCCGGCGGCCGCGGAGCTCGACGCCGTCGTCGCCGACCGGCCGGTGATCCTCTTCGACGACAGCTATCACTCGGCGTGGCTGAACTCGGCCGGCCTCCGCCGTGCCGGCATCGGGGCGGCGACCCCCGACCCCGACAACGGGATCATCGAGCGTCTCGCGGACGGCAGCCCCGCCGGCACGCTGCGCGAGGGGCCGAGCGCGCTGGCCGAGCGCGCCTTCCCGCCGTACACGCTCGAGCAGGCGCGTCAGGGGATCCTGCACTTCCAGCGCACGGTGGCGGCGCCGTACGGCCTCACGACGGTCCAGGACGCGAACCCGCGGCCCGGCCGCGACGCCGCCCTCAAGGCCTTCGAGGTCCTGCAGGCGGCCGGCGAGCTGACGGCGCGTTACTGCCTCTCGCTGTGGATCATGGAGGACCAGCCGCTCGACGAGCAGATCGCGGCCGCGGTCGACGAGCGGGCCCGCCACACGGGTCCGCTCGTCCGCGCCGAGTGGGCGAAGCTCTTCGCCGACGGCGTCATCGAAGGCCACACGGCCGTCCTCAAGGAGCCGTACGCGGACGCTCCCGACATGCACGGCGACCCGGTCTGGGCCGGCGACGGCCTGCTCAGGGCTTCCGTCGCCGCCGCCAAGGCCGGGTTCAAGCTGCACTACCACGCCATCGGCGACGCCGCCACGGCCCTGAGCCTCGACGCGATCGAGGCCGCGCGAGCGGCGACCGGCGGCGCCGTCGACCGCCCGCTCATCACCCATCTGCAGGTCGTCGACCTCGACGATCTGCCGCGGTTCGCGAGCCTCGGCGCAGTCGCCGCGGTACAGCCCAACTGGTTCCTCAAGGAGGAGCTCTACCGCACGCGCCAGGTGCCCTACCTCGGCGAGGAGCGGGCCGAGCGCGAATACCCGATGCGCAGCCTCTTCGAGCACGGCATCCTCGTCGCCGGGGCGAGCGACTACCCGGTGCCCCCGGCGCCGGACCCGCTGGTCGGCATCCAGCGCGCGGTGCTGCGCCGGGACCCGGGGGACGCCTCGGAGCCGGAGCCGCTGTGGCCCGAGGAGGCCGTGCCGGTCGAGTGGATGCTTGACGCGTACACGGTCAACGGGGCGCGTGCGCTGGGGCTCGAGGACGAGGTCGGCTCGCTGGAGCCGGGCAAGGTCGCGGACCTCGTCGTCGTCAGCCGCGACCTGCTCTCGATCCCGCCCGAGGAGATCACCACGGCCGCGGTCGAGCTGACGCTCTTCGGCGGGCGGCCGGTCTACGCCGCCGGCCCCTTCGCCGGCATGTCCGGCGACTGACCGGAGGCGCCGGCGGCCGCGCGCGGGTGCGGTCGCCGAGTCGCCCGAGACGAGCCCCGGCGAGGGAGCGGCTGCTCAGCCGGCCGCCCTTCAGTCGCCCGGGATGGGCCTGCGCGCGGAAGCCGCCCCTCAGCCGGCCGGGATCGGCCCCCCGCGGGAGCGACCCGTTCAGTCGCTGGGGATGAGCCCCCGCGCCCGCAGGTGGTGGATGGAGTCGCGCACGGAGCGCTCGTCGAGGAGCTCGAGGATCACGGTCGCCTGCGCGGCGCGCGCCGCGGCGAGGACGAGACGGGCGTCGACGACGCCCGTCCCCAGAGTCCCGTGGGGATCATCGGCGTCGGCCGGGCCGCGGTTGTCGTGCAGGTGGACGTGCCGGAGGCGGGTCTGTGGCGTGAAGAGGAAGTCGTGGAGCACGCCGGTGATCGCCGCGTGCCCCGTGTCGAGCACGAGGCCGAGCTCTCCCAGGTCGAGGTCGCCGGGGGCGTTGAAGTGCGAGGTGCTGCCGCCGGGCATGTTCTCGATGACCACGGGGACCCCCAGCTCGGCCTGCAGTCCCGCGAGGTCCTCGAGCGTGCGCTCGAGGGCGGCGAGGTTGCGCGGGTCGCGCTTGCGGCGCCGCTCGTCATAGTCCGGGTGGGCGACGTAGCGCACGGCGCCGATCTCGGCCGCCGCCTCGAGGTGGCGGCGGTGCTCGGCGACGGACCGCCGCCGCCGCCGCTCGCTGGTCGCGGCCGGCTCCAGGTCCTCCCAGGGACCGTGCACCGTGAGGCGCAGGCCGCTCTCGCGGGCGGCGCGTCGGTTCTCGGCCGCGAGCAGGGTGTGGCCGTCGCCCGAGTAGATCTCGGAGAGCTCCGCGTACTTCGCGACGCGCTCGAGCGCGGCGCCCAGCGGCAGGTGCTCCCAGATGTCGCTGGGCAGGCCGATGTCGGGGGGGAGCAGCACGGCACGAAGTGTAGCGCAGCCTGTGGGGCCGCTGCGTCGCGGCCGGCGGTGGGCCGCGGCCCCGGGGCGGCAGGATGCGTGACCGGCCGCGGCCTCGCCGCTCTGCCGACGGATCGCGGTCGCTCGCCCCCCGGGAGGAGCCGCCCCGCGCCCTGCGCTAGGATGCACCCCCAGACGGCATGAGCGACAGGAAAGGGACGGACCCCGTGACACCGATCGCGCGCATCCAGGCCGAGCACGGCATCGTCGGCCGCGAGCGA
>ENA-ORXD01003012-ORXD01003012.1-sediment-metagenome-genome-assembly--contig:-NODE-3012-length-10257-cov-11.882024_pt1 | contig 10257 bp, 9 predicted proteins | sample MGYA00237862_ERZ511471 | MGnify/ENA metagenome assembly ERZ511471 | reverse complement strand
AAGTATTACGGCGGCCATCATTTTGAATCGATATTCACAAGATGGTCTTTTGCATATCTCCTGCCACATAAATTTGGTATTGATAAAAGATTAACAGATTATGCCGTTTTGGTGTTGTCAAATCAGCTTTCCAGAGAAGATGCCTTTGAAAGGATGAACCAAAGAATATACTCCTCCAAACAGGAGGAGGAAGACCGGAAATTCATCATGAACAAACTGGATTTAACCACAGAGGAAATGGATACCATCATCAACGCTCCCCCAAAGAAAAATTTTGATTACGCCCACCACCCAGGATGGTACAGGACATTGTATTACTTAGTTTCTCCGTGGAGGTACTGATCTTAATTTATAATAGGGAGAGAATTGTAACCATAGATATTCTATAGAGTTCATTATAGGACGCAATCAACTTCCCAGAGGATATAAATAAGGAGTAGAAGAACATATCATACCGAAATATGATTATTCCTCATTTTTATATTTAAAGATAGGGCACAGTATTTGGCATGAAAAATCAATTGATAATAGATCATACATAACACAATCTAGGAAAAATCAGGTGTTTCAATGAAAGAAAAATGTGATGTCTTGATCTATGCATCAAGTAAAATTAGAGACTTAGATGGGTGTGTGTATCTGAGTCTTTTATTAAAAAAAAAAGGGATTCGGGCTAAAGTTGTATTGCATATGAATAACCTATCTGCAATTATTGACTTTTCCCCAAAAATAGTTGTATTACAACAGGTTATTGAAGTTCAGGAAATAAATTGTGCCAGATTAGCAAAAAAAAGAGGATGTTGTGTTGTAGTAAATCCTGTAGAGGGCACATATGGCACCAATGCAGAAAATAAATCCTTCTGGGGAATTCCAGATGAATATGATGACTTGATCGATCTTTATTTCGCATGGGGAGAAGCACATAAGGATCTATTGACCAAATATACATCATTAAATGAAAAAAAAATTATAATAACTGGACCTTCTCGATTTGATTTACATTATAAGCCACTAAGTGACTTATATTTATCTCGATCAGCCTTTAACAAAGTTTTAGGAATTAACAATCCTAGTTCTCTTAATGTTTTAGTGACGTTTAATTATATCTATGCAGACCTGACACCCAAAGATCTGAAAAAAAGGCCATATTGTGGGCATATCCCCCTTTCTGATCTCTTTAAGTTCCAGAAATCCCAAAGAAGTTTGATTCTTTCATTTATTTGTAAATTGGCTTCTAAATATTCAAATGTAAATTTTATAATTCGGCCCCATCCTTTTGAAAAAAGGAGCGAATATTTGTCATTTTCAAAGAAAATTAAATCCAAGAACATATTCTATTCAGATGCGCTCTCGGATGAACCAATATATTCTACATTAAAGAATATCGACATCCTTATCAATGTATGCTCAACCACTTCTACAGAAGGATGGCTGTATAACATACCTTGTATTTCAATTATTGTTGATGATAACATCAAATATGATTCCTACTTTTTATATGGGAATGAAATTGTAAGGAACTATAGTCAATTAGATGCTCTCATTAACTACTATATTAATTATGGGCCGATTCCAGATAGTATACTAAAAAACCGCACTCAATTCTTAAAATATTGGTATAATGGTGCCAAAGGTGATTCCACTGGGTTATGCGTAACAGAAATCATCAATTATCTTAGTCATCACCGTATAGAAGTAAAGAGTAGCATTTCATTCCCATATATCAAAGAAGTATTTATTAATAGTTTAAAACGAGTATTAGGATGTAAAAACCATTATCCCCTCAGATCGATATTTGATAGAGATATGAGAACCCAAAATCTTGCTGATCTGAATATATTTACAGAATCAGTTGTTGAATCTATAGAAACTTCTATAAATAAAATAATAACATGAAGATTAAGTCTTGGGGAGCCATCCCCTAGTCATTTAATGGAATGGATTGCCCTCTATAAGGATAGAAACCAGAAGGCAGATTTAACCCTTATGAGTGGGATTTTTTGAATAGGGAGAAGGTGTTACCCCCATTCAACTTAAAAAACCAAATCCCATGTCAAGGGAGTTCCTCTTTTAATAGATTTTTTTGCACTTTTCCCACGTACCATATCCAAATACTTCGGGGGCAGCCCGTACCCCGGTCTTATCGAGCGCACATTCTCTTCCGTAAACTCCTCCCCCGATTCTATATCCTTCACTACAAACAGCGATCTCCTGAACACCCTGCTGGCCTTCTCACGCTCAGAAACCTCATAGCACACCCTGCCCAGCGCCTTTTCCGTCTCCCTCACCGCCTCCACCATCGCCTTAAACTCCTGCGGCTCAAGGGAAAATGCACTATCCGGTCCGGGGTCGGCGCGGGAGAGCGTAAAGTGTTTTTCGATAATGCAGGCACCAAGGGCAACCGCCGCCACCGAGGTGGCGATGCCAAGGGTGTGATCCGATAATCCAACCGGAACCCCGAATGCCCCGGCAAGGTGGGGGATGGTCCTCAGGTTCATCTCTTCCGGGGGTGCGGGATAGGCACTCGTGCACTTCAGGAGTGCGATCTGGTTGTTGCCGGACTCCCTGATGGTGCGGACGGCGTCATCGATCTCCGCGAGGGTTGCCATGCCAGTGGAGAGAATGATCGGTTTTCCCTTTTCTGCAATATAGCGGATGAGTGGAAGGTCCACGATCTCGAAAGAGGCGATTTTGTAGGCTGGAACGTCCATTGTTTCAAGGAAATCGACCGAACTCTTGTCGAAGGGAGTACTGAAGCAGACCATGCCCAGCTCCTCTGCCCTCTTCATGATCGGTGCGTGCCATTCCCAGGGTGTGTGGGCGAGGTTGTAGAGGTCATATAAGCTGCTGCCTTTCCATGGACTCTGCTCATCTTTTATGAAGAACACACCCTCTTTGATGTCGAGGGTCATGGTGTCGGCGGTGTATGTCTGGAGTTTGATCGCGTTGGCGCCTGCTTCTGCGGCTGCCTCTACGATCTTGAGTGCTCTATCCAACGACTGGTTGTGATTCCCGGACATCTCGGCGATGATGAAGGGAGGAGTATCCTGGCCGATTTTATACTGTGATATTTTCATTGCTAACTCCTTTTCTCAGACTAATTTACGGCCTAGACTAAATGCTTCAGCAGCCTCAAAACCCGCTGTCGCACCGCGCCACTGCGCTAAAGCCTCCACCGCTTTTAGTGACCGTGGATGGGGGAACATTCTCAACTCACTTTCATATGCCTTTAGTGCCCCCATTTTAAGACTCAGGGTTTTGGAAATATCGATGAACACGTTTGGATTAAAAGCCTCGGCTGATCCTGGGGGTCTCCATTCGGTCGATGAAGGGACTTCAAAAAAGAGTAACTCCTTGACTGGATGGTTCGGTTGCGGGCGGCAGGCAGCGATCACGGCGTCATGCACAATGCGGTGATCGATGTTCACATCGCCTGCATGATGAGTAAGTATCGTTGTGGGGCAGTAATGCTCGATGAAGGCTTCAATTCTTTTGATAATATCCAGCAGATCCAGTCCATCAAGTCGATTATCTGGCAGGTTAAGCATCTCCACTGACCTGCAACCCAGAATATTACACGCATTATCTGCTGCTGTGTTTCGTGCTGCCAGCAGCGAGGGATCAATCGACTGCTCAATCCCTCCTCTTGAGCTCTCGCCGTCTGCCATTAGGAGGATATGAACCGAATATCCCTCATTGGCAAGGCGAGCGATAGTACCTCCACAACCGAGAACTTCATCATCTGGATGGGCTGCGATGACGGCTATTCGACCTTTCATAATGATTTTCTCCTTATACGCACTTTCGCCTCCAGATATTTGTCATCTAGTTTTGCTTTGCTGAATTCGATATGGAAGTTTTCTGTGTCTATAAATGCCCGAGGATACCCCTCGGCATCAAGCATACGGATATAATCGTAGACCTGATCCAGTTCTGTCAGAGGTGTCAGATTGCCATCTTCAGGATGCCTGCGCTGGAATACAACTGGTTCTCCTTTTTGTGGAACGGGTATTAAGTGGTTTTGGACGATCTCAAGAATCATGCCCTGCATTAACGTCGATGCGCGTTGAAGAATATCTTCAGCTGTTCCAGCAAGAGAAAGCGGTCTTTTCAAATATACTGGCCCTGCATCTAGCCCCTTCACACAGCGCAGTGCTGTCAACTTTGTTTCTTTATGCCCTCGAACAATCAAATTTTGTAATGGACTTCCCCCACGACCGTAAGGCAGGTCGGTCATATGAAAGACCACGCACTCAAAGTGAGCATAGATCTCTTCTGGAATTAGCCATGACCAGTGAGGAAAAAATATAAAATCCGGGCTCATTTGCGTAATATTATCCAGAGTCAACTCTTTTGGGGAGCACAGGCGCACTATCTCATGATCGGCCAGACACACACGCAAGTATCCTTCCAGTGGATCGTTACGGGCGTGAGGCGTAGCGAGGATTATTATTGACTTTTTCAACTGATGATCTGTCATGCTAATCTGTTGTATAGAGTTTATCAATCTTCAATCCAGATTTGTTGCCTTCAATCTCAAAACCAGTATCCATCTCACTCCATAACCATCCACCAACCAATCAAGAAGTAACTTGGATACGGATCTTGTTTCATAAGAGCGCGCGCTGATACGCCACCTCCCCTTCCCGCTCCCCTATGGATTGGGCATCGAAGTCTAGAGATTCGAACACTTTGCATGAAGGCTGGTTGCTCTTTTTTACCCTGCCAAGAACCAATACCCCCAGTTTTTCAGAACGCAAATTTAAAAGAGCAGTTTCCAGCATGGGTCGGCCTAAACCTCTCCCACGAAAATGTGGTGCAAGTGAATAGTCAATTTCCCATGCCTGATCCTTCTTCTCAAATCGTACCTGCCCTACAGGAATCCTATCTTCGGTTTCCACGATGTAGATGCGGCAGCCGTCAAGATCCTGAAGTCTACTCCGGAACCACTGGTGGTGAGTCGCCACATGAATAGGATCAGAAGAGAATGAATTGCGTCGTGTCTCAGGGTCGTTGGCCCAGGCCAGAAGCAGCGCTTCATCAGACAGACGAGCGTGGCGCACATGTAATGGTGTCTCTGCAGTTGTGGTCAATATGGCACCAATACGATCTACCCCTTTGCCATCCACAGTGGATCGGCAAAGAAGGGACCCCTTTTCATCAATGCTTTTTTCGATCAGTGTGGCCAGAGCCTTTCTGATACTCTGCTCTGTCACGTCGTCTTTATGCCCAAGCCAGTGAACCAATCCCTGCCGGTGAAGTCCGTCTGCGATTGGTCGCTGGTTCTCTGCTAGTGTCACGACAAGCGTGGGGAGGCCAAGGCACAACCGCTCCCAGCTGGTTGTTCCGGCTGCCCCTATGGCAAGATCCGCTCTGGCCATCAACGGCGCCAGTGTCGGGAGGGTGCTGTGCAGATGAATGTTTGGCTGCTCCATCACCTGAGTCTGAATTGCAGAAGCATACGGACTCTCCTGGGAGATTACGACATCGACATCAATATCTGGACGGTTCAGGCTCAGAAATGCCGCCAGTGTGCGTCCGGTCAGGTTGTCGCGATCTGCCCCCCCAAATGAGATGAGAATACGGCGGACCGGCCCTTCCCGGGGTGGGATGCGGTCATGCAGTTCGGCATAAATGGGCTGGAGAAGTGCATATTCTGGCCCCAGTAACCGATGACAGTCTTCAGGGACCTTGCCGGCGTACCGGGTGTGCATATCCGCTACAAGGTTTTGATCCAGCAGCAGGTCGCAGTCGTGAGGCCGGTCCGCAAGGTCATCGATCACAAAGATATGCCCTATCAATGGGCGCAGTATTTTTTCCCACCGCTGATCGAGGGCATAGTGGTCCACCACCAACCAGTCGGGTTTGAAATCCAGATCTTTGATGACAGCACCGGTCTGTTCGGCATCTTCCTGCCATGAAGCACCAAGCCATGGAGCATGGAATGGAGTTGTTTCGGGTTTAAACTCATCTGTAGGTGAAGGGAGACGATGAACCACAAAACCCCTCTCTTCGATTAACCTGCAGAGGTGACCTTCATGCTCACGACAAATAAAAGATACATCTGCACCTTTTTCTGCCAGAGCATTGGCCAGAGTCAGGCAGCGCATGACGTGGCCGGTACCGATAGAGCTGCTTGCATCAACGCGGATAAGGAAGGTGCGACAGGTGCTCATTTTATATTACCTTCTGCTGGATTTCACGATTAATGCCCACAATTTCTGGATGTTCGTCCAGATACTCGAGGACATCTACCCAGGTAAAGTCATCATTCTCGAAATGTTCATACACCACTCTAATAAATGCAAGGTCTTCAGGGGTGTCCAGGGTCCATCGATGGGATGAGAGATCTCTCTCATTTAAAACACTACGTGTCTGGAATTTCTCCGGGTTCCGGTAGATGTAGGGGGTCACATGTTCCCGCAGTTTTGGATCCTCATCCTCTGTCCACGCCCGCTCGAGGGCCTCGAATGTCATAACTTCGGTGTCGAGGCCGCGGGGGAAGGTGCGCGGCGGGAGGGTGTTGGATACGTAATCAATACCTGGAAGATCCAGAAAAACTCTGATAACCCGATCAACGACCTCAGGATCGATCATAGGGCAGTCTGAGGTAACCCGGACGATCACATCGGCATTACAGGATCGTGCTGCCTGATAATACCGGTCGAGAACATCGCTCTCATCTCCCCGGGAATATTTCCATCCCCGCTCTTTACAAAGAGAGACGATCAGGTCATCTGCCGGGAGATTCGTCGTTGCGATGACAATCTCATCCAGCATTTTGGACCGCCGGAGGCGGTTGACGTCCCTGACCAGCACTGGTTCTCCCAGAAGATCCAGCATAACCTTGCCGGGGAGGCGAGTGCTTCCCATTCGTGCCTGGACAATCGCCACAATTTTCATCAAGTCAACTCCATGTTCAGAGGATGGATCCTGCCTTCTTCAGTGTTTCAGATACATATCCGATCTCTCCCTCTTTCATCCCCGGATGAAGCGGAAAAGTGATGATACGGTCAAAAACATCCTCAGTTACCGGGAAAGTCCGTGGATCATTCGGAAAATGCTTCTGATAATAGGTGAACCGATATATCGGAATATAATGGACGTTTGCGCCGACATTGTTCTGATGCAGGTAGCGGTACAGATCATTTCTCTTGATGCCGTTGAGCAGCACCGTATAAAGATGCCATCCGTGTGTGATGTCTCCATGGCACTTTGGCTTTTCAAGCCATGGGAGATCCCCGATCAGTTCCTCATAGACTTTTGCAAGATCATTTCTGCGTTTGATGAAGGTATCGATTTTTTTGAGTTGCGAAATCCCGAGTGCGGCCTGGATATCGGTCATCCGGTAGTTTCTCCCGAGATCTACCATATCATAGGCCCACTCCGACCCTTCACCGAACCTATTTTTAATATTTCTAGTGATGCCGTGACTCCTGAGGATTTTCAGCCGTCCTGCAAGTTCAGGGTCGTTCGTAACCACAGCCCCGCCTTCACCCGTTGTGATCGGCTTTACCGGATGGAAGCTGAAGATGGTCAGATCTGCCATGGTGCCGATCTTTTTTCCATAGTATGAAGCACCAAATGCGTGGCAGGCGTCTTCGATCAGGATCAGATCGTGCTCCTCTGCAATCTCCTTTATTTTGTCGATCTCGCAGGGGTGTCCGGCATAATCAACATAGATGATCGCCTTTGTTCTGGAGGTGATTTTTCGTCTGATCTCATCGGGATCGATATTTCGCGTCTCTCTTTGAATATCTGCAAATACGGGGATCAGGTTGTTGTAAAGGAGGGCATTGCTCGTGGCGGCAAAGGTTAAAGGTGTGGTGATGACCTCACTTCCACGTGGGAGGTCCAGTGCCTGCACTGCGATATCAAGCGCGCTTGTCCCGCTGTTGACGGCCACTGCGTACTTGCACCCAATATACGCACAGATCCCATCTTCAAAGGCAGAAACGGTCGGACCGGTTGTGAGCCAGTCGCCGTGGAGGATCTCGACAACTGCCCGTACGTCCTCTTCATCGACGCACTGGTGGCCATAGGGTATGAACTGCACAGTATCCCTTCATTTTATTAGGGGTTAAGGCCTGTTTCGATCACCATCTGTTTCAAAGCCTCAATATCGAGCCATTCGGTATTGATGTCACTCGAATAGCGATAGCCTTCAGGAAGGGCTTTCCCTTCAAGTTTATTATTACGCGCCCAGAACTTGAGTTCGGGTTCGATGACAAAATAACCGCCCATATCTTTTGTATGTCTGGCCTCGTCCTCGGTGATCATGACTTCGTGGATCTTTTCTCCGGGGCGAATGCCAATGGTTTCAACCTCTGCATCAGGTGCAAGCGCCCGTGCAAGGTCTGGTATCGTCATACTCGGGATCTTCGGGATGAAGATCTCACCGCCCTGCATCAGTTCAATATTCCTGGCAACAAACCGTGCACCCTGTTCAAGAGTTAACCAGAAACGAGTCATGCGTTCGTCAGTGATCGTGATTTTGCCGGTCTTTCTCTGTTCTAGAAAGAGCGGAACGATGCTACCTCTGCTCCCGACGACATTCCCGTAGCGCGTACAGGAAAATTTGGTCTGCCTCTTTCCGGCATAGGAGTTCCCCTGGACAAAGAGTTTTTCCGCAACCATCTTGGTTGCACCGTAGAGGTTCACAGGATGTACCGCTTTATCGGTGCTCAGCGCCATGACTTTTTCGACACCATTGTCAATGGATGTGTTGATAATATTGGCCGCGCCGTCAATGTTTGTTTTAACGGCCTCCATGGGGTTGTATTCTGCTGCAGGCACCTGTTTGAGCGCAGCTGCATGGACAACGATATCGACATCGTTCATCGCGCGGGAGAGGCGGTCCCTGTCTCTGACATCGCCAATAAAGAAGCGGAGACGTTCATCCTGAATTTTTTGCTGCATCTCCCACTGAAGCAACTCACCTCGGGAGTAGATGCGGACACTTTCTGGGTTCCACTCCTTGAGGAGAAGAGATGTGAACATTTTTCCAAATGAGCCTGTGCCGCCGGTGATAAGAACTGTTTTTCCATCGAAATATGACATTGTTTACCTCAAGCTGCAGATTTTTCGATTATTTTTATGCATGAATACTCACAAACATTTTCATTTTGACTCATCAACAAATAAGTAGGAAACATCACTAAAATATTTAGAAACGAATCAATTATCCATATATCGGTCAAGGTAAGTGAAGCCCCCATAATCCAGACCTCAATATCAGTGCTATTCATCCTATTAATGACCAGAAAAGTGTTCAAATCAGCAAAAAAGTTTGAAACATTTGGGTTCAAGCCACCATATGACGCCCAGCACCGAACGTCTCCAGCGGGTCGGCAACCATGAAGGGATGAACGGTATTATTAATAACAGAGATTGCCTCTGGCAAACTTATTTTTTCCCGATACGGCGGATGAAATACCTCTGATGACAGGTTCAGATCCGCGGGAAGAGACAGATTCCTGAACCTCCTGCGAGGATGGGGATCTTCATGGAGATAAGAAAAAATTGATCCTGGAAGTGAATGAGGGGTGTGGTACTATCAGGATCACACTTGATTACAGGCCACAACCCTCACAGATGTGTACCTGAAATGGAGATGGTTTAATCCCCTATCTCTCCTAAATAAAGAGTGGTGTCCCCCATCCATGCCCTCACCCGCCTCATGAACATCGACCCCATCCGCAGGCAGAGCCTCATCAGCCTCAGCTCCACTCTCGGGCTCACCGCCGTCGGCTTCGTCGCCACGATGTACTTTGCCCATGCCGTCGGTGCGGCCGCCTACGGCGTCTTCTCCCTCTTCCTCGCCTACTTTGGAGTATTCAACCTGATCGGCGACGGCGGCTTTGGGGGGGCGGCAGTCAAACGGATCTCGGAGGGGAGAGATCAGAACGCCTACTTCACCGCATTTCTCTTCCTCAGGTTCGCACTCCTCGCCGCCTCGGTGGTGGCGGTGCTCGCCCTTGGAGAATACCTCACCTCTGAAGGGACCGCCAGCATGGTCCCCTGGCTCCTCGTCGCCCTGGTAGTCGGCATCTTCTATGGCGTCACGATGAACGGCACCTACGGCGAGGGAATGGTCGGAATCAGCCAGACTGCAGGCCTTCTCAACAGCATTGCCAAAGTCCTCATCCAGGTCATCGCCGTCTTCCTCGGCTACGGCGCCGCCGGGCTGGTGGGAGGGTTCATCGCCGGGATGATCGCCGGGGGCTTCTTCTCCCTCCGCTTCCTCCGCCTCCGCCT
>ENA-ORXD01003011-ORXD01003011.1-sediment-metagenome-genome-assembly--contig:-NODE-3011-length-10259-cov-5.836181_pt1 | contig 10259 bp, 7 predicted proteins | sample MGYA00237862_ERZ511471 | MGnify/ENA metagenome assembly ERZ511471 | reverse complement strand
ATATTCATTGTTCCAAGTCGATAAATATATAAGACTATCTGTGGAGCTCTGGGTCCACTGATATTTCAATTTGGCACTGGGCACCGAGTCACCAATGAATATGGTGAATCGATGCTGGTCCCCGTTGATAACCCGATTGCCGCGATGCTCTTCCATTCCTACCCATTTCGCGCCGACCACATCTGTGTCAGAGTAGATGGCCCAGCTGTTAGTCTCATCCAAAGTGAACGAGTTGCTATAATCATTGGTCAAGGAAAATATGGCGCTCGTATTGAACAGAGTGAAGATCACCAGAAATCCCACACAAGCGGCCAGAATGGCCTTTGAACCCTTATTGAAGTTTATTTTATCCGTTACCAATTTGCCTATAGCTCGAACTATGGCGAATACGCCTAGCAGCATGAATCCGCCAATGAAGATGAAGGTAAGGTGAAAGAAGCGGGCGAAGTAGAGAAGCGATGATATTCTGGGCACGACATAGCAAGCCAGCAACAGCAACGTTGCCAGTATGGCCATGTTGATAAAAGCATTCCCAACGCTCTTGTAAAGCGTCTTCCTGTTCAGCACTACATGGACCAGACCTACCACCGATAGTATCTGTGCGGTTAGGACAAGATACTTTTCAACATTGTGCAGGGGCGATCCATAATCGATCAATAAAAATTCCAGCGCGTCAAACTGGGAGAGAGAAAGCCCTGTGGAAACGGAAGGGGCGGGGATGTACTCGCCGCTGTATTTTATGAACCCGAGCATGACTCCGGACGCTGTGAGCGAAAACCACGCAAAAAATATTCCCACATAGAACAAGAGTAGGTAAATGCTCATTACTTCGGAGCTTCTCTGCCTTTCCCACCACGCGCGTAGCGATCTGCTGATCTTTTTCAATGGGTTCTCGCCCGATCGTCTGTCTTGGAAAATTGAAAGTATGCCCAGGGCGAACATACCACCGACAAAGCCCATGGTTATGTAGGCCATTCCATAGTGGGATACCACCACGCCCAATACGCACAACGCGGCCATCATCCTCTGGCTGCGTCTGGAGTATACGGATTCGGTAAGCACCACCAGCAGAATGACCAGGAATATTTCCGCGATCTCCTGTTTGGCCATCTGCGAAAGCAAGTTGTAAAAGGCTTGATATCCGATGAGCAAAAAAACCCCTACGAGCGCAGGACCAGTTCCCAGCTGCGACTGCACTGCCTTGTACACGGCCAGTGCCAGGAAGGCGAATATGAAAGGGTACACGATGCGCAACAGATCGATCAACCCGATCCCGGTTAGGTGATGGAGCATAGGCGCCAAGGTCACAACGCTCAAGGCGGTATTTGCGCCCGCACCCTCCATTCCGGTATAGGCAGCGACGTTCCACCAACCGTTGGCTATGGTTATCCTAGCGGCGGTATACTCTGTAAAGACGTCGTAGCCCATCAGATAGTTGGTCATGAGCACCCGCTGGAATAGTAATGAGACCGAGGCGCTCAGGATGAGGAGGTCATAATGTTTGATCCGCTGACTTATCGCAGCGAGCGGCATGAGGCATAGCGCGGTCACTATGGCCTGCAGCATCGTGCGGTCACCGTTGAAATCAGTGAGGTTGGTGCCCATGAGCACAGCGAAGGGAGGCAGGATGGCCAGGGCGATCGCCAAGAATACTCGAGGATCAAGGAACGAAGCGGCTGGGGGCGCCTGATATTCGCCATCCCTTTTAATCGCCATGTATAAGATCAAGGCCATTACCGCGATGAATGATATGTTCAGAGGCCAATAGTCCAACGGGGATTCCATCACTCCCCCGTAGTGCAGGAGGTTCAGGAAGAAACCAACGAACATCAATATCAACAAGGAGATAGCCAGGGAGTACAAGGCCGACCTGACCAATCCGTTACCATGCAATCGGAAGACCCTCAACACTCCCGCACCGGGAACAAACAGGATGAGGGGTACGAACAGATAACCCAGATACTCAATGGGACTGGACGGAAAGAACCATCGAGCGATGGTGTAGATAGACAATAACACCATCAATAACACGGTCAATCGAACGAAGCTGCGAAACGACCAATCGTTGATGAATAACCACCGGTCTGCTTCCTTTGCCACTTCATTCATTCGTCTGACCTGCCAAAAGGAATATTTACGCACTATCGGGGTCTTGTTATTTATCAATGGTGGTTCATTATTTACATCAGAGACACTATCTGGCTGGTAAGCAGAGATCAAGCAACAGTAAATAAACGAGCACATCATTTCGATGGGCATCATGGGCGATCGATCGGATGGGCAAACTCCATTGAAGACCACAATCTCAGGATGGTTCAGATCTCTGAACTTGAAGGACAAGGCGACCGTTCTCGCATCCCTGGGCATCGTCTTCATTGTTATCACCACTTCCATACTGGTCCTCACCGATGATAATCAGGAGAGGTTCACCGAGTTCTACGTGCTCAATTCGGACGGACAGGCTTTCAATTACCCTCAGAACGTCGATGTGGGCAATACCACCTCGATCATCGTAGGAGTGGCGAATCACGAAGGAAGGACGGTCAATTACACAGTGGAGGCTTGGTTGGTCAACTATACTTTGATAGACATGGCGGTCAACGTCACCCAGATGTATTATCTGGACAGCTTCAACATCGTCCTCGAGAGCGTATCTTATGAAATGGACGCGAAATGGGTGCCACAATACGAGAAAGAGATCTCTATGAACCTGACAAACGCTGGAAATTTCTATCTTTATATCTTGCTATTTTATGATGATGCGCCGGTCTACTCTTGGGAAGGCACGCCTCTGGACCCGATCCTTACGCCCCTGGATCACGATTACAACTTCAACACGGACCCATACATCACTTGGAGGGTCATACTGTGTGTGAACCAGGATATCACATATCTGCAATTGGTAATGACAGTGGTCTGATCATTCCTTTGTGGTCTGACACTGATAATCGTAAATAGAATAATAATCATCAAGAGGAACGCGATGAGTTCCAACGATGACATAGTGGTCTTGGTCCCCGCCTATCGGGAAGAGCTGACCATAGCATCCGTGGTGATGTTAGCCAAGAAGCACGCCTCCAGGGTGATTGTCATCGACGACGGCTCGCCGGACCGGACCAGGGAACTAGCGGAGATGGCTGGGGCTGAAGTGATCAGTCATGAGGTCAACAAGGGAAAGGCCGCTGCTCTCATGACCGGGTTCGCTAGAGCTCGACAACTGGCCCCCAAATGTACCGTCACCCTTGATGGGGATGGCCAGATGGACCCTGCCCTCATCCCCGTCGTGTCCAAACCAGTCCTTGAGGGGAAGGCGGACCTGGTCATCGGCTCCAGATACATCCAAAGCAAGGACACGGACACCCCCCAGCATCGGAGGGCAGGTCAGAAGGTGCTGAACAGAGCCACCAGCATGGGGTCGACGGTAGATGTCACCGACTCGCAATCTGGATACCGCGCTTTGTCTGCCAAGGCAATTAACAGCACCAACTTCAACTCCGATCGATACAACATCGAGTCGGACATGATCTCATACTTCAGCGACCTCGGCCTCCAGATAACCGAAGTGCCGGTCACCGTGCGATACGATGTTCCGGACGGTCACAAACAGAAACCCCTGCGGCACGGGCTCTCCGTGCTAGGTGGGGTGGTCACCTACATCGGATACCGCCGTCCTCTAATACTCTTCGGCATACCTGGAATAATATTCTTGGTCGTCGGATTCATCGTCTGCCTGGCCACGTTCATGGAGGTCCGTATAATGTTCGATTGGACCTTGGTATCCCAGGGCGTTGCTGGAATTGCTATCCTGGGAACCGGGATATTCCTGACCTTCGCTTCCCTGATGCTGAATTCGATGAGCCTTTTGATGAGGAACGTGGAACGGTCCATCCGCGAAGGCCGATGATCATTCGTTCAGGGCTTTCCAGAACCTCTCGGTGACCGTCCTCTTGTCGAAATCGCGCTCGGCGCAGCGCCGGGCGTTCTCTCCCATCCTCTTCAGCTCATCAGCGTGCTCTGGCAGATGGCGGAGGTAATCCACCAGACCGTTCAGGTCGCCGTGCAGGAAGATGCGCCCGCAATCGTTCTCCTCAAAGAAGCTCTTGGTTCCCGGCCCGGCCATGCCCACCACTGGCAGGCCGCAGGCCATGTACTCCATGGCCTTTATGGGTATGGCAAAATCAAAGGAATCGTGGGGGTTGATCAGGATGAGGCCGACTCGGCTGCGGCACAGTTCCAGCGGCACCTGTTCTCTTTTGAGCAGACCCAGCAGGTGCACGTTCTCGACTCCTTTTCCTTCGAGGAAGGCGTGCACCTCCGCCCGGCGTTCCCCATCCCCGATGACCGTGAGGTCTATTCCCGGAATCTCCGATACCGATTCCATGATGTGCATGAGCTGGTCAACGTCATGAGAGAATCCGAAATTGGAGACGTAGATCAGATCTCGTACCTTGGGTTCGCCCTTGGGGACATATTTGTCCATATTTACCCCGTTAGGATGATGGACCATCTTCCCCACTGCTCCGTACTTCTCAACTAGCGTCTTTCTGATCTTCTCATTGACGTAGCCGAAAACATCCACGCTACGATAGGCCGAGCGCTTATACCTGGTCAGGGTGCGGTACAACAGACTTTCCTCGCCCACGAACCCCAGGTCCGAGGCGGCCTCCTGCCATAGGTCCCTGACATCCAGTGCCCATCGGCACCCCACGATCTTCTTGACCGCGTGTCCCACCAGTATGTTCGAGTCCGGCGGAATGGAGGTGATGAGAACATCGTCCTTTTTGACCAACAGGAGGGAGAACAAGAGGGCGTTCAAAGAATAGGTGAAATGATATGCCATCCGACTGATAGTCGCCGGGTTTGTGCCTGGCTGGAAGGTCCAGATGCGATATACCGTAACACCGTCTTCAACGGTCCGCTTGAACGGTTTGAAAATCTTGGGAAAACGGCCGAAGGGATACGAAGGATGGTTGGCTATGACCACCACATTGCTGCCGAACTCGGACATGAGCTTGGCCATCTCCACGTTCCTGGTCGCGCCCCCTATGATGTCCGGTGGATAATTCTGGGTGACGACGACGACCCTTTTCGGCATGCGGCGGAAAATCAACATTGGTTATTATAATGATGTGCAAGGAACTGGTCGGCAACGCTCCGCCGCCATAGCTTTTTATCAGCCATAGGGAATCCTTTCCCGCACGGGCCGACCGTCCAAGCATACCGGACCACCCGCCACGGAGAGGTTGCTCGCTTGAAAAGGATACTGTTCATAGGCCACCGGGAATCGACATTCTGCGTAAACGACGAGATGATCCTGAAGAAGGAGTTCGAGGTCATACCCCTTCACATACCGGCAGTGGGTAGGAAGATGCTGATGCGGCTTCCCTTCCAGATATTCACCAGAATGCGCCATTGCGACCTCGTATACGTTTGGTTCGGGAGCATCCCAGCAGCCATGGCCGTGTTCGTTGCCAAACTGCTCGGGAAACCCTCCATCATCGTGGCCGGGGGCTATGACGTCGCCAACGATCCGACGCTGAACTACGGGCTTCTCAACAAAAAATTCCTGAGGCATGTTCCGATATATGCGTTCAACAAATGCGACAAGGTATTGGCAGTGTCCGAGTTCACGAAATCGGAGGCATTGCGCATCGTCAAGAACGGCGATAGGGTCAGGACAGTTCCCAACGGCATCGACCTCTCGCTGTTCCAGATAACCAAGGGAGAGGGCAGGGACGCCATCACCACCGTAGGCAACGTGAACCAACGGACCTGGATCGTCAAGGGGTTCAACAACTTTATTGAGGTCGTAAGGAGAACCCCCGATCAGCATTTCATACTGGTCGGAAATGTGGATCCGGGGCTTATCGAGGACGTACCGGAGAATCTCGAGCTTGCCGGTTACAGCAGCGGCCTCGACCTGGTGGCCATCCTCAACCGCACCAAGTTCTATCTTCAGCTATCCTATCGGGAGAGCTTCGGCGTAGCAGTGATAGAATCCATGGCCTGCGGGTGCGTTCCGGTGGTCACGAACCGCGGCGGTTTGCCGGAGGCGGCAGGGGCCGCCGGGCTGACCGTGGAGTTCGGCCAATGGGACCGGGTCGTCGAAGCCATCAAGGGACCTTACGATCCCGAGAGAGGCGTCGAGGCCAGGGAGAGGGTCCTCGAGCTCTATGACCTCAAGGTCAGGGAAAGGAACGTCCTCGCTGAGATCGAGGAACTGCTCCTCAGGAAGATTTGATCCGGACGGGATCGGTCACCGGAAAAATATCTGGGTGGCCTCGCAAACCCGGTCCACCTGCTCGTCGGTCATGGATGGAAAGATCGGTATGGACAGAATGCCCTTCGCCAATCTTTCGCTCACTGGCAGGTCCCCCTCCTTGCTCTTGGTCTTTCCAGAATATGCGGGCTGCATGTGGATCGGGATGGGGTAGTGCACGGCAGTGGCGATCCCCTGGTCCGCCAGGTGGCGGGCCAGCTCATCACGTCTATCGGCCAGGATGGCGAAGCAGTGGTATACGGGCTTTTTCGACGAGTCCGGCTTCGGTGGAAGCTCGATCCCCGACACCCCTTTCAGCTTGGTGTGATACCTCTTGGCGATGCTCCTGCGCCTCTCGTTCCAGCCATCCAGCCTTTTCAGTTGCACCAGCCCTATCGCCGCGTTGGACGTGTTCAGGCGGGAGGTGTAGCCCATCACATCGTGCGAGTACCGACTGGTCCGACCGCAATCGCGCAGCTTGGCCACCATGTTCGCCAGATCATCATCGTCCGTGGTGACCATTCCGCCGTCTCCCCCGACGGTCATGTTCTTGGTGGGGTAGAAAGAAAAGCAACCTAGATTCCCGAGCGCTCCGGCCTTCTTGCCGTTGTATTCCGAACCATGGGCCTGGCAGGCGTCCTCGACCACCATTAGGTCCTTTTCGGCCGCAAGATCGTTGATCTCGGCCATGTCGCAAGGATGCCCGAACAGGTGAACGGGCATGATGGCCCTGGTCTTCTCTGTTAGCGTTTTTGGAATAAGGGCAGCGTCGATGTTGTAATCGCTCTTCTTAACGTCGCAGAACTTGGGGGTTCCATGTGCATGGACCACCGTGTTCGCGGTAGCGATAAAGGAGAATGGGGTGGTCACTACTTCCTTTTCCCGGCAGTCGATAGCGATCAGCGCCAGTATCAGGGCGTCCGTTCCGGATGATATGGACACTGCCCGCTTCACACCGGTATGTTTTGCGAAGGCCTCCTCGAACTTGAAGACGCTCTCTCCCATGACCAGTCGCTCGTTCTGCAGCGCCAACGCCGCAGCCTCGATCATCTCTTTGTCCATTTCCGGTCTGGCCTGCGGGATGCTGTCCATATTTATCGCTCCAAGTAAGGTCTCTAACGTTCGGTCTGGCATTCCACGGTGAATATTAGATTGTTTTGACTGAGTTTCATGCAAATAAATATTTGAGTGATGGCCGTTCAGTCTATCTATGCGTGTTGGGGTCATCGGTGTGGGTTCGATGGGTAAGAACCACGTCCGCGTTTATTCCGAGATAGCTGAACTGGTGGGCGTGACCGATGTCATGCAGGATTCATCAAGGTCGGTCGCCGACAAGTTCGGCGTGAGGTCATACGAAACCCCATTGGACCTTCTGAAGGACGTCGATGCGGTCAGCATTTGCACCCCGACCAGCGAGCACCTTAAGGTGGCCCGGATGGCTGTCGAGCAAGGAGTTCACCTGCTGGTGGAGAAACCGTTCACCGGAAAGAGCGAGACCGCTTCCGAACTGGTGGCGATGGCGGACAAGGCCAAGGTCACCTTGGCATCAGGTTTCATAGAGAGATGCAACCCGATCGTCGGCAACCTCCGGAGCCTGGTGGCCGCCAAGCGTTTCGGTGATGTGATATCAATAGCCTCTCGCCGCGTATCCTCCTTCCCCGCTCGCATAAGGGATGTGGGCGTGATCATGGACCTGGGCATCCACGACGTGGACGTGTTGCGCCACGTGAAAGGATCGGAGGTTCGTTCCGTTTACGCTCTCGGAGGATCGCACAACACCGACAAGTGCGAGGACTTCGCCAACTTGCTATTGGAGTTCGAAGACGGCGGGCTTGGTTTCATCGAAGTGAACTGGCTCACTCCGATGAAGGTGAGGAGATTATCTCTAACGTGCAGCGAGGCCTTCGTCCAGGCGGACTACATCGACCAATCCATGGAGATCTCCTCCAGCTCGATAAAGGACCTGGACCCCGGGAACCTGTTCAATCTGCCGTTGGAGCTGGACGTGCATCGCATCGCCGTGAAGAAGGAAGAACCTTTGAAGGTCGAACTGGAGAACTTCCTGAAGGCGGCTGGAGAAGGAAAGGAAGCACCGATAAGCGGCCGGGACGCCGTCTCCAATCTGAAGGTGTGCGAGGCTGCGTTACGGTCACTGAAGAGCAAGGGCAAGGAAAAGGTGGAGATCTAGTCTAACCCTTTCCGATCCCTTTGTACGCGAATCCTTGGCGTTCGCACATTTCCTTGTCGAACAAGTTGCGGCCGTCGATGATTATCGGTGTTCGCATCAGCTTCTTGACCGACTCCATGTCCAGGTCCTTGTAGCAGGAGTGGTCAGTAACGAATACGGCGCAATCCGCTCCCTTGAGGGCCCTCTCTATATCCCTGACCATTTCCACCTTGTACGGTTTCTGTACGAAGGGGTCATGCACTATCAGGTCATGGTCCTTTTCAAGATGATCGATGACGACCAGGCTTGGCGAGTTGCGAGTATCGTCCGAATCCCTCAGGAAGCTCAGGCCCATGATGGCCACCCTGGCCTTGCCAGTAATCTTCCTTTCCTCAAAGGCCTTCCGGACCAGCTCGACCATGTGCACTGGCATGAACTCGTTGACGCGCCTCGCCGCCGGGATGACCTCTTTCGGCGTATCCTTGGCCGCGCTCAGCAAAAGCCAAGGGTCCTTGGGCAGGCAGTAACCGCCCACGCCGGAGCCGGGGATATGCATGTCCCGGAACGGGCAGCTGTTGACCAGCTTCCGAACTTCGAACACATCCGCTCCCAGTTCCTCGCACAACAAAGCAACCTCGTTGGCGAAGGCTATCTGCACGTCGCGGTAGGCATTCTCTGCTGTTTTAGTGATCTCGGCGTTGATCAGCGAGGTCCTGTGGATCTTCCCCTGCACGATCCTGGCGTAAAGTTCCTCCGCCACGTCTGCCGAGCTCTCGTCGTACGATCCGAGTATCCGGTCGTACTCCTTGATGTTCCGCAACAGTCGTCCAGGCATGACCCTTTCCGGGCAGTGCACCAGCAGGTAATCCTTCCCAGGAGAGAATCCCCTCGATTCCTTGACGGTCGGTATCACCAAGTTCTGCATGGTGCCCGGAGGGATTGTGGATTCTATGGAGAGGAGCGCACCAGGCTTCATGTTGAGGGCGATGGTCCTCACGGCGCTCTTCAGGAATTTCAGGTTAGGTATCTTGTTCTCGTCCACCGGGGAGTCGACGCTGACGAAGATGGCGTCCGCTTCCTTGAGCACGGACGGGTCCAACGAAGCGGACAACAATCCTCTGGCGTGAACGTCCGCCAGAAGTTCGCTCAACCCGGGCTCGTCTCCCTCTATGGGATTAATCCCGGCGTCTATCTTCTCCACCTTGGAGGCCACGATGTCATGACCAATGGTCCTTAATCCCGTGGAGGCGAACGAACAGGCCAGTGGCAGACCTACATATCCAAGTCCGACCACGGCCACGGTCTTACCGTGCATGAGGGTGAATCACTGGACCTGATTAAAAGACCTTTGACTGTTGACCAGATCCTAGATCATATTTTCTTGACCGGTCTGGCCGGGTTACCGACGACGGTCGTACCGGCAGGAACGTCCTTGGTCACCACCGCCCCAGCGCCGACGGTGGCGCCTTCACCAATAGTGACACCACAAACGATGACCGCTCCAGCACCGACGGAAGCGCCTTTCTTGACCAACGTCGGCGTGATGCTCCAGTCGCCGACCGCGTGCGGGTGCAGGTCGTTGGTGAATGTGGCCCTCGGTCCAACGAACACCTCGTCCTCGATGGTCACGCCGGAGGGAATGAATGCGAAGGCCTCGACCTTGCAGCGATCTCCTATCGTCACGCCACGTTGGATCTCCACAAAGGCGGCGATGCGGCATTCATTGCCGATCTTGCAGCCGTAGAGGTTCACGTAATCGCGGACGATGGTGTCCTCGCCTATTTGGCAATCGATGATGGAATAGTACTTGGCCATCAGCTTCATGTTCAGGCG
>ENA-ORXD01003010-ORXD01003010.1-sediment-metagenome-genome-assembly--contig:-NODE-3010-length-10259-cov-14.999313_pt1 | contig 10259 bp, 6 predicted proteins | sample MGYA00237862_ERZ511471 | MGnify/ENA metagenome assembly ERZ511471 | reverse complement strand
GGTCGAAGCGCGTGATCCTTATACGGGCGGGCATATGTGGCGGGTTAGCCAGTACAGCCGCCGCATGGGAGAGCGTTATGGGTTCTCTGAGAGCCAGTTGTTCATGTTAAGTCTGGCAGGTTTAATTCACGATATTGGGAAATTAGGCATTCCTGAAACTATCTTGAGAAAAAATGGCAGCCTGGTACCAGAAGAATACCAGCTGATGCGCAGCCACCCCGTTTTGGGAAATGAATTGGTTACCAGTCATCCGGTTGGCCGCCTGGTAGGTCGTTCCATCCTCGAACACCATGAGCGCTTCGATGGCCAGGGATATCCCTTTGGATTGGCTGAATCCCAAATCGATCTATACGCTCAGGTCATTTCTGTGGCAGACAGCTTCGACGCCATGACCTCTCGCCGGCCCTATCAACTTGAAGTGGCGGTGGAAAAAGCGCAGAATGAATTAAACAAAGAAAGCCGGTGCCAGTTTGACCCTGCCTGGACCAGAATTTTTGAGGAATTGCTGCAAGAAGGTAAGTTTAATCATGTAATCGGACACAGCGGTGAAGACCGGCTGATGGTCGAATGTCCGGATTGCGGACCCATTCTGGCAATCCCCCATTCTTTACAAGACGGTGACGATACGCATTGCCCCGCGTGCAACAAACATTACATCCTGCACCAAAGTGGGTCTACCTATGAGTTGGAATGGGATGGGCACTTTGATTATTCATCCATCCCCCACCCTGACCAGCATATGATAGAAGAATTCTTGAAAAAAGCTCCCCGGAGCATCCAGATTTAACATTCATTCCATCCAGAACAAGAGAGAAGCAGACCTATGACGGAATATGAAGTAGTGATCGGGCTAGAAACCCACATTCAACTCAATACGCAGACCAAAATCTTCTGCGGCTGTAAAGCGGATTCCTGGGAAGACGCCCAAAACAGCAATATCTGCCCGGTTTGTACCGGCCAGCCGGGTTCTTTACCAGTCCTTAATAAAACCGCGGTTGAAAAAGCGGTGTTGCTTGCCACTGCCATGAACGCCGAACCCCAGGCGGTGTCTTTCTTTGACCGCAAGAATTACTTCTATCCCGACCTGCCCAAGGGTTATCAGATCTCGCAATATGATCGTCCCATCGCCAAAGGCGGGTTCCTGGACCTGCCCATGCCAGACGGCACTACCCGCCGGGTGGGCATTGAGAAACTGCACCTGGAGGAAGATGCCGGGAAAACGAAAAACGAACACGGCCAGCGCCTGATCGATTTCAATCGCTGCGGTGTACCCCTGGTCGAGATGGTTACCAGGCCGGATCTGCGCTCTGCTGAGGAAGCCGCTCAATATCTCACTCGCCTGCGCCAATTACTACGCTGGCTGGGTGTCTCCGAAGCAGATATGGAAAAAGGTCACTTGCGCTGTGACGCCAATGTCTCCATCCGGCCCAAAGGTGCCACCCACCTGAATACCAAGACCGAAATCAAAAATGTCAATTCCATCGACGCTGTGCAGGAAGCCATCTTAAAAGAGGTCGAGCGCCAGATCCGCGAAGTGGAAGGCGGCGGCACGATTAAACCCTGGACACTGGATTGGGATGACGCGAAAAAACGCCTGACTGTGATGCGCAGCAAAGAAACCGAAGCCGATTACCGCTACTTCCGTGAGCCAGATTTGCTGCCCATCTACCTCGACGAAGCCTGGAAGCAAAGCATCCTGGCTAATTTCCCCGAGCTGCCTTTACAACGCCGCCAACGCTTCATGGAAGAATACCAGTTGCCCGAATATGACGCTGAAGTGCTCACCAGCGAACGCAGTCTATCGGACTACTTTGAAAGCGCGGTCAAAGCCTACGGCGGCGATCCCAAGAAGGTCTCCAACATACTGATGAATGACGTACTGCGCATGCTCAATGAACGCGGGATCTCCGCCGAGCAAACCCGCTTTTTGCCCGCCTATCTGGCTGAGATGCTTAAGCTGGTAGACGCGCGGACTATTAATCTCAACACGGGTAAAAAGTTGATCACCAAAATCGAAGAGACCGGTAAATCTCCGCAGCAATTAGTCAAGGAAGAAGGTCTCGGGCAGGTTAGTGACGACTCAGAAATCCGCAAAGTCTGCGCCGAGATTATGGCCGCCAACCCCGCGGAAGTGGAGTCTTATCGCGGTGGCAAAGATACCCTTATTGGCTGGTTCGTCGGCCAGGTAATGCGCGCCATGCGCGGAAAAGCCGATCCCCAGATAGCCCGTTCGATTATGGAAGAATTACTCAAACAATAAAGTTTTGAAAATTCTGACATCAATGAATAGAACCGCCAAATTGTACAAGGTTTGGCGGTTTTTTTGTTTGTTCTTAACATAAACGTATATTTAGATAATTACAATAAATATTACCTGATTTGATCTCATCGCGCATTCCCCGATCTACTTAGAAAAACCGGAGTAAAAAATGAGCGCCAGAAAACTAAAATTATGGATACCAATCCTTCTTGCGGCATTCTTATTAGCTGCCTGCGAAGGAATACCCGCAGACCTGAATATTAGTAATAATTCCACCCAGACTATATTGCTGCAAACGGAATCGAATACGCCTTCCACGATTTCACCGACCTCGCCATCTTTGGTGCCAGCAGCATCATCCAACGAATCTTTTTATGGCGTCCTGCAAGAGATAACCCCTGACCCTGCCACCATAGATGGCCAGGTTTATAACCTATCGAGTAATGTTGAGTTGAAAGGAGTGTTGGACTCTGGAACTTTAGTGGAATATCAACTGGTGCAGCTAGAAGATGGAACGTGGGTAATTTCTGAAATTGAATACAAGAATGGCAAATTAAGTGAAAGTGAATTGGAAGATTCAGATGATTACAATAAGGGTTTATTCAACTCCCTGGATGGAAGTAGTGTAGTGATTGATGGGATTACCTATCCATTATCCCCGGCAGCCAAAATCGAAGGAAATTTAGTCGCCGGTGCGATGGTTGAATTTGAATGGATGACGCAAAGTGATGGAAGTAAAGTAATCATCAAGATAGAAGTAAAATCCGGCGAAGATCAATACAATGATGACGATGCGAATAAAGGGTTGCTGGAGTCAATTGATGACAATTCTGTCGTCATTGATGGGGTTAGGTATCCGTTATCACCCTCAGTAAAGATCGAAGGGGTGCTGGTACCAGGGACATTGGTTGAATTCGAATGGATGACCCTGAGTGACGGTTCCGTAGTAATTGTTAAAATAGAATCAAAATCTTCAAGTGATTCATCTTCGATGTACAATGACGATAATCAAGATGATGATTCAATTAGCTCAGATTCGAATGATGACAACAGTAACGATAACGATGATGATGATGACGACGATGATGATGATGATTAATCCATCATCATGGATCTTTCCAAATCTTTAAAAAATGAAATCCCCGGCTTGTTGATACCGGGGATTTTGCATTTATCCGAGCTTTAATCCAAACGCGATTTCTTCGCGGAACAATTCAAACCCGGCGGTTTCAAAAAAGCCCAATGGTTCCGGGTCAACCGCGGCCATTTCAACCTTGGCGAACCGCAACCCGCGTTGCTTCAAATAGATCAAGGCTTGTCCTAAAAGCGCGCTGCCAATGCCGCGATTGCGTTCCTCCTCTAAAACAAACATATGTTCAATTGAACCAGCCCGGTCTGTGTTTCTTCTTAAATTAGGATCATAAAAAGCCATCACACTGCCAACCAGCGCTTCTCCCTTAAAAGCGGAAAACGTGGTGCCAGCCATCCACATTTCAGACCGGCAAAAACTTGCCAGGTCATCTTCGTTTAAACTCCGCTCGCAAAAGACTTTTCGATATGCCTGCACGTATTGACAGCGTTCTTCTTCAGTTTGCATGCGCCAGGCACGCACCTCAATATCTTGCGGGGGTTGGTGATCCACAATCCAAACCGATAAGTCGCGGTGCATCTCAAAAAAGCTTTCGTAGCGTTTGAATCCCCGGGATTCTAAGAATGAAATCGCCGCGGGGTTGGATGAGAAATGCGAACATGAAAGAACCGCTTTATCAATTCCCATTTCCGCCTTGATCTGTTCGGCGCGAGCGCGAACCCGGACTAATAAATGATCCAACAAGTTGTCTTTAGGCTCAATTTCCGGCATAACTTGCATTTCCAGGCGAAAAATTTGCGCCCCTTCCAGCTTGCCAGATTGATACAGCGGGAGAATTGTCGCGTATCCTTGCAGATTACCCGACTGATCGAACGCGAGCTCAATATTTTTACCATTATTAAAACCAGGAGAGAGGAAAAAGCTCGCATCCATCAGACTCGAATCGTCTTTTGCGTGCGTGCATATCCGTTGTAACTCTGTTAGCGCGGGTAGAAACTCAGCCTGGAAATTCTGAAAACAAAACTCATTCAATGGACATACCTCATAATAAAATATCTTTTCAAAAAGTGAAAAGGAATAATCTTTGCCTTAATTAAATAACAATCCGGTGATCAAGTCACCGGACATACAGTCAGTCTTAACCTGGCCACTTTACCAGAGCTTTACTGGCCAGTAGAATCCATCACCTTCCAGACGCTTAACATGCGTTGGTAAGTTTGAGACAGGTCTTCTGGCAACACCCGGGTTAATGCCACCGACCCCATGAAGTTAACATCCCCGCTCCAGCGCGGCACCACATGAAAATGAATGTGATCCGCCACCCCTGCGCCAGCCGCAGCGCCAATATTGACGCCCATGTTAATTCCATCCGGATGGTATTCTTTTCGCAGCATTTTCTCCACCCGGTTGAGCAATTCCATCATCTCAAAGCGGGTCTCCGCATCCAACGCATTCAATGAATCTTTATGCACATAGGGAACCACCATCAAATGACCGTTATTATAGGGAAACCGGTTAAGCACAATGAAAGCTCGTTCTCCGCGGGCCAGGATCAACATCTCTTCATCCCGGTTTTGCTTCAGCATCTCACAAAACACGCACTGATTGGAAGTTTTTTCGCTCTTGATATATTCCATCCGCCACGGAGACCATAAATAATCCATTTTTTCTTCCTTTGAGCTGGTATGGTTCGTGAAACTTCACTGCCCAATCCCCCAGAGACAGCGATCACTTTTCAGTATTCTAACCGAGAAAAAGGGAAATAGGAAGAATATATTCTACTGAATCCTCATTGTTTGATAATCCGCAGAGTTTATCATTCAACAGGTTACTTGTGCGTGAGTTAACAATTCGCTTAAGGTCGCTTGCGAGAAATTGTTTTGCATGCTATAATTCTGAAACTAAGCTTGTTGTTAAAATCAATACAAATTGACCAGATCATCTGCATTATTATTGAACTGCGGATGTCAAGAATTCCGAGATGCGATTGAGTAATTCAACATACAATTAGCCCTGCGCCTGACAGGAAAAGGCCAGGTGAATTTCAACCCCCATAAAAAAATTTAAAATATCACGAGATCCTAAAAACATGGAAATTTTAGAACTGGAAAAAGCGCCCTTAGAGGAGCTGCGCGATATCGCGTCGAATATGGACGTGCCGAATGCGCGACGATTAAAGAAAGAGATGTTGTTAGTCAAGATTCGTCAGGCTGAAGCGGCACGAGAAGGCCTTGAAGTACGCGGTGGCATTTTAGAGATCATGAATGAAGGCATTGGCTTCTTGCGCGCGAATTACCAGGTAAGCAGCGAAGATGTTTATGTTTCCCAGGCACAATTGCGCCGGCATAGCTTACGCAATGGAGACCTGGTGATTGGGCACGTTCGCCCTCCCCGCGATACCGAACGGCACTACGGGTTAGTCAAAGTCGAGACAATTAACGGCCAAACCCCAGAAGAATCTCGCCGCCGCCCTTCGTTTGAAAGTCTGACCCCCATCTTTCCCGATAAACGATACGACCTGGAAGTGGAACACGGTGCCTTATCCAATCGCCTGATCAACCTGATCGCTCCTATCGGCCGCGGTCAGCGCGGTATGATTGTGTCTCCCCCGAAAGCGGGTAAAACCACCATCATGAAAGAAATCGCCAATGCGATTTCAACCAATTATCCCGACGTGCACATGATCATTTCACTGATCGGCGAGCGTCCCGAAGAGGTAACCGATATGGACCGCTCGGTGGAAGCCGAAGTTGTCGCCTCCACCTTTGATGAGCCGGTTAGCGCGCATGTCCGCTCCGCGGAAATGACCCTCGAGCGCGCCAAGCGCCTGGTCGAAATTGGCCGCCATGTGGTGATTTTAATGGATTCACTCACCCGTCTGGCACGCGCCTACAACCTGGTGGTCAATCCTTCTGGTCGCACGCTCTCTGGTGGTATGGATCCTTCCGCTTTATACCCGCCCAAGCGCTTCTTTGGCGCGGCACGCAACATTGAAGAAGGCGGCTCGCTGACCATCATCGCCACCGCGCTGGTGGATACCGGCTCTCGCCTGGATGATGTGGTATACGAAGAGTTCAAAGGCACCGGTAACATGGAAATGCACCTTTCCCGCCGGTTGCAGGAACGCCGCATCTTCCCCGCGATCGACATCGAAAAATCCTCCACCCGCCGCGAAGAATTGTTGTTGGGCCCAGATGTATTGCAGCGAGTTTGGTTAATGCGCCGCATGTACCTGCAAATGATCGCTCCTCCCCCGCAGGGCGCCGGAATGGATCAGGCAGTAGCCGCCGAGGCTATCTTACAACGGCTCTCAAAAACCAAAACCAATATGGAGTTCCTTGAGACTCTAGCCGATTCGTAGTATATTGAGGATTATGAAAATTTCACCCCAAATGGATAAGACCGCCGAAACTCCTAAAAGTGGACTTCCAGGCTGGACAATTGGATTATCCTGGGGCATCACCGTCTTACTGGTAGCATTTATGCTCTTCTTGCTGATCCAACGGCTGCCAACTGCCATTTCAGCCAGCGCCGCTTCGGACATACCGCAGGAAATCGAAGAAGTAGTACCTGAAGACACCAGCAATCAAGCCACCCTGCCCCAGTTTACCCCGGTGGTAGGCGAAGAAGCCATCACGCGCAGCGCGTCTGCACGTACCGTGATCCCCAGCTCTTACCGCAACACCCCCGACACCTATACTGTCGGCGCGGGAGACTCAGTCTTTGGGATTGCCACCCAATATAAACTCAAGCCCGAAACCGTTTTATGGGCGAATTACGACCTGCTCAACGACAACCCCAACATGTTGTCGATTGACCAGGTCTTAACCATTCCCCCTGCGGATGGCGTATATTACAAATGGAAAGAGGGAGATACCCTCGAAAAAGTGGCCGAGAAATTCAAAGCCGACGCGCAAGACATTCTTGCGTACCCCGGCAATGGTCTCGACCTGACCGCCGAAGAACATACCATCGAACCCGATACCTATGTGATGATCCCGGGCGGATGGCGTGAAAACCAACAATGGTTGGTTCCCACCGTATGGAGATCTGGCGCGGGCGCCAACAAGTCGATCCCAGGCGCGTGTGACGTTAGCGGAGGGCTGATCGGCTCTGGGTATTTCGTCTGGCCGGCGAATAATCATTACCTCTCCGGCAACGACTTCTGGTCGGGCCATCTGGGCCTGGATATCGCCGCCGGAACCGGAGCCCCCATCTATGCCAGCGATAGCGGTGTGGTGGTGTATGCTGCGCCTATCGGTGGTGGTTATGGCAATATGGTAATGATTGACCACGGCAATGGTTTCACGACCCTGTACGCCCACCTCGACAGTATCGCGGTAGGCTGCGGGCAAAACGTGGTGCAGGGAAATATTATTGGCTATGCGGGCAGCACCGGTAATTCCACCGGGCCTCACCTGCATTTTGAAATTCGCCAGTTGGGCGCGTTTATCAACCCCTGGCACGTATTGCCATAAAATCAACCAACACAAAATCCACAAAAACAGGGCTTCTCAGCCCTGTTTTTTATTTACAAGATATTTGGTGGATCAACCTCGATCTGCCAGTCTCCCAGCGACCGGTCTCTTAGCAGGCCCGCCGGGTCTGGTCCGCGTACGATGATCTGCCAGCGGTAATACCCATTCAAACGATTGAAAAAGCATGGCGCCGGGCCGATCAAGTCTGTTTGCCGCGCGTTGCTTTCGGCTATCCAGCGCCTTAATTGAGCAGCCATCTCACGCGCGGATTGTTCCGCCCGCCCTGCGTTTAAGTCCCGATACAGCAGACGAATAAAGCGTGCAAAGGGAGGTTGATGCAGCCTGCGCCGTTGGGCAAGTTCTTCTTCATAAAAGCCTTGATAATCATGCCGGGCCGCGGTTTGAATCACATAATGCTTCGGCTGAAAGGTTTGCAAGATCACCCTGCCCCCCAATGGGCTTCTCCCTGCGCGCCCTGCCACCTGCGAAAGCAACTGAAATGTTCGTTCGGCTGCCCGATAATCGGGAAAATTCAACCCCACATCCGCCAGAATAATTCCCACCAGGGTAACCAGCGGCAAATCCAGTCCTTTGGTCAGCATCTGGGTGCCGATTAAGATATCGGCCTGGTGATTGGCAAATAAATTCAAGAGAATGTCGTGATTGTTTTTTCCTTGAGTGGTCTCAGCATCAAACCGCAGCACATTTGCCTGCGGAAATTGCTGTTTTAACAAACTCTCTACTTTTTCCGTCCCGGTTCCATATTGTCCAATTTGCGTGCCGGCACATGCCGGACATTTTTGGGGCATTTTTCGGCGATAAGCGCAGGTGTGACAAACCAGCGATTCATCTCCCCGGTGGTAGGTAAGCGGCAAATCGCAACGCGGGCATTTCAATGTCGCCCCGCAATCCCGACAGAAGACGTAGGTGGCCGTCCCACGCCGGTTTAAGAATAAGATTGCCTGTTGTTTGGCAGCCAGCGTTTGTTCAATCGCCTGGGTCAGCTCGCGAGAGAAAATGGAGCGATTCCCCATTTTCAATTCAAGACGCATATCCACCACTTTAACCGCCGGCATGGGCAGGTTGGCCGTGGTCTCATTCCCTTCCAAGACAGGTTCGGGCAAACCGAGGGCGTTCATTTGCTCGCGGACCGCCTGGCGGTGCGCCAGTATCCGGTCTGGAAGACTGAGAATTTTCCACTTCGCCAGCGTAAACCCATACAACATGCTCACGTCCGGCGTCGCCGAGCCCAAGATCGCCACCGCGCCGCTCTCCCGCGCCATTGCCACCGCCGCGGCCACGGCATTGTAGTGAGGTTGTCCTTCTGACTGGTAATACGATTCATCATGGCACTCATCCACTACCACCAACCCCACATCTTTGAACGGGGTGAATAGCGCGCTGCGCGGCCCGACTATGACCTGCAGCAAACCTGCTCGCGCTCTGCGCCAGGTATCGTAGCGCTCTCCCGCGGAGAGCCGGGAATGAATCAACCCCACCTTACCTGGAAAACGCGATTGAAAACGGCGAACAGTCTGCGGGGTCAATGAAATTTCAGGCACCAGTACGATCGCCTGTCGCCCCTTGCGTAAAGTTTCTTCCACGGCCAGTAAATACATCTCCGTCTTACCAGACCCGGTCACGCCATGCAATAAAAACGGAATACCCGGTTTGCCCGGAACAGATTGGTGGATGGCCTGATAAATTTCTTCCCAGACTTTTTTTTGCGCCAGGGTCAGCGGTGGAGGTTCTACCGCCACCCACTGAATGTCTTTCAAGGGGTCGCGGATCACTTCGCTTTCCCCAAAGAAGATTAACCCTTGTTTTTCCAGGTATTTCAAATCAGCCGCGTTGGCTCCACTGGCGGCATAAAGCCAGGAAACATCCATAGATTCAGTTTCTTCTTCTGCCAGCGCCCGCAAAGCGAGCAATCTACGTTCGGCAGCTGGACTGCCAGACCGCCCCAGCTTACTGATCTGCTGGTCAATTTCTTGCGCAGGGATAGCCAGGCGGGCATTCCGTACCGTTTTTGGCTGCACACTCGGCGGCAATAATACCGGGCGGCTCATTAGAACGCCCATCCGCACTAAAGCCTGAACCGCCGGTTTCCAATTCTTTCGGGGAAATGCCGCTTCTAATTGCCGTCCGCGTAAATCTCCGCGTTCTTTTAGAAGCGCGATTGCCCGCTTTTGCAACTCGTTAAGTTTACCGAGCTGCTCAACCCGTGAATCATTGAGATGGTAGATCATATCCGCTTGCTGGCTTAAACCGGGAGGGATCATCACATCCAGGCACATCGAAAGTGGCGCCAGCGTCCGCTCTGAAAGCCACTGCGCGAATTTTATCTGCCCGGCCGTCAAGATCGGTTCCACATCGATTAAGGCGTGTACCGCGCGGGTTTCACTGACCTGTGGCTGCGCTACCTTGCGTA
>ENA-ORXD01003008-ORXD01003008.1-sediment-metagenome-genome-assembly--contig:-NODE-3008-length-10264-cov-4.866104_pt1 | contig 10264 bp, 9 predicted proteins | sample MGYA00237862_ERZ511471 | MGnify/ENA metagenome assembly ERZ511471 | reverse complement strand
TAATTGAACCCGGAGCCCATGAAAAACTTTATAAGCCTGTTTTTTCTTTTATCGGTCATTTCTTCAGGCTTTGCTCAGAAGGTAACCGAGCGAAATTTCAAATCTTACTTTGACCGTTATGGAGTGAACGGTTGTTTTGTGTTGTTCGATGAAACGAATAATGAGTTGATTCGTTTTAACCCGACAGTCTGTGATTCAGGATTCATTCCTGCCTCCACCTTCAAAATACCCCATTCGGTGATTGCTCTGGAAGAAGGGGTAGTATCCGACACTAACCAGGTCATTCCATGGGATGGTCATGAGTGGCCGGTTAAAAATTGGAATCAGGATCAAACGTTACGTACGGCAATAAAATACTCCTGTGTATGGGTATACACCGGATTTGCTGAAAAAATCGGCATTGAGAAATACCGGAAGTATGTACAGGCATTCGATTACGGGAACAAGAATCTGAATGGTCCGCTAACAAGATTTTGGCTGACTGGAGAATTTCGTATCAGCGCTAATCAACAAATAGCATTTCTGCGAAGATTTTATCACGACGATTTGCCTGTTTCGAAAGAATCCATTGAAAAGGTGAAGAACCTTATTGTGCTGGAAAAAGGTACCAATTGGAAATTGAGTGGAAAAACAGGTGGAGGAGTTTTGAATGATAAAGACTACATCATGTGGCTGGTTGGGTATTTTGAAAAGGATAACCGTCCGTATTACTATGCCATGAACTTCGTATCCGATGATTTTAATGGAACCAGCCGGGCTAGATCTGAAATTACGAAGGACATTCTAAGGGAACTAAAACTGATGGAATAAAAAAGCCCCTGCGTTCTGTACAGGAGCTTCAATTGTTTTCATCGTATAGACAAAGTCAGTTTTTCTGCAATTCGTTCAATACTTCTTCACCCACCTTTTTCGCCGATTGCGGATTCTGGCCGGTAATCAGGCGTCCATCATGTACGACATGTTCGGTAAATTTGGGTGAACTGGAATATTCTGCCCCACGTTCTTTCAGTTTATCCTCGAGAAGGAATGGAACGACTTTGGTGAGCTTAACAGCACTCTCTTCTTCATCACTAAAACCGGTCACTTTTTTCCCGGCGATGAGATAGGAACCGTTATCCAGTTTGATATTAACCAGGCCGGCAGGTCCATGGCAAACTGCACTCACCACACCGTGATGCTCATAAATTTTAGCGGCAATCTCAGCCAGTTGCTGGCTCTGCGGAAAATCCCACATGGCACCGTGACCACCGACGAAATGAATCGCCACATAATCATCCGGGTTAATTTCCGACGGTTTTAATGTATGATTGATTTTGTACTGGATTTCAGGATTATCCCAAAACTCTTTGTTGACCGGGTCACTCAAATCGAAACCATCTACGGGCGCTTTGCCCCCCAGAGGACTAACAAAATCAATATCGTATTTGTCCTTTAGCACTTCCCAGGGATGAGCTGCTTCCGACAGGAAGAACCCGGTTTTTTCGCCGGTATCGCCTTTCTGATCGTGGTTGGTCAACACGAAAAGAATCTTAGGTCTGGCTGTTTCATTTGTTGTGATTGCAGTCTTTACTGAATGGCTTTTATGCTTTTGGTTGCATCCGGTTATCAGGAGGCCAAGCAGCAAGATTGGCATGAGTTTTCTAAGCATATGCATTTTTATTGATGGATTACTTTTTTGTCATACGATATCGTATGACAATGGATTCATATCCGGGAACTGATGTTCCCGGTTGAGGTTATTTGTACGCCGAAGCTTTTTCCAGCAGTTGTAAATCTTCCGGTTCCGGCTTCATCTGCACGGCTTCGACGAAAGCTTTCATGTGGCTGCTTTTAGTGGCACTGGCTATGGGAGCTGTAACATCCGGCTGGTGAATAAGCCAGGCGAGTGCCACTGCTGCCTGAGAAATTTCGTGCTTGGCAGCCAGTTTATCCAGCGCTTCCAGGATACGGAAACCCCGTTCATTAAGGTAGCCTTCTACTCCTCCGCCACGAACACTTTTGCCGAGGTCATCCTTGCTCCGGTATTTCCCGCTAAGGAAACCTTTGGCCAGCGAAAAATAAGTGATAACGCCCAATTCTTCTTTCCGGCAAACCGGAGCTACTCCTTCTTCAAACCCCTGGCGATCGTACAGGTTGTACTCGGGCTGGAATACTTCGTAGCGCGGTAAACCGTTTTGGGTGCTGACTGTCAGCGATTCTTTCAGCCTTTCGGGCGAAAGATTGGAGGCGCCTATATAACGGACTTTCCCGGCTTTGATGAGTTTTTCGTATGCTCCCAGTGTCTCTTCCACCGGCGTATTTTCATCGTCCCAATGCGAGAGATACAAATCAATCGCATCTGTCTGCAGGCGGCGTAAGGAATCGTCCACTGCTTCCATGATGTGTTTCTCCGAAAGGTCGCGATGGCCTTGCCCCATATCGGAACCGACTTTGGTAATTATCGTTAGTTTATCCCGGTTTCCTCTTCCTTTCATCCATTTCCCGATGATGGCCTCCGATTCGCCTCCCTCGTTGCCGGGAACCCAGCGCGAATAAACATTGGCGGTATCGATGGTATTGAAACCGGCATCCACAAATTCATCCAGTATCCTGAATGACTCTTTCTCATCGAGTGTCCACCCGAAAACATTACCCCCGAATACAATGGGAGCAGTCTGTAAGTTTGTATTTCCTAATTTCTTCATCTTATTTACTATCGTGAAATTCAATAATGATAAGGCACATCTGTCCTTCCCACTTAACAGATGTTTGCGCGGCAATGTTTGCCGGATAGTGGTAAAATAAATATCAGGAAATAACTGTTAGCTCCGTTTTATCGGGTTAATCAACCCAAGTTCCGAAGCATACTGAATAGCCTCGAAGGTATTGCTGACCTCCAGCTTCTCGATGATGCGCTGTCGGTGGGTATTAACGGTATTGATACTGATAAACAGCTTGTCAGCAATTTGTTTGCTCACCAGACCGCTGGCAATAAGAGACAGAATTTCCTGTTCACGCCCCGACAGTTTGGGCTGGGTGTTATCTGTCTCTTCCGGTGGGAAAAGATACAAATCTCCCGTAAGGGTATTGATTAAACGGCTGCGTGCCGGAGTCTGAATATCTTTATCGGGTGATACGTCCAGCACACTGAGTGCCAGCCAGACATTTCCCGACGGATCTAGTTCCAGCGCTTTCTGTTGTTCGATAACACGAATGTAGTTTCCAGTCTTGTCTTTGGTCCGGTAATCGGTGATAACTTTATAGTTGGGCAATTTCTTCCGATCTTCTCCCGCAAGGGCATACGCCATTCTCATGAAGTAAATCCCGGCCTGGGTCAGTCGCATGGCATCTTCGGGGTGTAACCGCTCATCCATATACTGAGTGCCTTGCTCATGGGCTTCTTTTATGTCCCATCCCAACATCGTTTCGAACTGTGAAGAGATAAACACATGCTTTTTCCGGTACATATCGAAAATGGAGATAGCACTATCCTGCACCACATTGATGGTTTCCAGCATCCGGATGTGCCGGTCGAGAATCCGGTAGTCCAGTGCGGATGCATCAAAAATCTGCGAATCAATGAGCTGATAGAATTCGTTAAGTAGTCGTTGGTAAGTTTTCTGCATTCGATTACTGATTTATCAGTATTGACTATGGTGGTTATCTGCCCCAATTTTGAAACAAATTATGGAAAAAAACTTAACCGACGATGAAACACCTGCTACAACTTACTCTCATTTTATTTTCCCTGTCGTTTACAGCTGCTGCGCAACCTCTCACACAAACCATTATGGGACATGTGGTCGATAATGACACCCAGGTTCCGTTAACCGGAGTATCGGTGGTGCTGATGGACTCACTGGCACAAAACGGCACCATTACCAATAACAATGGCTACTACTCATTACCAAATGTCCCGTTAGGAAGACAGAAGATTGCTTTCCATTACCTGGGATACAAACCACAAATCGTTAACGAAGTGATGGTGACTTCGGGGAAAGAAGTGGTTCTGAATATCGGGTTAACAGAAAAGCCGGTGGCTATAGGTGAAGTAGTGGTCAAATCGAATACAAGGAAAGACTTGCCGCAAAATGCCATGGCCACGTTAAGCGCCCGGCAACTGACAGTGGAAGAAGCCAGCCGGTACGCGGGCGGGATTGATGATCCGGCACGACTGGCTTCTGCCTTTGCGGGAGTAACCATGGGCACGGGGAACAATGGAATCGTTGTACGGGGGAATGCCCCGAAGGATTTACTCTGGCGCATGGAAGGCGTAGAGATTTCCAATCCAAATCACTTTGCCAACCTGATTTTATACGGTGGAGGTGGGTTAACAGCGTTGAGCAGCCATGTGTTGGCCAGTTCCGATTTTTTTACCGGAGCCTTCCCGGCTGAATACGGGAATGCCCTCTCCGGCGTGTTCGATTTGCGCATGCGTACCGGTAACCCGGAAAAACGGGAACACACCTTCCGGGCAGGCATCATCGGGATTGATGCAGCGTCCGAAGGTCCGTTCAAAAAGAATAAGCGTTCCACCTATCTGTTCAACTACCGCTATTCTACGCTGGGCTTGCTTTCGCCGATCCTGCCTAAGGAAATGGGCGCACTCAATTACCAGGACTTGTCATTTAAAACCAGTTTTCCGACAAAAAAAGCCGGGATATTCTATTTGTGGGGATTGGGTGCGTACGACCATCAGGGCAAAGAAGCGGAGAAAGATATCACCAAATGGGAAAAGGACGTCGACCGTGAAGATTACACAGCGAATATCTATTTCGGCGCTGTGGGATTAAGCCACCAGTTGGTGGTGGGCACGAAATCCTATATCCATTCCACGCTCGCCTTTTCGGGAAACGGTTTGCAGTGGAAACAGCAAAAGCTTGATTCCACATTGGTCTTGCATCCGGACGAATTTCTGAACAACAATACCTGGAAATACACCCTTAGCACGTTCATCAATCACAAGTTCAGCGGCAGGCACGTCAACCGGACCGGCTTCACCATTGACCAGCGGTTGTATAACATGAACATCCGGAACAGTCGGGATGGCTTGACCGAAACACAATACGTTAAAACAAAGGGAAGTACCCAACTGATTCAGGCCTATACAGAGTCGCGCTTTGATGTGGGAAAAGCATTCACCATCAATGCCGGGATACATTCGCAGTACTTCGCCCTGAACGGGCATTATACTATCGAACCACGGCTTGGTGTCAAGTGGCAGTTCCGGCCCGACCAATCTGTTGGAATCGCTTATGGATTACACAGTCGGCTGGAGCAGATCAATTTTTACCTGCTCGAACAACAAACCACCAACAGCATGGTGCAGCCCAATAAAAACCTCGACTTTACCAAAGCTCAGCATTTGGTGCTGTCGTACGACCGCCAGATAAACGATCACCTGCGCTTCAAAGCCGAGCCCTATTTTCAATACCTGTTCGATGTGCCGGTTATTCCCAACAGCTATTTCTCGCTGCAAAATCTATACGACGAAACCTTTTTCAACGATTCGCTGGTTAACCGGGGCAAAGGCTGGAACTATGGCATCGATCTGACCCTGGAACGCTTCCTGCACAAACAGTTCTATTACCTTGTCACAGCTTCCGTTTTCCAGTCGAAATACAAAGGTGGAGACGGTGTACTCCGGAATGCCCGTTACAACAGGAATTTCGTATGCAATGTATTGGGAGGCAAGGAATGGAATGTACGCCAAAACAACCTGTTCAGTTTCAACATACGGTATACCATCATGGGAGGCGACCGTCTGATTCCGGTAAACGAAGCCGCCACCTATGCACAACAGGAAATTGTGTACGATTATTCCCGGGCTTTCGAAAAGCAAAAACCCATCGCGAACCTGTTAAGTTTTACCCTGAAGTATCATGTGAACAAACGGAAATATACCGGTATATGGAGTCTGGAAATCACCAATGCACTGGGATATAAAGACCTCCAGGATTACCGGTTTAACCGGAAAACGCAGACGATTGAAGAGGAAAAGGATTTAATCATGGTGCCCAACCTGAGTTACCAGATTCAGTTTTAACGAAAAGATTATCACCAGATAGCATTTGCAATGAAGCATTAGTTTTGTAGTTTTAGAAAGCCGGTTCTCCCAATAAGCCGGCTTGACCTTTTTCACGAACCTGAACGACTGATGAAAATAATTCTGGTTTTTCTTTTGGTTGCCTTGACGATTCAGAACTATGGACAATCTGTGCCCGCTGCGGAACTATTTTCAATTGATAAAAAAGAACTAAAGCAGACTATCAAAGTGTTGGCTTCCGACTCGATGGAAGGACGCTTAACCGGAACCCTGGGACAAATGAAAGCGGCCAGGTATATTGCGGGACAATTCAGAACGAATGGCCTGATTGGGAACGGAAATAATGGTTTCTATGATGATTTTAAGTTGTTGCAGGTATATCGTGGCGAGACTTATTTGAAAACGGGTGACAGGCGGTTGAATGATTTTGAAGAAATGGTTTATATGGGACATGAACCGCAGAATGAAGAGCAGGAATCAGAGCTAATTTTCGGCGGACGGGGAACTCCTGAAGAGCTAGATCAAATTGACGTAAAAAACAGAATGGTATTGGTTTTTGCAAAGAATGTCCGTTCATCATTTTTTGTTAATGAGGAGTTAAAAAGGAGAGGAGCCAATGGAGTCATTCTGGCTAATCCGGATAATGTATTGCAATTTGAATCGGTCAGGAAGACCTTAAAAAATTTCATGACCCGAAAACGGTATATGTTTGCTGACGGTGAGAGACAACGGATGGATACGTCCCATGTATTCCGGGAATTTATTATTCCCAATAACCAGATTGGTAATGTAATGGGGGTATCTCTTAAGGAACTCAATCAGTTGGTTGAGGCGAAAGACATTGACCACTGTCCGGTAACAACCATCCGGTTGAAGTGTGAAAGAATAGAGAACAGAACTACCGGACGGAATGTGATAGGAGTGTTAAAGGGACGTTCGGATACAGCCATCTATATTACGGCGCATTACGATCATCTGGGGACAGATGGTCACTTCTATTTTCATGGAGCTGATGATAATGCTTCCGGTGTGGCTTCGATGTTGGAGTTGGCCAAAATATTTTCCGGTCGACCGGAGATGAAATACACCATGGTTTTTCTGGCGACCACCGGTGAAGAAGTGGGAGAGTTGGGAGTTCGGTACCAGGTGAATCGAAATGATTTTGAACCGGAGAAAGTATTGGTGAATATGAACATCGATATGATTGGGCGCGTCGATGAACAGCACATAGGCAAAGCGGATTATCTCTATAGCATTGGAACGGACGCCCAACCGAAGCTGGCCGCGCTGTTTGAAAAAGCCGACCAACAAGTTTCGCAATGTTCTTTCGACTACACCTTCAATAATTCACATGATTTGACAGGATATTATATGCGTTCCGATCAATATCATTTTTATAAGAAGGGAATTCCGGCAGTGATGTTTTTCGCCGGCATGCACAAAGACTACCATAAACCAACTGATACGCCTGAGAAAATCAATTCCACACTGTTGCAAAACCGGGTACACCTGATTAGTCAGGTCATTCTTCTGCTCCAGCAACAGGGCAAGAGAAACTGAATTTTCCGGTTTCGTTTGTGTGTCAACAACAACCGTTTCATCAATAGTTTTCTGCTTCAGTGGCGACCGGATTGACCAAAATTCCCTAACTTGAATAAGGATTTATGTTGAGAATCATTGCATTACTAACCAGCTGTTTTTTGAATTGACACTTGTTACTCTGTGCACGGGAAGAAGAACGAAACAAACGAATATGAAAAAAAAGACTATCAGCTACATTCAGTTTATCATTGGTCTCATTCTGGCACTGACGGGCGCTGCATTGATGTTTTTCGATTTGTTATCAATGGGAACACGAATCACCATCGGAATTGTGGGATTGTTGCTGATTGCGACCTCCCGCCGGAAAATGGATTTTCTTTAATAAGAGAATTCCCTACTGAGTCACTTAACCGGAGCAAAATAAAAAGAGTACAGATGATTTCCCGAAAGGATACAACACTGGAATGGATATCCGAACATGAAGGAGTGAGGATACTCTGCCGGATTGCTGGCATTACGGCTTTTGTGCTGATTGGTTATTCTATCGTGACCATGATTTTATTGGTGGGCATCGGGACACAACCGGTAACTGTAGAGGAGTGTTTTGCCATGTTGCAGGAAAACAAATTCACAGGACTGCTTCGACTTGATTTATTGACTGTTTTATTTATTCCACTTTATTATGTGTTGTTTCTGGGCCTCTTCTTTGCATTAAAGGAAACAAACCTTGGATTGACGGCCTTGTCTGTGCTTCTGGTATTCGTCGGAATTACTCTGTTTCTGGCCACACCATCTGTATTTTCCTGGTTATACCTGAGTAATCGGTATGCCGGAGCCTTCACTCTTGAGGAACAACGACGATTGATTGCTGCGGGAGAAGTGCTTTTTGCTTCCGACATGTGGCATGGAACGGGGGCTTTTGTTGGTGGCCTGTTGACCCAATCGGGAGGCATTCTTATCTCATTATTGATGCTGAGAAGTGGAGTATTCAGCAAGCTTACTGCATATTCAGGCCTGGTGACTCATGGGTTTGATTTCCTTCACATACTCATTGGTTTTTTAGTTCCCGTTGCCGGTGCATTTCTGATGGCCGTAGCCGGTCCGCTGTATCTCCTCTGGTTTTTCCTGGTCGGAAGAAAACTATGGCAGATTGGGAAAGGGCAGGCAAGGTTACTTAATTGAACCGTCATGTTCTGAATCGCAGCCTGCCCAATGTAATTAGATTTTGATCTTCTCTTTGTTGACTGCCAGCCATTCATCAAACGACAGCAGTTCCGGATTGAGTTTCTTCGTGAAGTTTACATCCCGGGAACCGCAATAGTAATCCTCGAACTCTTTCTTAAACTGGAACATATTCCCCAAATCGTCGGCTCCCGGAAAACCGAATCCCCTGTAAACATCCGCAGGCACATCATTGTAAATAACCTTGGTGCCGAGCGCTTTGGAAAAGCTGTCAGCCATTTGTTGTCCGGTTAAGTTGCCTCCTGAAATGCCGACTGTTTTGCCTTGATAGGTTTTCCCGGCTTTAAAAATGTAAAAGGCCGATTTGCCTATATCAGCAGCCGAGATGCCCGGAAGCTTTTTGTCGCCCATGGGGAAAGTAATTGCCAGTTGTCCGTCAGGTAACTTCTGCGGTCCCATTCCAAAGTAGATGAAGTTATCCCAGTAAAAGGCGGTATGTAGCAGCGTGTAAGGCACACCGCTGTTTACGAAGTAAGCATCCGATTCACCCTTGGCATCGAAATGTGGAACTTTGTATTTTCCCTGTAGCGTAGGCATCCGGTTATCGCTTAATGGAATCCATTTGCGTGTGTCCTCCAGTGTCGACCAGACAACATGTTTTACACCGGCCTCCTTTACAGCTTCAGCCATCGTTCCGGCATGTGTTTTTTCCTTTTCGGGAGAAAGGTGCTCCCAGTAAAATGTAACGCAATACACACCATACGCTCCGGCGAAGGCCTTCACAAGGCTTTTCTTGTCATCGACATCGGCGGCCACTACTTCGGCGCCAAGATTTGCTAATGCTTTGGCCTTATCGGAATGTGGATTTCTGGTCAAAGCGCGTACTTTAAACTCCTTTGAAGAATCATTTAAAATGGCATGAACCAGGCCACCTCCCTGGGCACCGGTGGCACCTACCACGGCAATAATCTTTTGATCTTTCATGACAATATGATTAGTAAATAATACAGAATAAATAAGTTACGCTGTTTAAAGCCCAAATCCAATAAATAAATACGTATTTGTCTTTAATTAACATGAAGCATAAAACCGGAAATGTTAAAGTGGCCCGGCTTTTTTGGAACTGTGGAAAATTTCCTACTTTTAAAATACGATGGCACGAAATCCGGAGTTCAGCAATGAGCATCCTTCCGGAAGATGAATGTGAGAATGAGGCCACCCGGACGATAATTCCGCATCAAATGAATGACTTAGCACTGACTGAACACTACCACCAACTCTATACCGAATCGGTTGAGCAAATCCGGTCCGGGGGTGTCAAAACAGATGCGTGGCTGGATGAACCGTCGGACAACCGGCGGGGAATTACCTTATTGATTCGACCTGATAAACAAGTAAAGGAACGTATTGCTGAGTGGCTCAATATTCTGCGGAAAGCCGAACCAGGCCAGTATTATTATCCTGCTTCCGATTTTCACATCACACTTTTGTCAGTGATATCGTGCTACAGCGGAT
>ENA-ORXD01003007-ORXD01003007.1-sediment-metagenome-genome-assembly--contig:-NODE-3007-length-10267-cov-3.329833_pt1 | contig 10267 bp, 8 predicted proteins | sample MGYA00237862_ERZ511471 | MGnify/ENA metagenome assembly ERZ511471 | reverse complement strand
CTGTTTTGATAACAAGAGAAGAATGTGCATTACTGCCCTCTGCCAGAAAACGATATCTACCTTTACAGGTAACCGATCAATGTAATGGTTGTACTGTCTGTTTCCGAATTGGTTGTCCGGCTATTTTGAAATCCGAAGAACTGGATCCTAAATATCATCGACCACTGGCTATCATCGATCAGGAGTTATGTACGGGCTGTGAAATATGTGCCCAGGTTTGCCCCAGAGATGCAATTCTATTTCGAGATCAGGTAATCGCTTTAACAAAGTCGGAAGTGGGTTGAAATGGATATCAAACAATTAAAAAATAAATATCCCGAAGGCATCAATTTCTTACTGACTGGAGTCGGTGGGCAGGGGACGATTCTTGCCAGTAATGTGCTCGCTGACCTGGGAATGGCTTTGGGATTTGATGTAAAAAAAGATTTAAAAGGGTTTCATATCCCCGATTTGTGGGAAAGCAAACAGGATCGACAGGAATATCTGAAGAATTTGTTGGCTAAAGATTCTATTTCCAAATACGAAATCAAAGCAAAAACAAAACAAGGGAAACCCATTATCTTGCTGGTCAGCGCTCATGTCATCAAAGATGAATTGCAACGTCCGCAAAGGATAGAGGGAATTTTTTGGGACGTAACCGACAATAAATGCATGGAAGATGCACTCAGAGCCAGCGAAAAAAAATACCATCTTCTGGCAGACAATGTCACGGACGGGATTTTCACCATGGATATGAATTTCAAGTATACCTACGCAAGTCCTTCTGCACATGATATTGTCGGATATACAGCCGATGAACTCTTGACGAAGAGGGTAGATCAACTTGTCGATGCTAAGACGTTCAACTGGTTTACGGAGGTTTTTGCCGAAGAGTTGGCGATTGAAAAAAAACCTGATCGAGATTTAAAAAGGTCCCGAACACTGGAATATCAGCATATAAGGAAAAATGGATCAAAAGTATGGGTGGAGGCAAAGCTTACTTTTCTAAGGGATGAAAATAACACGGCGACAGGTGTGCTCGGGATTGTTCGCGATATGACCGATCGCAAACAGGCAGCAGCAAAACAGCGCCGCGAAAAGCAATTATTCCATTCAGTCACAGAACAGTCCACGGATATAATTATTATTTCCAACAATAAAGGGATAATAACCTATGAAAATCCGGCAATGGAGAGAATTTTGGGATATAAAGCTGAAGAGAGAATGGGTTCTTCAGGGTTTGAGCTTATTCATCCTGACGACTTAACGATTGTAAAGAAGGCCGCCAATATTTTATTCAGTGATGTCAATGCTCCTGTTCTAAAAGGGGAGGCTCGTTTCCGCCATAAAGACGGAAGCTGGAAAACATTTGAAATCGAAGGAAGTAATCTGGTGCATAACAATGTTGTTGAAGCAGCCATTGTTAATATGCATGACATAACCAAACGTAAAAAAGCGGAAGAAGAATTGAAAAAAAGAGAAAGCTTTTTTAAGGAAATCTCAGAAAATTCTTCGGACATCATCGTCATCACGGACAAGAAAGGATATATCAAGTATTGCAGCCCCTCTTTTGAACGCTTCACAGGATATCGCGTTGACGAAGCCTTGGGTAAAAATACGTCAACCTTTATTTATCCGGATGACATTCAACAATCTATTGACGTTTTCAGCGAGGCCGTCCGATCCAAGGCGAAAGCGATTCCCCATGAACTTCGTATCGTGCATAAAAACGGCACCGTGCGTTATTTTGCCGGAACGGGACGATTTCTTCTGGATAATCCGTATATCTCCGGCATTATTATGAATATTAATGATGTGACTGAGCGCAAGAAAGCAGAAGAGACTCTCAGGCAAAGCGAGGAAAAATACCGGTCGATTCTTGAAAATATGCAGGAAGGTTATTTTGAAATTGATCTGGCCGGAAACTTCACCTTTGTCAATGATTCAACGTGCCTGGATATGGGTTACTCCAAAGAGGAATTGATGGGCATGAACAACCGGCAGTACACAGACCAGGAAAACGCCAAAAAGCTTTTCCAGGCATTTCATAATGTTTATAAAACCGGAGAACCGCTCAAAGCATTCCGTTGGGAAATTATTAGAAAAGACGGAACGAAACAGTACACAGAAGGATCGATATCGCTAAAACGAGATACGTCAGGGAAACCCGTTGGCTTTACGGGAGTAGCACATGATATTACTGAAAGAGCGAGGGCAGAAGAGGCTATCAAACAAAGCGAAGAGAAATATCGACTCCTGGCAGACCATATGAAAGACTATGTATGGCTCATGGACTTCAATTTAAAAATCTCCTATATTAGTCCCTCCGTAGAAAAATTGATGGGATATAATCTGGAGGATTTCAAAATTCTGCCACTCGAGAAAATTTTAACGGGGGCGTCTTTTGAAACAGCGATGGATTTCATGTCCGCTGAACTACCCAAAGCGCTGGCTGCCCCTCCGGATTACGTTTTGGAACGTTCGCTGGAATTGGAGTTTTGCTGCAAGGACGGCCGCAGCGTATGGGGAGAATGCAATTTCACCTTGATTAGAGACGATAAAGGCACTCCCTTACAGCTTCTTGGCGTCAGCAGGAACATCACCGAACGCAAGCAAATCGAAGATGCCTTGAAAAGCAGTGAAGAAAACTTCCGCCGTTCGCTTGATGATTCTCCACTGGGTGTACGCATATCAACCATTGAGGGAAAGACGCTTTATGCCAACAGAGCCATTCTGGACATGTACGGATACGACAGTATCGAAGAACTCGAAAACGCGCCTCTACGAGAACGCTATACGTTGGATACTTACAATGAATTTCTAATAAGGAAGCAAAAAAGATTGCGGGGCGAGTTTGGACCATCTGAATATGAAGTCAGCGTTGTCACCAAGAGCGGCGAAATTCGAAATCTGCATGTTTTCCGCAAGGAGATATTCTGGAATGGAAAAAAGCAATCCCAGGTGATTTATGAGGATATCACTCTGCGCAGACAGGCCGAAGAAAAACTTAATGAAACATTGGAAAATTTACGTCAATCCATAAAAATAACCATTCAGGTTTTAGGCACGGCATCGGAAGCAAAAGATCCTTATATGGCCGGCCATCAAAGGAGGGTTGCCGATCTCGCCCGGGCTATTGCCACAGAGATGAAACTTCCCCATGAAAAAATTGAAGCAATTCGCATGGCCAGCGCTATTCATGATATCGGTAAAATATCGGTCCCGGCGGAAATTTTATGCAAGCCGGCAATCCTGACAGAACTTGAATTTTCTCTTGTCAAAAATCATCCGGGTTATAGTTATGATATCATAAAGGAAGTTGAATCTCCGTGGCCTTTGGCAGACATCGTCCATCAGCACCATGAACGCATAGATGGCTCCGGATATCCCAAGGGCTTAAAAAATGGAGACATTCTCATGGAATCACGCATTCTTGCCGTTGCGGATGTGGTTGAAGCCATGGTGTCCTACCGCCCCTACAGGCCGGCGCTGGGTCTTGAAATTGCCCTTGCAGAAATTGAAAATAACGCGGGAATTCTCTACGATCGCGATGTTGTCAAAGCATGTTTACATATTTTCCGGACAAAAAATTATCATATATCATAAATATTTGAATCTCTGAAAATTCAAAAATATGATAAAAATATAAAATTTTTAATGTAGAGACATTTAATGCATTTGAGTCACTTGACAGCGTGACAAATTAAATTTATATTTTTTTGTAAATTTTTCAAATAAGGAGAAAGATTGTGAAGAAATTAACGGCTGTAACTTTATTCGTTCTTTTTTTATTCCCTATTTATGTCTTCGCTCAAAATCCGACCAAACCCGCGGCAAAGAATGTATCCTCACCGGCTAAAAAAACATCTGCAACAGCGTCCAGGAATGTATCAACACCTAATGCAACCATGCCTGTGGAGGGACAATTCAAGAAAAGTTTCCCCAAAAATAATTTTGAAAGCATAACACCAACGGAGGTTAAAGGATTATACGAAGTCTATACGGGAAATCAGATTTATTATTTCATGCCCAAAGATGATGTAATCATTATCGGCCCTATAATTTCCAAGAACGGAATAAATATCACCAAAGAAAGTTATAACAAAAAGATGGCGCAAAAGATGGCGAATATGTCTCTGGAAAGTGCCTTAAAAATCGGTAATGGAAAAACATCCGTCGTGGAATTTATTGACCTTCATTGTCACTTTTGCCGTGAGTCCTATAAATATTTTGCTCAACGCAAAGACGTAACCATCTATGCTTTCTTTTTTCCACTGTCTCAAAAATCAGCAGAAAAGACTAAATACATTTTATGCGCAAAGGATGCCGTCCAGGCTTACGAAGATGCTCTCAGCGGAAAGCTTGATAATATTCAGCTTGCCGCCTGTACCGACAAGAAAGTTGACGAAACGGTCAAAACCCACATGAAGCTGGCGTCACAAGCGGGAGTAAAAGCCACGCCTTTGTTTTACATTAAAGGTCAGGTTGTGGAAGGATTTGACCCTGCTGCGATTGAAGAACTGCTCAAAGATTAGGTATAACGCTACAAAAGGATCCTCTCTGCTTCCAAGAAGAGCAGCTACCTGATCCTTCCTCCCGTTTTTGCTTCACGGTCAAAGGTTAGAACGGTAAGTCCTTTGTCCGTATCAGTAGCCAGAAGCATTCCGTAAGATTCCACCCCCATCAGTTTTACGGGTTTTAAGTTGGCCACAACCAGAATTTGCCTGCCGAGTAATTCTTCCGGAGAATAGTCCTTCCCCACACCGGCAACGATTGTTCTTTCCTCACCAATATCAACTTTCAATTTTAAAAGTTTGTTTGATTTCGGCACCGCTTCAACCGCCAAAATTTTTGCTACACGTAAATCCACTTTGGCAAAGTCCTCGTAGTCAATCTCCGGTTTCAAATCAATGACAGATGTTTTCTTACCCGGTGGCGTATCTTCCTTCTCCTGAACAACGCGAGGAAATAAAGATTCGCCGCGGGTTAAAAGACTGCCAGCCCTCAAACCGCTGCCTGCTTTTATTCCGGCCAGGTTCAGGGATCGGGATTCAGTGGCTCCGATCTGACGCAACATCTTCTCCGCCGTTTGGGGCATGAAAGGCGAGATCAAAACAGCTATTTCCTGAAGAGCCACAAGCAGATTATACATAATGGCCGTCAGTTTTTCATTATTTGCAGGATTTTTCCCCAGTGTCCACGGTTCGTTCTCGACGATGTATTTGTTGGTGATATTAATGAAATCCCAGATGGCAATCAGGGCTTTGTGCAGGGACATCTCTTTAAAACTGGATTCAACCTCGGAAACAGTTTTCAGTGCAGCTTCACGAAGCACAGAATTTTTACCTCCAGGGCTGATTTCCGGCACTTTGCCGTTACAATACTTGATGGCCATGGTAATAGTCCGGCTGACCAGATTGCCCAAATCATTGGCCAGGTCCGAATTCAGTCTCTGAACAAAGGCTTCTTCGGAAAAATTGGAATCCAGTCCGAAAACCATATCCCTGAGCAGAAAATAACGGAAAGCATCCAGACCGTATTTATCCTTTAAATCAAGTGGACGGACAATATTGCCAAGACTTTTGGACATTTTATTCTGGTCGGAATTCCAGTAACCGTGAACATTCAGGTGTTGATAAGGTTCGATCCCCGCCGCTTTAAGCATTGTTGGCCAGTAAATACCGTGCGGCTTTAAAATATCTTTGGCGATCAGATGTTCGGCCACCGGCCAGAACTTTTTAAAATTTTCTCCATCAGGATAATCCAGAGCCGTCACGTAATTAATCAGGGCATCAAACCAGACATAGGTTACGTAATTTTCATCAAAAGGCAGTGTAATGCCCCATTCCAATCGTGTCTTGGGGCGGGAAATGCAGAGATCTTCCAGAGGATCCCGCAGGAACGCCAGGGCTTCATTTTTATATCTTTCCGGCCGGATAAAATCAGGATTATTTTTGATATGACCAATCAGCCAATCCTGATATTTACTCATTTTGAAAAAATAATTTTTTTCTTCAATATACTGCGGCTCTCTCCCGTGTTCCGGACATTTCCCGTCAACGATTTCCTTTTCTGTTAAAAATCTTTCACATCCGAAGCAATAGTAACCGCCGTAACTGCCAAAATAAATATCGCCGACGTCGTAGACTTTTTGCAGAATGTAACGGACTGTTTCAATATGGTTTTTATCGGTTGTTCTGATAAAGTAATCATTGGAAATGGAAAGTTCCGGACAAAGAGCGCGAAATTGACCGCTTATTTTATCCGCATATTCCTTGGGAGTGATTCCTGCTTTCTGTGCCGCCTCCGCAATTTTATCACCGTGCTCGTCGGTTCCGGTGACAAAGAAGGTTTCATCTCCAATCATCCGGTGATATCGGGCCAGAACATCGGCGACAATGGTCGTGTAGGCGTGCCCGATATGTGGCGAAGCATTGACGTAATAAATAGGGGTCGTTATATAAAAGGCATTTGGCATATCAATAGCTTCTCCAATCCATTACTGAAATGGATCAATTTCATCCATTTTTTCCAGATCCAATGTCTGCTTTTCTTCCTTTGTATGAACCTCTCCACCATGACCCTTGGCAGGTTTGTGAGATTTTTTCTTACCCGCATATCCGTCATATTCAAAGGCCAGACAGCACATCAAACGACCGCACAACCCGGAAATTTTTTCCGGGTTAAGAGACATGCTTTGTTCCTTGGCCATCTTAACCGTCACCCTGTCCAGATTCTGCAGTATGCCGGCACAGCACACCATCCGGCCGCAAACGGCAATGCCTTTGATCATGCGTGTTTCCTGACGGGCGCCAATCTGTTTAAGCTCTATCCTCATTTTGAATTTTTGCACAAGGTCCTTGACCAGTTCGCGAAAATCGACCCTGCTTTCTGCGGTAAAATAAAATATTATTTTATTTTTTTCAAAGAGGCAGTCCACGTCAACCAGTTTCATGGAAAGCTCTCTTTTCTGGATTCTTTCCACACAAAACTTCCAGGCTTCTTTCTCGAGATGATCGTTTTCCGCCTTTGTTTGCATGTCCTCCGCCGTCACTTTACGAACAATTTTTTTCAGATTAGCAGGAACTTCTGATGGCTGGTATCTTTTGACGTCCGTGACAACAACGCCAAGGGCAAGGCCGTTATCGGTATCAACGATAACCTGATCATTTTTATGCAAGATGAGATCCACAGCGTTAAAATTATATACTCTGCCTTCTTTTTTAAATTTGACTCCAATAATATTTACAAGCAATTTTTTATACCTTCATTTAATAATTTAATTTAAATGCCATCGTTTCTAAAGTCAATGATTTATTGACATTCTGTCCTATGATATGCTCTGTTTTTTCAATCTGTTCCATATTCTGAAGTATTTGCTCACCGGATAACCGGTCGGCACAAGCCTCAATAAAAGAACAATGATCCCCATTAATTAACATTTCGTTTTTTCGAACCTCTTTAAAAACAAGAATGTCGCGAAAGAAAGTATTCATAATATTCAACCCCTGTCTGACATCATTTTTTTTTCTTGCAAGACAAGAAGCTAAATTAATTAAACTGAAGGGATTTTTTTTATTCGCCGCACCGAGTAAATTGAGCAATTCCTTCCGATAAGCAAAAATGTCATCTTTATTCAAATCCAATGCATTGCCAATGGAACCTCCGGATAGTGCAGCCAGAAGAATGGCTTTATTATTTTCCATTTTCTGCTCATTGACAAGAAATCGGGCTACAGTTTCAGGGCTTAATGGATTGAAGCGCATATGCTGGCAGCGCGAAATAATCGTCTGTGGCAAGGAATATGGTCTGGCTGTGACCAGAATCAATATATTGACTAAGGAAGGTTCTTCAAGCATCTTTAACAGAGAGTTGGCTGCCTCATCATTCATTTTATCCGCATCATCAATAATAAACGCTCTTCTTTTCGCTTCCAAAGGTTTACATTTTGTCCGTTCCCGCATCTGGCGAATAGAAGCAATGCGAATGAACTGACCCTCTGCTTGCACCGAAAAGACATCGGGATGACTTTCATGCTGAATTTTCCGGCAGGAAGCGCATTTGCCGCAGGCGTCTTTGAAATCCTCAACTTTCTCGCAGTTGATGGCTTTGATAAATTCAAGAGCTAGCGTTCTCTTACCGATGGCCGGAATGCCGCTAAAGAGATACGCGTGCCCTGTCCGATTTTGAGCCAGAGTTTTTTGGAGAATTGCTATTTTCTTTTCGTGACCGTAAATATCGTCAAATGACATAACTAAAATAAATCTATCAAAAGATTATTTTCGTGGATTACTCACGGATATAAACCCTCCGCTACGCGGGATTGTTCAACTTACCAATTCCGCTGCGCTACGCTTTCGGAATTGGAGTTTCAACAATAAAATCACTTATACAGCGGCGTACTTCTTCCTGAATAACGCCAACATCGCGGCTGGCGTTAATTACCCGGAAACGCTCAGGTTCTTTTCTGGACATATCAAGGTACCCTTTCCGAATGCGCGTATGGAAATCAAACTTTTCTCTTTCAAAACGATCAGCCGCCGCAGGGTCTTTTAATTGATTATTCCGTTCCGTCGCTCTTTTTAAACCTTCTTCAACGGGCAAATCGAATAATAACGTCATGTCTGGCTTTAAAAGCATTGCAGAATAATCATTGATCACTTTGATCATATCATGATCGATACCACGCCCGAAACCCTGATAGGCGTACGTGGCGTCGGAAAAACGATCGCATAAAACAATTTTATTGAGCTCCAGCGCCGGTATAATCACCTCACGGACATGCTGGGCGCGGGCTGCGCAAAACAAAAACATTTCTGTTTCCGCACAAAGATGGCCATGCTCCCGGTGAAACAATATATTCCCTATTTTCCGACCAATGTCCGTGCCGGAAGGTTCCTGGGTAACAATAAAAGAAGCGCCTTTTTGAATAAGATATTCGGCCATCAGCTTGATCTGGGTTGATTTTCCAGAACCTTCGATTCCTTCAAACGTAATAAATTTTTGTGCCAATTGAATCCTTCTTTTCTGATATTTTATATCAATCATGAATCAATGGTTACCCGACAGCAACATAAAACAGTAAAATAATCAGTAAGCAAAACCGGGAATAATCAGCCCTAGACAAGATTTATTCCCAGTTCAATGTTTACGCGAACAAATTATTTCCCGTCACCGGGAACGATTGCTTCAACCGGACATTGCTCGGCACAACTTCCGCAGTCATCGCAAAGCGTAGGGTCAATAACATACTTATCTTCACCTTCGGAAATTGCTCCTTTGGGACATTCGCTTTCACAAGAACCGCAAGCGATACATTCGTCATTAATTACATAAGCCATAATCTTTTTGCTCCTTTTTAAAGAATTATTTCAATCAAATATAATTCCCCGGCAGATCCTCTGTCAGGAAATAATATATTGTTCATCAAAAATTACCCGCTGGTATGATCATAAATTGCTTTAAACAGCTATGATTTCCTTTACAGCCGGGATTTTTTGCTTAATGACTTTTTCTATACCCATCTTCAAAGTCATCTGAGACATGGGACAACCCCGGCAAGCGCCGGTTAATTTAACTTTGACAATCCCATCGTCAGTGACCTCGACAAGTTCCACATCACCGCCGTCCGCCTGTAAGCTCGGCCTTATGGTATCAATCGCTTTCTGAACTTCTTCTTTCATTGAATTTCTCCATAAAATATTATTTCAATTTTTTTATCCGCTTAATGAGGCATGTAATTTGCCATTTTATTAGCAACTTCACGAACAATATCATGCAATTCAGGTTTTATTAACATATATTCTTTCGTTACGTCGTGGCTTGCTTTCCATATTAATTTACCCGTCGCCACATCATACATTTCCATGGTCAAGCCGACCTCAGCCGTTTTTATATCCCCCTGTTCAGTATATTTCCACTCGTCAACAGATAACAACAAAAAAGCGTCGATCTGAGTTATTTCTCCAATTTTTCTGCTTAAATCGGAATCAAAAAAATCCAGCAGTCGTCGTTTGGAAAGATATTCATCCTTTGTTTTTCTCAATGCTTCATTGGCGAGAAATTGTTTTTGCAAATTTTCAGCATCAGTAACATGGAAAAAAAATCTCTTCTTAATCAATACACTCGAGACTATTTCTTCAACAATTTTTCTGGAATCAGCATCCTTATGGTTCCACACTTCTATTGGAAATAAGGCAATCCTTTGCGGATGAAAATCCATTGCTTCCGGCGCCAACATATTAAAACGCAACCCACCACAGGCAACCGTTGATAAAACCAATATGAT
>ENA-ORXD01003006-ORXD01003006.1-sediment-metagenome-genome-assembly--contig:-NODE-3006-length-10276-cov-30.348564_pt1 | contig 10276 bp, 13 predicted proteins | sample MGYA00237862_ERZ511471 | MGnify/ENA metagenome assembly ERZ511471 | reverse complement strand
TCCCCCCGTTTTACATCGAGATCTGCTTCCTTGAAGAGCTGCAGGGTCTGCGCCTCAAGGCTGCCCTTGGGAAGTGCAATGTTGATCATGCTGTACTGTCCTTTGCCCGGGAAAGGAAAAAAGGTATTCAGGAGAGGGTATGGATGATCAGGCCGGAGAGGAGCTTCGGTTCAAACCAGGTGGATTTCGGTGGCATGATCGCGTTTGCATCAGCGATGGACAGGACCGTCTCCACCCTGACCGGCTGCATGGAGAAGGCGACCGCGTATTCGCCCCGGTCCACCATGGCCTCGAGGTCGCCGATGGGCCGGGCCCCGCCAAGGTACTGGAGGCGCTCATCCCCCCGCGGGTCGGTGATGCCGAGGATCCGCTCGAGGATCTCGCGCTGCAGGATCGATACGTCGAGTGTCGCGATGGGATCGGAGGGGGGGTCCCCTTTCACCCTGCATTCGTACCAGGTCCGGCCGAGGTACATGTGCATGAGGTGACCGTTGCCGGTCGCCTGCCGCGGGGAGATCTGGAAGGCTGAGGGGTCTACCGGGCCGCAGGGAACAATCTCGTACGACTCGGAAACCGCGTCCATGAACTCCTCACGGGATCTGCCGCCGAGGTCACGGACCATCCGGCTGTATCCGTGGATCCGGACACCGGAATCGGCGAAGAGCACTCCCATGAAGCGGTCTTCCTCGCCGCGTGGCCCCCTGCCATCTTGACGCCGCCGGTGTGCGACATTGACGGCCGACTTCGCCCGGTGGTGCCCATCGGCGATATAGAGGCGGTCCACGGTGGAGAAGAGCGCTTCGATGCGGGCCAGATCCCCGGGGTCGGATACCCGGAAGATCCGGTGGAGGGAACCGTCATGCCAGCGCACCTCGGCTTCCGGGGCGAGGGTGTCGGCCAGCCCCTCGATAAGCCGGGCGAGCAATCCCGCGTCCCGGTAGATCAGCACCACCGGCCCGGTATTGGCGTTCACCGCGTCGATATGCCGGGTGCGGTCCTCCTCCTTGTCGTACCGCGTCTGTTCGTGCCGGCGTATCACCCCTGATTCATAGTCTTCAACCGGGAGACAGCAGCACAGCCCGGTGAAGGTCCCTGCCCGGGAGCTGACCCGGTAGATGTACATCCCCGGGCTCCCGTCATCACGGAACACCCCGGCACACCGCAATTCGTCGAAGCGCTCCCGTGCGCGGGTATACACCCGGGCATCATGGGGGGGAATTTCAGGGAGCTCGGCATCGGGACGGCTGATCCGGAGAAAACTCATCGGGTTCTCCCTGATGATCGCGGCTGCCTCATCAGCGGTGACCACGTCATAGGGTACGGCTGCCACCCGGGATGCAGCCTCCCGCTCCGGCCTGACCGCAGCAAAACGAAATATCTTCACCATGGTAAAACCCGGCTCTCTCTACTCATTTCCCCTGTACCTATATTATTTCAGTGGCATACATGTATGGGAGACCATGGGAGGGGAGATCACCATCCGGAAGGCCCGGCAGGATGATATCGGTGCGATTGCCGAAATAGAGGCTGAATCGTTCCCCGATCCCTGGAGCGCCGAGGTGTTTGCCGAAGCCCTCTCCTACTTCCCCTCAACGTTCTTTGTTGCGGTCCACGAGGGAAGGGTGGTCGGGTTCATCGCCGGAGGGATTGAAGACACCGGGGAGGAGGTCTACGGCCATATCTGCAACCTCGCCGTCACCAAAGCGTACCGGAAGTGGGGGGTGGGCAGGATGCTGGTCCAGCGGGCCGAGCGGCAGTTCGCCATCAGCCTCGCCGCCGGGGTCCAGCTGGAGGTCCGGGTATCCAACCTCACCGCCCAGCAGTTCTACCGCCGCCTCGGCTACCGGGACGTCTTCCTCATCGACCGCTACTATGCCAACGGGGAGGATGCGGTGGTCATGATGAAGTGGTTCCGCTTCTAGCGGCCGAGCTGCTGGTGAGCCCGGGCCAGGTGCTGCGCCCCGAGCGCCCCGAGCAGGGAGAGTTCCCCGGCGAGCACGGCGCAGGCGATGATCTCGGCAAACTTCTTTGCATGCGTGCCAGGCGGACTTCCCCCTCCGGCCACACCGAGGAGGGCCAGGCACTCGTGCTGGGTCGCAAGCCCTGTCCCGCCCCCCACCGTGCCGGCAGGAAGCGAGGGGAGCGTCACCGCGACGTAGACCCCGCCTTCCACCGAATCGACTGTGGTGACCGCCAGGCTTCCCTCCACCACGTGGGCAGGATCCTGACCGCAGGCGATGAAGATGGCGGCAACGATGTTTGCGGCATGGGCATTGAAGCCGAACGAGCCCGCACGGGCCGACCCGACCAGGTTCTTGCGCATGTTCACCTCGGCAAGGGTCCGGGCGTCGGTCTTGAAGACCTCCCTGATCAGGGCATCAGGGAGGAAAATTCCGGCAGCGACGGTTCTCCCCCTCCCCATGACCATGTTGACTGCGGCCGGTTTCTTGTCGGTGCAGAAATTTCCCGAGAGCGCGATCAGGCGGGCGCCGGTTGCAGCCGATATCACCCCGGCGGCTTTCGCGCTGGCAATGGTCACCATGTTCATCCCCATGGCGTCCTTGGTGTCAAATTCCAGGCGCACGAAGACGCTGGTCCCCCCGACCGCGGTCATGATCCCGGTGAGTTTACCATGTGACGTGGTGCTCTCTGCAGCCGCAGTGATCTCGTCCCGGTGGGAGGCCACCCAGTCGCAGATCTCGCGGGCATGGGTGATATCCCGGGCAGCAAAAACCGGCGCCCGGGTCATCCCGTCACGGAAGATGCGGGTATCTGCTCCGCCGGCCCGGGTGATGGCCCCGCACCCGCGGTTCACCGAAGCCACCAGCGCACCTTCCGTGGTCGCCAGGGGGATGTAGAATGAGCCGTGGGCAAACTCCCCTATCACCAGGAGCGGCCCGGCGACCCCCACCGGAACCTGCACGGTGCCGATCATGTTCTCGCAATTTTTCGTTGCGGCACGGTCGATCGGGATGGTGAATGATCCCGTCGCCGAGAGATCGGCCCCCGTCTCCCGCTCGATGAAGGTCCGCCGGACCCTGACCGCATCTTCCGGCGGAAGCTCGGCCTCGAGCGCATAGAGTTTCAGCGACCCTTTTTTCAGCCTCTCGAGATAATCTTCCATGGATACTATTACGCTCCCGTGATAAATGAGGGTGGCTCAAAAGCATGGAACAGGAGCAGTGGGCGGTACGGGTGCCCCGCAGCCGGGGCGAGGAGGAGCGGCAGCGGCTCGCACGGGAGGGACTCCTTGACCGCAGCCTGAAACTGAGAGTGGAGGGGGAGAGCCTCCTGATCCCGGTCGTCTCACAGCTGGACGGTGCTGAACGGGCATCCTTCCTCTCACGGGGGTTATTTCCGGAGCTGCCCCGGCACGAACTGGTAGGGGGCATCGCGATCATGCTCAAGGACGATCCTGCCGCAGCAGAGAAACTCCTCGCCTCCCGCCCCTCCCTCCACACCGTGCTCTTCCCGGTGAGCGATGTCGAGGGAGAATACCGGACCCGCCGCTTCGGGCTGCTGGCCGGGGAGGACACCACCCGGACGACCTGCATCGAATACGGAAAACGGTTTGAGATCGATTTGTCGGAAGCCTACTTCTCCGCCCGGCTGGCCACGGAACGCCAGCGCATCCTGACTCAGATGGGGGAGGGCGAGCGGGTGCTCGACCTGTTTTCCGGGGTCGGGCCGTTCGCGATAGTGCTGGCGGACAGGGCGGAGCTGGTTGTGGCCATTGATATAAACCCGGGCGCAGTCCGGCTCATGGAGAAGAATATCCGGCTGAACCGTGCACCAAACGTGCTCCCGTTCCTCGCAGACGCCTCCCGGGTCCGCACGGTGCTCCCGTGGACCTTTGACCGCATCATCATGAACCACCCGACCGGGGCCCTGCCCTTCCTTCCGGAAGCCTTCGCGCTCTGCCGTCCGGGAGGCTCGATCCACTGCTATGTCCTCCAGACGGCGGATGGGGAGGCCCCCCCGGATCTCCGGAAGTATCCCGTCAGGGAGGTGACGGAACGGTATGTCCGTTCGTACTCGCCGGGCAGGTGGCATGCGGTCTGGGATATCGTGACGGGTGGGGAAGCACGGGAAACCGGTTCCCGATGAAAACGGGCTGACACCGGGGATCGCCCTTCATCGTTCAGGCTGCCCTCATTTCAGGGAACTATCGGACTTTTATCCCGCACAGGCTTTACCGCAGCGACAGGTCATCAGATCAGAGAGAATCCCCGGAGTGGGTGATGACGAAAAAAGGGAGATTATTCCGCCGGCACGTACTTGGTCCCGTAGTAGATGACTCCGCTCTCCCCGTCGGCTGCGATCTTCCGGAAGACCGGTTTTACCCGCATCCCGATACGGACCTCCTCAGGCGCGCAGACCAGCTGCGCGGTGATCCGGGGCCCCTCATCGAGTTTCACGATGGCCAGCACGTAGGGAGTCATCTGCTCGAACTGTTCGCTCGCCGTCCGGATGACCGTGTGGGTGACCACGGTCCCTTTCCCGGAAAACTTGTAGTCCACAATATTTCCTGCCCGGCGGCAATCAGGGCAGAACGATCGCGGCGGGAAGAAGTACCGGCCGCAGGTGGTGCAGGTGGTTCCTATCAGGTTGTAGCGCTGGGGGATCTTTCTCCAGAATCGTGCGACAGACACGGCGCTCACACCCCCAGGATGTGCACGGCGACCGTTGCACCGGTGCCACCAACGTTGTGAGTCATGCCGATTGCTGCACCGTCAATCTGGCGCTTCCCTGCCTCTCCGCGGAGCTGCTGGATGATCTCAAAGACCTGCTTGATCCCGGTCGCCCCGACCGGGTGGCCGCAGGCCTTCAGGCCGCCGCTGGTATTGACCGGGATGTCCCCTCCAAGCGCGGTCACCCCTTCTTCGGTCAGGCGTCCCGCCTCCCCTTTCCTGCAGAACCCGAGGTCCTCGATGGCGCATATCTCGGCAATGGTGAAGCAGTCATGAACCTCGACGAGATCGATGTCTGCAATGGAGAGCCCCGCCATCCGGAAGGCCCGCCTGCCCGCGGCGACCGAGGCATCGAGCGTGCTGATGTCGCGCCGGTCATGGAGGGTGATGGTGTCGCTTGCCTGGGCGCTTGCCAGCACCTTCACCGGAGTGTCGGTAAACTCGCGTGCCCGATCAAGGGGTGCAAGCACAACTGCGGCAGCCCCGTCTGTGATGGGGGAACAGTCGAAGAGTCGGAGCGGATCGGCAACCAGCGATGACCTGAGCACGGTGTCGATAGTAATCTCCTGCTGGAACTGGGCAATGGGATTCCGGGCCCCGTTGAAGTGGTTCTTGACCGCCACCTGCGCGAGCTGCTCCCGGGTGAGGGGGTAGCGGTTCATGTAGTCGGTGGCGATCATGGCATAGAGCCCCGGAAAGGTCGCCCCCACGAACCCCTCCCATTCGCGATCAGCCGCACCGGCGAGCGTATCGACGCTCGCCCCGGAGGCCACATCTGTCATCTTCTCGACCCCGGCAGCGACCACGATGTCTTCCATCCCGGAGGCCACGGAGATGACCGCCTGTCGGAATGAAAGCCCTCCCGATGCGCATGCGGCCTCCACCCGGGTTGCGGGGATGTGGTGTGATGCAAGCCCGGCATAATCGGCGATGAGCGCTCCGATGTGCTCCTGCTCGACGAACCGCCCGGCACTCATGTTCCCGACGTACAGTCCGTCGATCTGCTCACCGGCGACTCCGGCATCCTCGAGCGCGAGGATCCCTGCCTCCACGAAGAGGTTCCGGAACGATGTGTTCCATTTTTCCCCGAAGGTGGTGCATCCTGCCCCGATTACTGCAACGTCTCTCATTTCTGCATCACGATCTTCCCTTTGTGTCTGGCGTACTGTGCATAGTCAATATAGATGGGGTTGGCGAGCAGCTGCTCAACGCTGGGTGCAGCGTCCCGCCGGAACGCATCAGACTCGATGGCATCGGTCACCTCGATGTCGAAGGCATCGCTCCCTGCACCAGAGCCGAAGGAGGCCACAAAGATACGGTCGCCGGCCTTTGCGACATCAAGCGTTGCCGCAAGCCCGATCATCGAAGAACCGCTGTAGGTGTTGCCGAGGCGTGGGACCACCAGGCCGGGTTTGATCTGTTCCGGTGAGAACCCGAGAATCTTTGCCACCCGCTGGGGGAACTTCGCATTCGGCTGGTGGAAGACAGCGTAGGTGTAGTCCTTCGGACTCTTCCCGGTCTGCCCGAAGAGCAGCCGGACCGCACCCTCGACATGCCGGAAGTATCCCGGCTCCCCGGTAAACCGGCCGCCATGCCGCGGGTAATCCTGACCCTCGCGGCGCCAGAAATCGGGGGTGTCGGTGGTAAAAGAGCAGGTGCGGTGGATCAGGGCGATCGGGTCATCCCTGCCGATCACGTAGGCAGCACCACCTGCTGCTGCGGTATATTCGAGAGCATCGCTGGGGGCTCCCTGCGCCACATCGGAGCCGATGGCAAGACCATACCGGATCATACCGCTCGTGGCAAGTCCCATGCAGGTCTGGATTGCCGCAGTTCCTGCCTTGCAGGCAAACTCGTAGTCGGCGGCGGTCATGACGGGGGTGGCACCGATGGCCTCCCCGACCGTGCAGGCCGTGGGCTTGACTGCATAGGGGTGGGATTCCGAACCGACGTAGACCGCCTCGATGGCGCGAGGGTCGATCGCTCTTCGTGCCAGGGCGTTCCTGGCCGCCTCGACCGCAATCGTGGCGGTATCCTCGTCAAGGTCGGGGACCGACTTCGAGAAGACGCCGAGTCCTCCGGTGATGTCATCGGCATTGGCGCCCCAGACCCTGGTGATCTCTTCGACCTTAATCCTGTACCGGGGGATGTATACCCCGTAGGTGATGATTCCTACCATTGCTCTTCCCTCAAAACGCGCACGATCTCCTCAACGCCCATCGTGGTGCAGAGCACGGTGATGTGATCCCGCTCCGCCATCTTGGGCACCAGCGGGTGGACGAGTTCCGGCTCGATTCCCTGGAGCACCACGCAGCGTGGTTTGAAGGGGGTCACCCTGATCGCCACCATGGGCGATTTGCCGGAAGTCACTTCGGTAAAAATGAGGGCCCGCTCCGTGCTCCAGCCGTAGATACGGTTAAACTCATTCGATGAGAGCTGGGTGATCGCGTTGAGACTGTTGATGATCGTATATCCGAAGATTGACTGGGAAAGGGAGCCGCAGACGGTCTTGCAGGAAAGAACCCCCGCGAACGAACTCAACGGGACCGGCTGCGGGTAATCATGGATGTCATAGATGACATTGTCATCGAAGTCTGCATAGAGGATCTTTCCGAACTTCTTGATGTACTTGCCACCGTTCGCCTCATCGATAGAGAGGATCGTGTCCACGATCTTTCCAACCACGGCGGTTCCGGGGCTCTTTCTCCTCCCGCTCTCGTAATCGCTGATGACCGAGGGTGAGACATCGAGCCGTTCGGACAGCACTCCCTGGGGGATGCTGAAGCTCATCCTCCACTTCTTCAGGGCTTTGCCCGGAGAGTCTGAAAGCGTTATCTCGCCGGCCATCTTCTCTGCAAGCTGATGACGCAAATCAGATTTCATGGCATATGATGAGGACAGGGGGGTTGATATAATTAACGAATAGGTATTCGACATTCCGCGAAGTAGGCGAAGAGATACCCATAAATAATAAGCATCTCAATTTTGATACGTATGATCATGCCTGAGGATCTCCAGTGTCTCAAAGCACTGGCCCTCATGGGGGGGCTGAAAGGGCCGGTATGGGCCTCCTCCCAGTCGCTCGGGAGCACGCTTTCCACCAGCCCGCAGACCGCTTCCCGGCGCCTCCAGTCCCTCGAGCGGCAGATGCTGCTCACCCGGTCGGTAAACCCGGACGGGCAGTACATCACCATCGCCCGGAGCGGTGAGGAGGAGCTCAGGCGCGAGTACTCGGAATACTGCCGGATCTTCTCACAGGAATCAGGAGAATACTCTCTCCAGGGATCGGTCATTTCCGGGCTCGGCGAGGGGAAGTACTACATGAGCCTGGACCACTACGTGGCACAGTTTTCCCGTGTCCTCGGGTTCATCCCGTATCCCGGAACTCTCAATATCAGGCTCGATCCCTCCAGCCTCCCGATACGGAAACGGCTGGACCAGCGGGACTGGATCCCCATCGAGGGATTTACCGCCGATGAGCGCACATTCGGGAACGCCCGCTGCCTGCCCTGCCGGATACGGCAGACCCCCTGCGGGATCGTCATCCCGGGCAGATCGCACTACCCTGATGACATTCTGGAAATCATCGCCCCGGTCTCACTCCGGGAAGCGTACGGACTTGAGGATACCGATATGGTAACTGTTGAGGTGGCACCATGATAGAAGAGGCACTGAAAGCACTGCGGGAGGGGAAGTTCATCCTCCTCTACGATTTTGACGACCGGGAAGGGGAGACTGATTTCGCCATCAGGGCAGACCGGGTGAGCCCGGCCGATGTGGCGCGCATGCGCAGGGACGGCGGTGGTCTGATCTGCACGGCAATTCCCGCCCGTTCGGCAGAACGGCTCGGGCTGCCGTTCGCAACCGAGATGCTCCGCTCCTGCCCCGATACAGCAGGGATGATCGGACAGAACCCCTACGACACGAAGAACCGCTCCTCCTTCTCGCTCTGGGTCAACCACCGCGATACCTGGACGGGAGTGACCGACAATGACCGTGCATTGACCATCAATGCCATCGCCGACCAGGTCAGGGTGAGCCTGAACGGGGGAGGGGCCGACTTCCACGATCAGTTCCGCTCTCCCGGGCACGTCGCCATTCTCCGGGCTGATGAAAACCTCCTCAACCAGCGACGGGGTCAGACCGAGCTCTCCATTGCCCTGGCCCAGATGGCAGGGATCACACCGGCGGTCACCATCTGCGAAATGCTCGATGAGCGATCCGGCCGTGCCCTCTCGAAAGCCGATGCCAGGGCGTATGCCCGGAACCACGATCTCGTGTTCATCGAGGGGTCGGAAGTCCTTGAGTTCTGGGAAAAGGCCTCCGGCTGATCGCCACCAGCATATCTTTTTTCCCTCGCAGGCCGAATACTGGCGACAGAGGAATCCCTGAATGATCGTGAAAATTACCCGGGATGAATGCGTCAGCTGCGGGACGTGCGCCGATGTATGCCCCGAATTTTTCGAACTTGGTGAAGAGGATACCCTGAGTCAGGTTGCAGAACAGTACCGGAACGACGGGAAACGGGACGAGGGAACCGTGCCTCCGGAGCTTGTGGCGTGTGTCACGGAGGCGGCCGATCTCTGTCCGGTCCAGGTCATACTCCTTACATAGCCCTATTTTTTTACCAGGGCCCGGAGGGCATCATCAGGAAGCATCCGGGCAATCGATGCTTTTGTCGGGCAGCGGCCCGGTTTGATCCCCTGGGCCTTCGCGGCTTCCTTCAGGGTCTTCAGATCCAGGTTCTGTAGCAGATCGCGCATTTCCTGCTCATCCATACGGCATCACGCGAACATGTCCGCGCTAAAAAATAAAGGTTGCGAGGGGATACCGCTCTCAGAGTGAAAGCTGGGAAAGTGCCTCGTACACCAGTTTCCGGAAGAGTGCCGGATCGGTCCGGTACTCCTGTACAGCCCGCTGCCCGTCCGGGGTCGTGCCAAGAGCATCGATCCGGTCAAGGGTTGCCTTTGCACAGTCCAGCACCCACCGGTCGCGGGTGTTCTTGTCCACCGCGGTAACCGATTCGCAGCGCACCGATATCAGCACTGCCCCATCGGGGGTTTCGTACACATTCGGTTTTCCCACAACGGCGACAAAGGCCGGAGGGTCGATCCGGGCGATCTGCTGCATGGCCTCCGGCTGGTAGCTCCCGGCCATGATGAAGAAGGTCCCGGTGGGGTCCACCACCCGGGCACGGTAGAAGAGATTCTGTTCCCCCTGCTTCTTCTTCTCGGTAAGGGTGCCCACCAGGAAGATACGGTTACAGCGCTCGCCGGTCGGGAGCAGGATGTAGGTGGGGCTCTTCTCGTCCTCCCCTTCGCGGAAGTGGATCCTGCTCTCCCTCAGTTCCCCGGAAAAAACCCTCCGTGCCGGCTCCCGTTCAAAATCACGCCGCGGAAAGGTACCCCGTGCCGGCCCGGCCATCAGGAAGACCCCCCGGCACGGTTCAGGAGTGATGCGGTCTCTTCGGGATCGAACGTGAGAAATTCGCAGGAATTCACGAGGATGCGGGAGTCGATCTCCCTGCCGCTGCAGCTGAGGTAGCGGCCGAGGATGCGGTCACGGACCCGGAGGAACACCTCGTC
>ENA-ORXD01003005-ORXD01003005.1-sediment-metagenome-genome-assembly--contig:-NODE-3005-length-10284-cov-3.557461_pt1 | contig 10284 bp, 2 predicted proteins | sample MGYA00237862_ERZ511471 | MGnify/ENA metagenome assembly ERZ511471 | reverse complement strand
TGGCGATCGCGCGCGTCGTGCTGCGTGAGGAGGCGCTGCCCCCGGTACGCGGCCCGCTCGACTACCGCGATCTCAAGCTGCTCGTCGACTACCGCGAGCAGCTGATCGCCGAACAGACTCGTTTGCGCAACCGTCTCTACAGCGACCTGCAGGTGCTCGCGCCCGGCTACCGGGCCCGCCTCGGCCACCACGGTGACCTAAGGCACAGCAGTGGCATCAGCGCTGCGCGGCGCTTGCTCTTGGCACACACCAGCATCGCTGTCGAACTCACCGCGCTGCGTCTGAACCGTCTTGAAGCGCTCGTCGCCGAGATCGCGCAGAACAAGCTCCGTATCGAAGCTGCACTCGCCGACCAGCACCCAGCGCTCACTGCCATCTGCGGGGTCGGTCCGCTGACTGCGGCGCGCCTCCTCGGGGAGACCGGTGATGTGCGCCGCTTCCGCTCCCCGGCTGCCTACGCCATGGCCTGCGGCGTGGCGCCGATCCCGGCCTCCTCCGGCAGGACGCAGCGCCTGCGCTTCAACCGGCGTGGCAATCGTCAGCTGAACCGGGCGCTGTTCATGGTGGCCTTCACCCAGGTCCGCGAGTACCCGCCGGCGCGCGCCTACATGGAGCGCAAACGCGTCGAGGGCAAGACCTGGAAGGAGGCGATGCGCTGCTTGAAGCGCCATCTCGCCGACGTCGTCTACCGCGCAATGCTCGAGGATCGTCGCAACAAGACCTTGACAACATAGGAGGTCATAACCTGTGCGCCGTCGGCGCGGTTTCGCACGGAGTACTCTGCCCTCGGCCACGCGTCGGGCTGTTCTCGCGTGCTCGAGAGCCCACGCACTAGCCTGACGCTCAGCCGAGACGGCCAGTTCGGAGAACAATTGCCGAGTCGGCGACGTCCTTGTCCGAAATCGGGGCGCGAGAGATCGGCAGTGTTCGCGTGCTCATCACGCCGCCGCTGGCCAGAAGAGGTGAGCAATCTCGATGGCAGGCTGCTCGGGTGTGACGCCGAGTCGGCATGACTCGTCCGCGTGACTCGTGATGCCGACGTCGAAGCCTGCCGCTCTGTGCGCCTACGGGATAGGATAGGGAGCCTAGGGAAGGCGTGGTCCATTCCTGGGCCACTGGGGGCGAGGGCGAGTGGCAACTGGGCGATCAGAATCAGAGCAGCGAGCACCAGATACTGCGCAGGGCAGCTCGGATCACCGACGGGTTGTTGATCAGGTGCGGCTATGGCGAGACGAGTTGGTCAACCTCGCGCGCAGCAACCGGCTCCTCTACTTCCGGCACACGCGCTCGTCGACTCTGGAGATCGTCGTTGACCAAGACGGCGGGATCACGCGAGTGGTCGATCGGCTATTATCCGGCGGTTCGTGGCGGTTCTTTGTCCCCCCGGAATCAGAGCAACTTGCGCTTGATGCCGATGACCAGCCCGCGAGACTCGAGTCAGACCAGCTACTGACACACAGGGCGGACCGTAGAGGCGTCCTGAATGCTCTTCGCGCGCTGGACCGGAGAGCTACGCAGGAGTTCATGGACAAGGGTCTCTGGGTGCTTCACCTGGGAGTAGGCATGCTCACTTGGGTGGATCCCGACAGCCAGGAGGTTGCCGAAAGCCCCCTGGTCCTCGTCCCCGTGGAGCTGCGTCGCGAGAGCGTGCGAGAGTCGTATGGGTTGTTCCGCACGGAGGATGATCTTGTCGTGAATCCGGCGCTGAGTCTCAAGCTTCGGGAGTTTGGCATTGAGCTTCCCAGTATCGATGATGTTGGCGACCTCGGAGTGGACTGGTTGCTCGAGTTCGTCGATGAGGCTGCCCGGCAGCGCGAAGGATGGAAGGTCCAAAACCGGCTTGTGCTGAGTCCGTTCTCCTTCCACAAGGACGTCATGTACCGGGACCTTCTCGACAACGAGCGCGAGGTCACAGACCACGCTCTTGTGCAGGCTTTGGTGCTGGGCCCTCGTGAGGGTTCTGCTCTCGACTTCGATCTCATCCCGGAAGAGGAGCTGGACGAGAAAGCCTCGCCGGAGAGGACCGCGACAATCCTGGATGCTGATGCCAGTCAGCGGCAGTGCATCGCCGCCGCTGAGGCAGGTAGGAGCTTCGTTCTCGATGGTCCGCCGGGCACCGGCAAGAGCCAGACGATTGCCAACATCATCGCGCAGCTCCTTCTGATGGGCAGGAGCATCCTGTTCGTTAGCGAGAAGGCGGCTGCACTGGAGGTGGTACAGAAGCGGCTCAAGGAGGCCAGTCTCGACGACTACGTGCTTGAGATCCATAGCCACAAGGCAAGCCGAAAGCAAGTGGCGAAGCAGCTGGGGTCTGCTCTCGCGGCCCACCCGCAGGCGACGGCTGGAATGTCCGACGTGCAGCTGCGAGAGCTCAGCACGCGACGGAGGCAGCTCAACGAACGTGCAGCTGCCCTGAATGAGGTCCGCCAACCGCTGGGGCGTAGTCTCCATAACGCGATCGGGAGAGTGGCTCAGATTCAGTCGTGCCCCCGAGCTCCTCTACCGAAAGAGATCGATCGCACCCTCGACAGCGCTCAGTTCTCGGACATTCTGTCTGCTGCTAGAGAGTTGTCTCGTGCTTGGGGCCCGGTAGCCCGCAAGTCAGCTTTCGTTTGGAATGGCGTGCGAGAGCCTCGATACGATTCCGACCTGGGCCGACGCATTCAGAACCAGCTCGATGGGGCTCTTCAGGCCATCGCGCACGTGGTGGCGAGGGCAGGTGGGATCAGCGACGAGTTCCTCCTTCCTCCCCCGAAGACTTTCAGCGACGCCGACAGACTACAGACGCTCCTGAAATCCGTGGCCGGGAGACGGGACGTGCCGGTCAAGTGGCTCTTGATGGACGACTTCCAATGCGTGGCGATACGCGTCCGGGAGCTTCGTGTGCTTGCGGAGAAGTACGCAGCACACGAAACGCGTCTTGCCGAGATGGCCGGGCCGAATTGGCACGATGCTGACGCGAGTTGGCGATCGTCCCTCAACGATGTCAGACAGGAAGTAGCGGAGGCGGAGTACTCATGGCTGCTGCCCGAGGATGCCACCGCGCTCGACTGCGCCACTCAGATTGATCGCCTCCATGTCGCTGCGCGGATTCTCCAGGGAATCCTCGATGACGCTAGGCGCATCGCCGATTGCTTCGGGCTGCCGTCGCAGTACTTCACGCTGAAGCATGCTGCGGACCTGTCAGAGCTAGGCGCGCTCTCTGTATCAGGCGAGAAACCGGAGCCGGAGTGGTTCAACCCTGGAGTATCAAGCAGGGTTCGAATGGCGATCTCTGCGCTTCGGATGCTGGTCGACGAGACACGCGAGATACGCGAAGACCTCATGCAGACGTTCACGGTGTCCGCTCTCGAGCTCGATCTCGACGCTCTGGCAGCGCGGTTCGCCAGCGTTCACAAGGGTCTTAGGAAGCTGGGGCACGCATACAGAGAGGACAAAGCTGCGCTTGCTGCGTGTACCTTGTCGGGGCGCGTGGACAAGGAGATCGTGGCCAGGCTACCGGCTGCCGTCGAATGGAAGGCCGCAGAAACGCGTCTGAGTGCAGCTGAGGGCCAGTTCGCGGGGGTTCTCGGTTCGTACTACAGGCGAATGGAGACGGACTTCGAGGCGGCTGGGCGGGCTCTTCGAAGCGCGGAGCGTGCGGTGAGCCTCGCAGGCCCCGACGCTGGGCTGGATGCGCTTCGCGCTCAGCTTGGACGCGCCTCCGTTCCTGACGCCGGGCTTCAGGCTAGGAGTGAGCGGATCCAGAGCGCGCTGGAGGAATGGGAGGAGCGTGCCGCTGAGTTCTCGGACATACGCGCGGACATAGCCGTATCCGACGACATTTCAACCGCCATCCAGAGGTGCCTCGACGGTGCAGTGCAGGTCCAGCGTGCACAGCAGGTTCTGCAGCGCATCCTGCAGGCCTGCGGAGTCGAGATGAGCGTCGTCGAAGCGCAGGCGTTCCTTGAGCATCGCGAGCAGGCGTCGTCAATCGAGGCTTCAGTGCGCGACAGCTTCGCGACAGACCAAGAGTTGCTTGGCGCGGCCTATCGGGGTCTCGGTTCCGCGTGGGACTCTCTGCAGCTTGACGTTGAGTGGGCGCGCGGAATCCGCGAGTTTGTCGGCGAGGAACTCACTCCTGAAGTTGCGAATCGACTTCTCGATGGTGCTCGTCACGGCGATTCGGGGGACCTCGTGAGGGCGATCAGTGGATGGGCGACCGAACGTGACGGTGTCATTGGGCTGTTCGAGGACGCACGCGCAAATGAGATCCGCGCGGACCTGGGGCACTCCGTAGCTGATGCCGAGGAACTGCTACGCGTGCTCAGGGACAGCGTCGCGGACATCGACGAGTGGGTGGACTACGCTCGCGCGCGGGGCCTACTTCTCGAGTTGGGCTTGGGGTGCGTTGTGGACTACTGTGCCGAGCACGGCGTGCCGGCTGATGACGTACCGTTGGTCGCTGAGCGAGCCTGCCTTGAGCGGTGGATTGATGACCTGTTTGAGTCCGAGAAGGACCGACTGGGGCATCTGCGTGCCAGCCAGCTGATCCCGATTGCGAGCGAGTTCCGCGAACTGGACAGAGCTCTTGTCCGACACGCTGCGTCGAAGGTCATCGCCGCGTGCAACGCCCGTCGGCCCAGAGCTATGATCGGGGATGTGCGTGTCATCAAGCGAGAGGCTGAGAAGCAGAAGAAGCACATGCCTGTACGCCGCCTCTTGGAGCAGACGGGCGAAGTTGCCCAGGCGCTCAAGCCCTGCTTCATGATGAGCCCACTAACCGTGAGCCAGTTCCTGCCACCCAGTCTGCGGTTCGACTATGTCATCTTTGATGAGGCCTCGCAGGTCAGGCCAAGCGACGCGGTGAACTGCGTGTATCGAGGTCGGCACCTCATCGTGGCCGGGGACGAGATGCAGCTGCCGCCTACGTCCTTCTTCGAGGTCGCCGCAAATGACGGAGATGAGGAGTGGGAGGAAGAGCAGTTCGACGAGTTTGACTCCATCCTCCATCAGTGCAAGGCGAACTCCGGCTTCCGCGAACTCCCGCTTCGCTGGCACTATCGGAGTCAGCACGAGTCGCTGATCACTTATTCGAACCACGCGTTCTATGCCGCCCGGAAGCGGCCATTGATCACCTTCCCGAGCGCCGTTCAGGCGCGAGACGATCTTGGGGTTAAGTTCTTCCTCGTCGAGGACGGTGTCTATCGCCGCGGGACGAGCCGTGACAATCCGGTTGAGGCAGCGCAGGTTGTCGAGCGAGTTCTCCATTGGGCGCGGCAGGCCACTGAGCGCGGGGTCGGACTGACGTTGGGAGTTGTGGCTTTCTCCGAGGCTCAGGCGACCGCGATCGAAGCGGAACTAGAGAGGCGGCGCCGAGATCTCCCGGAGCTCGATGACTACTTCAATGAGGACAGACTGGACGGGTTCTTCGTGAAGAACTTGGAGAACGTGCAGGGAGACGAGCGCGACATCATGGTCTTCAGTGTCGGCTACGGTCGCGACGAGGTTGGCAAGTTCACGCTGAATTTCGGTCCGCTGAACAGGGAAGGCGGGAAGCGCCGCCTCAACGTAGCCATCTCGCGTTCTCGCAGGCGAGTTGAAGTCATATCCTCGGTAGATCCCGCTGACTTCCCGGCGGAGATCAAGGCAGAAGGAGTGCGGCACTTGCAGCGCTACTTGGACTACGCCAAGCGGGGGACAGAGGCCCTTGCCATGGAGCTCGGTCCATCCGGCCTGGATGTTGAGAGCCCGTTCGAGGACGAGGTGCTCCGCACCGTTCGTTCGTGGGGATACGACTGCCAGCCGCAGGTGGGGGTCGCCGAGTACCGTGTGGACATCGGAGTCCGTCATCCGTCGCACCCCGGTGAGTTCGCGCTAGGTATCGAGTGCGACGGGGCCATGTATCACTCTTCGAGAGTCGCTCGAGACCGCGATCGACTTAGACAAGAGGTCCTCGAGAGACTCGGATGGCGCATTCACCGCATCTGGGGCACTTCGTGGTATCGGAACAGGAACGAACAGGAGGAGCAGTTGAGGAAGGCGGTCGAGGATGCCCTGACAACGGGTCCTCGAGCGCCGATGCGTGGACCGCGCCCGCAACCTGCCCCATTGGTCGCTGTGCCTGTGGATGAGTGCCCAGCTTGGGCGAGGATCTACAAACCTGCGGAGCCTCGCGTTCCGGATGCCCTGCGTGGGTATGAGATGTGGGATGATGCGGTGCGGTATCAGCTTCAGGACATGATTCTCCTAGTAGTCGCCGAGGAGGGGCCAGTTTCCGATGACCTCCTTCTGAAGCGCATTCGTGAGGCCTGGGGGTATGCTCGGGCGGGATCGCGGACGCGAGAAGCGCTTACGAGTGCTGTTGAGAGTATGTTGCGAGGAGGGGAGCTGAGACGTGAGCGCCGCGGCTTCCTGCTCACTCGAGATGGACGACTGGACAGAGCGCGCCTGCCGTCGTCCGCCGGCGGCGGGACGCATCGAGACGTTGCTGACGTGGCTCCTTTCGAGCTGGAGCTTGCGGTTCTCGCTCTGACGAACGACGCAAGCAAGGTCTCGCGCGATGAGCTCACGAAGGAGATGGCTCGTCTGTTCGGATGGAACCGAAGAGGCGCGGCTGTCGCGGCTGCTCTGGACCACGCCGTAGACCGCCTACTGCAGATGGGCTACCTCAATGAGGAGGATCAGCTACTGATGCTCCCCGTCGATCGTGGAGCGGATCGCTGACGGGAGGCGATCGACTCGCACGCTAGTTGGTGGTTGCACGGTGGGGTATCCGTGGCCGGCTGCGTGCGATTCAGTTCGGCCCGTCATGCTCCTAAGGGGTGCGGGTGAGCACGGATGCGGTGTCCACTGTCGCGCATCTTGGGGACTGTGAACATCGGTCGAAAAGGCGAACACGCAGCGGCCGAAACGATCAACACTGGGACGCTATTCCAGTCACTCACCTTCGTTTCGCTAGTCTCTTTCGTCCCGGGCGTGCTGGGAGAGCACTCGATCACTACCGCCGCCGGCGCCCGTCGGCCGCTATTCGAGGCTGGGGGAGAGCGTTGCGTCCCGTCGCGTCGGCTCGGCGTCGGCGAGGCCCGGGAAGTCGCTGCACAGGGCGGTGTTCAGAGCGCCTGTGACGTCAACAAGACCTGTGCGTGTCGGGGCACCCAGAGTCGGTGGAGCCGGGCTCGCGAGTCCCCCCGTCCGGCTGTCGAGTAGGCTGATCGATGTAGGCGCTGACACGGCACGCTTCGCCGGCTAGGATTGCCGGGTGTCGCGGACCGCGGCTGCTCCACATTCGAGGCGGTCTCGCGAACTCAGCATGTCCGAAGGGAGGGTCGGTGACCGGGCACAGCGCGTTGCATTGTCCGCGACTTGCGATCTTCGACGCGCCGGACCGTCCTCAGCTTCTGACGAGCCTCGCAGACGTTCTGCCGGGTTCACGATTTGAGGTACACGAGTCTTGGGTCAGCGATCCTGGGGACAGCGATGCTGTTGGTGTATGGCACTGGGCTTTGCCGGCCGAGGTGCTGGCAAGCCAGGCGAGCAAGATCCTGCGGGAGTTCGTTCACCCACTGATTGCGCGTGGTGTTCCCTACGTCGTGGCCTTCGGCTTCCCTCAGTCGATGCTGACACGGACCAGCCTGGCAGCGCCATCTGTCGCCGGTCTCGATCTCGAAGATGTCGCTGCTCTACTGCTGGACGATGCACTTGCGACCAGCTACGGGATGCTCGATCAACTGCATACCCGTACGGCTTTCACGCCCATAGAGCGGCTGCTCTTCGACTCATTGGGACAGACGGGGTTGTCGGTTGAGCCGCAGGTGCGCATCGGGCCCTATGTCGTTGACTTCCTGATTGATGGTGAGACCGGGCGACTGGCAGTTGAGGCGGACGGGCACGCCTACCACACATTCGCCGCGGATCGTCGGCGCGACGAGGCCCTTCTCAGCCTCGGCGTCGACCACGTGCTGCATCTGACTGGGAGCGAGATCTTCTCCGATGCTTCGGGCTGTGCTGACCGAGTCCGCGAGATCGTAGCGTCCGGAATACGACGCCAGCGACGACCCATAGGGGTTGACAGACTCGATGACACGCAGCAGAGAGCTGTCGAACACGCCAGTGGGGCCGCGAGGGTCTTGGCGCCCGCAGGGTCCGGGAAGACGAGGACGCTGGTGAATCGCGTGGTCGAGCTGGTCAACCGCGGCGTGTACCCCGGCGCCATTCTCGTCTTGGCTTTCAACGTCAAGGCCCGGCAGCAGCTTGAGCAGCGACTGTCGGCACTCGGGGTTCAAACCACGAACAGGATCGTCACCCGTGACGCCGCTGTTCATTGTGCGACGTTCAACGCTTTCGGTTACCGCTATCAACAGCAGGTTGTGGGACTCAAGCCGAGGATCGATGCCGACGGGTCTCAGCAGCGGTTGCTCATGGAATGCGCGATGAAGGACGCGGGTCTGACGTCGGAGAAGCTTAAGGCTGCTCGCGGCAGCGATCCTGTGAGAGAGCACCTCGGGGCACTCGCGCGTGTACGCGCTGGCTTGGCAGCCCCGGACTCCGTCAGTGTAGAGATCGATTCGTACGATGGCCAGCAAACGGTTGTGCCCTTCGCGCCGGTGTACGTGTGCTACAGCCGTCGCCAGATTCAGCGTCAGTGCCAATCTTTCGACGACCAGATCTTCCTGGCGCTCACTGACATGCTTGAGAATCCAGAAAGACGCGAAGCGATGGAGCGCCGGTACGAGTACGTCCTTGTCGACGAGTTCCAGGATCTGAGCGGTGCGCAGCTCGCCCTGGTGGATCTTCTGTCACGCCCGCAGCGGAATCTCTTTGTGGTGGGGGACGACGACCAGTTGATCTACGGCTGGCGCTTCGCCGAGCTGGACAGCATTCTTCGCTTCCACGATCGCATGCCGCCGGAGCCGTGGTCTGCGACTTACACGCTCTCGACCAACTACCGCTCGGCCAAAGCGATTGTCGAATCGTCGGATCGTCTCATACGCAACAACCAGCGCAGGGAACCGAAGACGCTTCGGGCGCGCCCGGATGCGCCTCCGGGATACGTGCGCTTCTTCGCGCATGCGGACTGGGCGGCCAGAGCGGAGGCTATCTGCGGGTTCCTCCGCGATGAGCACGAGCGCTTGGGCTGCGACTGGCGAAACCTGGCGGTCTTGTGTCGCTACCGTGCGCAGCAGCTGCTGGTGGCAATGGCGCTGGACGCAGCGAAGATTCCTCGCACGCCACTCCTGAGCTACCGGCTCTTCACTCACCCTGCCGCCCGGCTGTTGCGAGCCTATCTGAGCCTCGTCCTGAGGCCGTCGGCCGTGACGGGGAGCGAGTTGAGCCTTCTCATCAACCGTCCCAACCGATATGTGAGGAACGACGACGTTCGGGCCATCGCTGCGGTTGAGACGCCCTGGGAGGGCGTGAAGCGGCTCGCCGAACAGCAACGCGGCGCGGGCTCGGGTTCGATCGCTGCCCTCGTCTCTAGAGTGCGGAGTCTGAACCAGGAGGTGCACAGGGATCCGAAGCCGCGACCGGGCGAGGTGCTTGACCGAATCGTGACCGAGTTCGACCTCAAGCGTTATTGGTCCGACCAGAGCGAAGGCTCGTCGGCTGACCGCCTACAGGATGACGCCGGCCCGCTGCAGGTTCTCGACGCTCTGCAGGTGCTGGCACGTGACTCAGAGCGCATAGCTGCTTTTGCACGGTCTTGGGATGACCTCGAACGCAAGGAACGGGGTGACGAGGACACAGCGAAGGACGAACTTGTGCGTGAGGAAGACGAAGACCATGACAACGTCGTGATCGGCACGATCCACTCGTCCAAGGGCCGCGAGTACCGGTCCGTGGTGATTCCGGACTACGACGTGGACCTTGCGCGTCTTTCTCCCGATCAACTTGAGGAGGAGCGTAGGGTCATGTACGTCGGCGTCACTCGCGCTCGCGATGCAGCGCTTCTGACGATCGACAAGTCTAGAGACGAGATTCACCCGTTCATCCGTGAGCTGTCTCTTCCCCCGGAAGAGGGTGAATACCAGCGGCTCGCCGTTGCACTTGCTGAATTTCGCGAGCGGGAGCGAGATCTCGCTGCCGAAGCGGGCGAGGTCGCTAGCGAAATCGAGGAGACGACATCGGGCCAGCGACTGGAGCAGTGCCGGATGAAGCTCAGTGAGATTGGGCCGGGCGACGCGCTCAGGCGGATGATTGCGGATGTTGAGCTGGCATTGTCCGGGGGAGGTCTCGGCAAGCTCAGTAGGGCGATCTCCGGCAGGCAGGGTCGCCTGGAATCCGAGCTAGTACGCCTCAAGGAAG
>ENA-ORXD01003002-ORXD01003002.1-sediment-metagenome-genome-assembly--contig:-NODE-3002-length-10297-cov-3.590313_pt1 | contig 10297 bp, 9 predicted proteins | sample MGYA00237862_ERZ511471 | MGnify/ENA metagenome assembly ERZ511471 | reverse complement strand
ATATTCGGTATGCCTGTTTCTAGGCCACACATATACGAAGCCTCCGGTTTAGGAGCTGCGATTAATGCCGCTGTGGGCTGCGGTCTCCATGCAGATTATCCAAGCGCACTATCGGCCATGACACACCTTGGAGAGACGTTTATGCCCAATCGCAACGTCCATGAAATCTACAACCATCTCTACCATGAAGTATATCTGCCGATGTATGACCGACTGCAGCCTTTTTACAGAGCGATTCAGAAAATTTCTGGTACGTGATGTATGGGAATGCATCAAAAAACCTTAGGAATGACGCCTGCCTTGACGGTTCTCAAGCGCTGAGGTATATTATCACCACAATTTTCCTCACGCCCTCGTAGCTCAATTGGATAGAGCGTTTGCTTGCGGAGCAAAAGGTTGCAGATTCGAGTTCTGCCGGGGGCATAAAAAAGAAGTGATTAGGCATCACTTCTTTTTCTAATAGGATTACTTCTATTTTTATGCAATAATGACGGATGGGCCTTGTTTCTCGATTTTTTCAACTGTCTCCGGATCTGCATTTTCATCTGTCACAACTGCATCTATATCCTCTAACGAAGCAACGTGTAGCAGACAGACTTTGCCCAACTTTGTCGAATCGCACACGATTATTTTTTTATTACTTACGCTAATCATTTTTCTCTTTATTTGAGCTATAGTCGGTTCGGTTGATGTTAATCCCTTTGATAAAGAAATTCCATCAATTCCCATAATAGCGATGTCTGGCGTAAAACGCCCAATTGAATCTAAAGAAATTTCACCAATTGTGTCCTCCATTTCTCGGTGAATCAAACCGCCCGTAAGGTATATATTTACATCAGGGATTTCCATTATAGTAGGAAGAAGATGGATTGAGTTTGTAATAATTGTTAAGCCACGCCGATATTTAAAATTTTTTGCCACAGCGAAAGCAGTACTTCCCCCATCAATAATAATTGAATCTCCATCATGTATTAACTCCATAGTCGCCTTGCCAATTTTTGCTTTGGCATCCGCATTGGTTTCATCCCGTAGTTGAAGAAATTTTTTTTCGACAACTAAATCCTCTTGCGGGTTTTCCGGCAGAATAGCGCCACCATGAGTGCGTAGTATTAATCCACGGCTTTCAAGTTCCGCCAGGTCCATCCTTATTAAAGAGGCACTTACGTTAAAATGATCAACCAAGTCGGATACAATGACCTTTTTTTCCTGGACTAGTCTTTCCAGAATTAATTGAAGTCTTTCTTCTCGGAATACTCTTCTTTTTGCGCCCATAGTCTATCCAAACAGATAATTAAATTTCTTTATTCATAACGGTTTATCTTAATCCTTTTTTCTACAAAAATATTATAAATATTTAAACGCTTGTTTTATCTAAATAACTATCAATAATTTTGAACGTATTTGATGTTCCCAATCTCATCGCTCCAGCTTCAATAAGGTCTAAGGATTTTTCAAGAGAATCAATACCTTGCGCAGCTTTGATCTGAATCCGATCGTTCACTACATTTTTCATCAATTTGACAACCTCCGGTGTTGCCCCGCTAGGATCAAAACCTGTAGATGTTTTTACAAAATCGGCTCCAGATTCTTCCGCAATTTTGCATCCTTCAATTATTTCATTGTGAGTTAAATATCCTACGCATAAAATTACCTTTACAATAATTCCAGCACTATGCCCAATTGATACAACCTCTTCAATATCTTTACGAACATATTCCCTTGATTGAGATTTTAACTTGATGACGTTAATTACCATATCCATCTCTTGGGCACCATCTCGCAACGCTTGTTCCGCTTCAAAGACTTTTGTAATTGTCTTATGTCCACCATGCGGAAAACCAATTGGGACACCGGTTAATACTAAAGAACCAGATAAAATATTTGAACAAAGGCTTACATAAGCCGGTTGGACAACCACAGTAGCAATGTTTAATTCTCTGGCTTTTTGACAATCATTACTGATAATATCTTCAGTTAAATTTGGCTTGATGATCGTATGATCAAATAATTTTAAAAATCTTTCTTTTGAAAAATATTTTATAGATTCATTATGCATTAGTATCTCTTTTGATTATTTTATTAAGATACGGCTAGTGATTTCTAGCCGTATCTTGACTTAATTTATTTGCAAAATTATTAAGCAGCTGCTTGTTCTGCTTTATTCAATTTCGGTTTCAATAACACAAGCATTGCCGCTCCCGCAACTGCACCGATGATAATACTCAGTATCCAAAGGATTGGTTTATCTGCCAAGAATACAACGAATAAACCGCCGTGGGGTGCTGCTAACTCTACACCAAACAACATACAAGCCACACAACCTACCGCAGAGCCAAACATGATTGACGGAAGGACTCTCATGGGATCTTTGGCAGCATAGGGAATGGCGAACTCCGTGATAAAGCAAGCCGCGCCAACAAAACAACCAGACAAGTTACCCCATTCCTCATCATTGAATCGATTTCGTGCCACCAGCATTGCAAAAGCAATTGCCAAAGGTGGAACCATTCCGCCTACCATAACAGTTGCCATGCCCACTAAGTTACCAGCGTCAAGTGACGCCAATCCGAAGGCATAAGCCACTTTTCCAATTGGGCCTCCCATATCAATAGCCATCATAGCTCCGATGACAATTGCAAGTATGATTTTGCTTCCCGTGGACAAATTATCCAACAGACCCGTGAAAGTGGTTGTCAACCATGCGGCAGGAGGAGCAATCACATATACCATTAATAAACCAACAATTAAAGTACCCAATACCGGAATAATTAACACTGGTAGTAGGGATCGAAGCGCTTGAGGAAGTTTTATCTGTTTAATAAAATTGACCACATAACCAGCAATCAAACCGATAAGAATGCCTCCAATAAAACCTGCGCCTAATCTTGTGGAAATAATTCCACCGATAAATCCAGGCGCAATTGCTGGGCGATCACCAATTGAGTATGCTATATATGCTGCTAAAGCTCCAATCATGATCCCGAAGGCATCTTTTCCAATCCAGAAAATATTTGAGGCTAGATTGTCATTTTCAAAAACATAAACTCCGCCAAACAGAAAACCCATTGCGATGAGGATACCACCTGCTACAACAAAGGGTATAAAATATGACACGCCAGTTAATAGGTGCCTTTGAATATCTTTAAATTTCATCTGAATATCTCCTAAATTTTTTATTCTTTTGTTTAATATTCAATATTTAATTATTTCTCGATACGCACCTCCTTTTTTTTTTATCCGGGTGTTTAATTGCTAGATCAATCCCGCAATTTTCTTGACCTTCATTAGAGCTTTATCTGCATCAGCAACAAATTCACCCGGTTCGATCAATATGGGATTCATGCCATCAAATCTGTTTTTCCCTTCAATATTTATATTTGCCGCAAATATTACGAGGTCAGCGTTTTGAATATCTTCAGGAGATAATGGATTCTCTATTCCCAGAGAACCTTGAATTTCAATTTGGACAGTATCACCTGCATTTTTCGCACTTTTCTTAATACCCTCCGCAGCCATATAAGTATGAGCGATTCCCCCTGCACACCCAGTTAATGCTACTATTTTCATATATCAAACTCCTTTTTCATTGAATTGGATCGTAACTACTTCCATAAACATCTCAACTCTCAACATTGATTCTTCCTCTTGTAAACGGGACAATTATGGATAAATGGTTATATGAATTGAGAATCCTATTGAATAAATGATTATCTTCATCCTTCAATCCACAAACCTCTCGTATTGTTTTTTCAATACCCATATTGTCAATTTGATTTCTCAATAGCATTGATTGCGAATCATTATCATCAAGAAAATGAAATCCCGCTGCAATTCCTAAAATAATATTTTCTGGATCGATTCCATTTTTAATGCAGAGTAAAGCAGGTCCAATTAATCGGTCCTCCCTACTCAATTTTCTGATTGGATCAGCGGCATATCGAAAAACCGTGTCACCAACGATAGGATTGTTGGTTTGCCTAACAACATTTTCTTTCCAAGTTTTCATTTCCGATGATGAGAAATCAAATTCCAATTCAAGCGCTTTACATGATTCCTCCAAAGCGCCAGAAGCAATCTTTTCAATATCGCTATCTACAATACACTCAGGTATCAACTTATACTGCTTCATTACACCAAAATATGCAAGAACTGCATGGAACATGTTATAGGTGAATAACTTTCTTTTTTCCTCTGCTTGCATATCCTTGACTAGCATGAATGTCTCCCATTGCGGAATTGTTCCCCTAAAACCATTGGTGTCAACCAACAGTTGAGGAAAACCATTCGTAAGCACGGCTAAGGGATCTTCTTTGCTAATTTCATTATTTGGATCGGCACAAATTCTGATTACTAAAGTTTCGACAATCCCGATTCTTTCTTTGAAATATTGGCGACAATCATCATTGATTTCTTTATATAAGAACTTTTCAAATTCAATTCCAGCATGAAGTAAATTCGTACATAAAATTATGTCCAAAGGCTTTGGTCCAATTTCTTTTTTTCTTTGGACTATAAATTTTGCGAGTTCCTTTGCAACACTCTCGAAAAATTTTGGATATACTGCAACAAAAACATAGTCACACTCATTGATAATATTCTGGATTTCAGTTGAGTTATTGGTTGTCAATGCTACATAATCATTAATTTCGATTTTTTGAATGGTATCCCTATCAAATGCATTGATAATTTGATAGGATCTCCTCCTATTTAGCTCCTCGACAAGTTCTTCAGATTGATCTATGAAAAAAGTCTTATGGTCGTCGTTGTTCAATAATTCCGCAATGAAACCTCTTCCGATTTTTCCCGCACCCCAGATAATAAAATTATTTTTCGTTGATGTTTTCATGTTGAATTTTTACTTTTATTCCTTTATAAGTTCAAACTCATTTTTTAATAGATATACAATATTTTGAGGAATTTATTTTTATTCCTATGACATTGAATTTGACAAATCCTCCAAAAGCTTTTCGCCATTTAATATTGCTTGAATCACTTCTTGATAAGAATGAGCTACTATTAAATTTTCACGAAACTCCTCGTGAACCAGCAAGCGAGCTAAACGCGCCAAAACCGCCATATAGGCATCAGCTGACATCCGGTTCGGGATCGCTAATAAAAAAACAAGTTTTGCAGTACCGCCTCCCAAGTCTGTCAAATATTCAAATCCGTCATCAGAACGTCCAAAAGCCACTCCCGCCTCTCGCACCGCATCGCTCTTGCCATGAGGGATTGCTATGAAATTTCCCATATAGGTAGGTCCTAATTTCTCTCGCTCATAAACAGATTGAATGTATTCCTGCCTGCTAATCAGCAAACCTGCTTTATCTAATAATCCCGCCAAGTATTCAATAGCCTGTTCTTTGCAGTTAATGCCAGCCATATCTAAGCTGACAGTTTGGGGTCTGATCACTTCACTAATCTTGAGGTATTGATTTGCCATGGTTATCAATTTGCCAATTCTCGTTCAATTAATGCCTTCGACAATATCTCAACTGTCCATTTCGAGGCTTTGGCAGTAATATCCGTACATCCTTTACCCATCTCGTGCGCTCCAGCCGCTTCAAAATCCTCTCTCTCTTGTTTGATGGTCAAGTCAAGAGGACGACCAAATTTTTTTGCGTGAAGATCAGCACAGCGATTTGTGCCGAATTCCTCGATAAACTTTGCCCGCAATTGTTGCACCAATTCAAAATTGATGTATTTATTTTCCCGGTCACCATCAAAATTCTTGCGCTCGCGTGGAAAAACCATGCCAATAGCCATTGCTCCACCAATATACGCAGAGCAAGTTGAATCATTAATCAATCCAATACCGCCACACAGTCCAGTAGCGGATTTGAATACTTCTTCATTGAAAATACCTAACGCTTCTGTAACTGCCGCTATCACGCTTTGTCCGCAACCGTGATATTTTTGCTCATAGTCCATGCCAAGGCGGAAAGCCTCTCTGGATTTCTTCTTCCATTCATGCTCTAAAGGAATCCTTCTAAACGCAATGGCAATGTCGTCTATGAGATGAGTGTCTTTTTGTCCCAAACCACAGTATTTATTGATTGTACTGATGATCCCCGATTCCTTAATCGATTTATGAATTTCGCTTGATGAAGGATCTTGCTCATCATAATAATGAAAAGCTGCTGCGATACCCCTGACCAAATGTATCGGTTGAATTCCATTTTTTAAACACAGAAGAGCAGGACCGATCAGTCGATCATCTTTGGAAAGCTTTCTAATCGGATCTGCCGCAGACCGCTGAACAGTATCAGCAATCGTTGGATTATTTGTGTGCTCCAAAACATTGGAGACCCATTTCTGCATGTCCGATTCAGTGAAACCAAATTCTTTTTGCAACGCGATGCTGACTTCCCTCAATGCACCGACTGCTTCGCTCTTGACAAAATCATCCTGAAGACAATCCACCAACAGAGAATATTGATAAAAAGCACCATGATAAGAAAGCACAGCATGGCACATGTTGTATGTATAGATCTTGCGCAGCTCTTCAGCCCGCATATCATCCACCAATCTTAAAGCTTGGATGTGAGGTATCTGCCCCCGAAAACCATTACGATCTACTGGCAATTCGGAGTACCCATTTGTCCATACAATCAAGGGGTCTTCATCCATAGCGCTCTGCGGAGGAACTGGAGCGATACGAATTATCAAGGATTCAACAATGCCAATGTTTTGTCTGAAAAATTCCTGGTCCTCACCTGCCAAACCCGCATAGAGAGATTCTGAAAATTTCGGACCGGCATGAATGAGATTCGTACAGAGAATGATGTTCAGAGGATCGTTCTTCCCACTTGTTTTACGTTCAAGAATATATTGTCTTAGGTCTCCTGCAACACTCTCAAAATTCTTCGGGAATACCGCAAGAGCGACAAGATCTGATTTCAAAAACTCTCGGGAAATCTCTGATTTTTGCTCAGAGGTCAAAGCAACGTAATTCTGAATGACCCTTTTTTCGATTTTTTCATTGCTGGCATGGACAACTGTATATTTCTTTTGTTGATTCAATTTATCGATCAGGTCTTTTGACTCATCAATTAAGCAAATTTGATAATCTGCTTGGTCGAAAATATCGGCGATAAAACCCCGACCAATTTTTCCTGCACCCCAGATAAGAATATTTTTATTCATAATTGATCATATTTTTTTCTAGAAAGAATTTTTCCGCTTCGAATGACCAGGTCTTACCTTCTCCGAGATACTCTCCAATTCCTGGTACTTTTTCTTCTAGCTTGGCGATGGATGTCAGAGGAAAATCTAATACATGGGGATAGATGACTATCTTTCCCGGATATACCCAGTCTTTCATAGCTTTGATTCCATCAGCTATCTGGTTTAATCCACCGATTGCCGCTACAGAGTATTGAGGTTTTAATTGGCCAGAGATCACACGCTCCACAACAGCTTTTTGATCATCCAAACCCGAACCGCTATGACCGACAAAACGCACCTGTTGCGGTCCACTAATCAGCCACGCATCCACCTTAGATGTAACACCCCTCTTCAGACCCGCAAACAAGTCAATTACCGCTCCAACTCCCGCATGCCGCATAGATTCAGCAATAACTTCAGGAATTGCAACCATGATCTGGATATCATCAAAACCGCCTGCTTGCTTGACATTTTCCATCACTCTTTGATATTCATTCTGATCGACATTCGGATTGATGATCAGGAGTTCTTTTTTATTTTTCTTCGCAAAGGGCACGAAAAAATCCAGCAAGGCTTCATAACGTGACTGGGTTACTTCGCTAGCAACGATCAAACTTGGCCCATCATCACTCTCAATCGCCCTCTGCAAATGCAAACGCCCCATCGGACCACCAGCACCAAGAATCCAGGTTTTTCCTGCAGGTTTTAAGGCAACTCGCGGATTTGTCTGTTGATACGCTGTGGAAATTTCCAAATCCGATCCCCCTACGAAATAAGTTGAATCGTAATGCAGACGTCCCATATCAATTTCTACTAATTCATCAAGCGGTTCTTCTGCCATCAGAGCCATGACGCCAAAATTCTTCAACAATGGACCTGCTTGACAATATTCTTCGGCTGTAGAATCCAACAAAATCACATCGTCAATTTTTGCGCCTGATTCCGCAATTGACTTAATCTCTTTTTCTTCCAGTATTACTGAGTTTGATTCACACAATTTCACAATTTGGGCTTTCAGATCCGAGGGAATATTGCAGATGATCATTTTTTTCGGTGGGTTCTTTCCAAACCAATTTTCATCAATCCAATAACCGCTTCTACTTTTCTGCGAACCACAAATCAATAAATTGCCTGATTTTTGCAGGGTATTGCGGTATTGCATGCGGTAAGCCGCCTCTACACAAGCCCATGGTTCTGTGATTGCGCTTGAAGCATACGGCATGTCTTCTGGAATCGGGATAAGGTAATTGCCTGCATCTCCCTTTAAAATTTCCTTCCCAACCTTGGCGTATTGCCGATAACCGCCATCCATATCAAAACAAAACGGTATGCTTTTTCCATCTACCCAAACATCGGGCTGTAAAGTATAGCGATCCCCAACCCGATACTGATCAGTCAAATCCTTACCAACACCAACCACGGTAAATGAGATTTCGTGACCAGGAATAATAGGATTTGTCTTTAAGTCTCGGCCTATCAAGCGGGGGTGAGTTTCTCCCGCATCAATCTCTTTGACATCTGTATAGCAAAGACTGACTGCGTCAATACGCATTAATAGTTCATCATCAGTGAATTCTGGCGTGGAAACAACAACAGGTTTCCCGTTCTTCCCCAAGTTTGCAATTCCAGCTCCATATAATGGCCAAGCAAGCTGTTCTTTCTTATACGGAGTATCGGCGTTAAAATAACTCGCAAATCGCTTGAGATCCATCTGTTATCCTTTCTTGAATAACATTCGTTTTTTTACAACTTTCAATAATAATACCAAATATTAGCAGTATTTGTCAATAATTACTAATACTTATTTGTTATATTTTTGTGTTATTTGTCACTTTGTGTGTACGGTTTTTAGAAATGCTTTTTTACGGGTTTGTTGATACAATTTGTAATCAATCCAAAATTAGGATAATTTGCATAATGTCAAATAATAAAATTCAAATTCTTCTATCAAACGATGACGGAGTAAATTCTCCGGGTCTGTGGGCTGCGGCAGAAGCTCTTGCGGATTTGGGATATATCACTGTATCCGCACCACGAGAACATATGTCTGGAACCGGCAGGGGTTTTCAAAAAAATTCCGATGGCAGGATCACGAAACAAAAATTAAAAATAAAAAATCAAGAATGGGATGTTTATGCCGTGGGAGGATCTCCCTCTCAATCTGTGACCCATGGCGTCATGGAACTTGTTCCACGAAAACCGGATTTGGTTGTAACTGGCATAAATTTTGGTGAAAACTTTGGCACTGATATTACATATTCTGGAACTGTTGGCGCGGCTTTAGAAGCGGCATCTTTGGGAATTCCAGCACTGGCAGTATCACAGCAAATGGATTTGGAAGAATGGGATTCTTACCACGATTCGGTGGATTTCTCGGTTTCAGCTTATTTCACCAAGTTTTTTGCCAATATCCTCTTAGAAAAGAAATTGCCGGAGGATGTAGACGTTCTCAATGTTGTCGTCCCTGAGGGAGCCACCATCGCGACTCCATGGAAAGTAACTCGATTAGCAAGAACACGATATTTCAAGCCTTATGTCATCCGCAATGGAAATTTAGAGGAAGATGCAAAAATTACTTCTCACATTCTTGATTTAGAAGAAATACCTCCCGAAACAGACATATATACTGTTAGGATCGAGAAAAAGATCGCAGTTGTACCACTTAGCCTAGACTTGACCTCACGGGTTGATACTTGCCAACTTAATCACTTGCTTCGTGGTTAAGTGGTGAAATATTCAATCAAGGTTTTCGTTTGAAAATCAAAATATCTTCTAATAATGCTTGAAATATCGTTGAAAACGATCAGTTGTTGAAGCGGATATTAAGTATATCTCCATCCTGAACGATATATTGCTTGCCTTCTAGCCGAAGCTTTGCATTTGATCGGGCTTCCGCCATACTGCCCAAATCCATCAAATCCTGGTAAGCGATCACCTCAGCACGAATAAATCCTTTCATCATATCAGTATGAATTTCCCCTGCAGCTTCCGGGGCAGTTGCACCTCTGCGGACAGTCCAGGCACGCACCTCATCATCCCCAACTGTAAAAAATGATTGCAACCCCAACAAATTATAAGAGTCACGAATAATGCGGCTCAGCCCAAGTTCTGAAATACCATATTCTCTCATAAA
>ENA-ORXD01003001-ORXD01003001.1-sediment-metagenome-genome-assembly--contig:-NODE-3001-length-10300-cov-3.172943_pt1 | contig 10300 bp, 7 predicted proteins | sample MGYA00237862_ERZ511471 | MGnify/ENA metagenome assembly ERZ511471 | reverse complement strand
TGTCGCCATCTCGACGGCCTACCTGTACAGTGCGTCGGTCGTGCTGGGCGTGAGTGAGGATACTCTGTTCTGGGAACTGGCGACACTCGTCGACATCATGCTGCTTGGTCACTGGCTCGAGATGCGCGCGGTTCTCGGCGCCTCTCGGGCCCTCGAGGAACTGGCCCGGCTCATGCCGGACACGGCGCATCGGCTGGGACGCAACGGTGATATTGATGATGTGCCACTGAAGGATGTCGCAATTGGGGACCGACTGCTGGTTCGACCAGGGGAGAGAGTGCCTACGGACGGACTCGTAATCGCCGGAGAGAGTTACGTGGATGAGGCAATGCTCACCGGCGAGTCCGCGCCCGTAAGCAAGGTGGCAAAGACCCGCGTGGTCGGGGGTTCGCTCAACGGGGAGGGATCGCTGGAGGTGTCGGTGGACCGGACCGGAGCCGACACGTATCTGTCCCAGGTCATGGAATTGGTGAGGTGCGCGCAGGAGAACAAGTCTCGCAGCCAGGACCTCGCTGATCGCGCAGCCTTCTGGCTCACCCTGATCGCGCTCTCGGTGGGAGCAGTCACCCTCGTCGTGTGGCTTCTGGTCGGAGAGACTTTCGAGTTCTCTCTGGGAAGAAGCATCACCGTAATGGTGATTACCTGCCCCCACGCACTGGGGCTGGCCATCCCGCTGGTCGTGGCAGTCTCAACCGGAGTGGCCGCGCGGAGTGGACTTCTGATCCGAGATAGGACGGCCTTCGAAAGATCGAGGGCGGTCACCGCCGTTGTCTTCGATAAGACTGGAACACTCACTGAGGGTCGGTTTGGGGTCGTGGAGGTGCATACGACCGGTGAGACGCCACCGAGTACGCTGCTGCACCTTGCCGCCTCCTTGGAGATTCATTCGGAGCATCCCGTCGCCCGCGGGATCGTCAGAGAGGCCGAACGGCTGGGGATTGCCCTCGGCGAGGTCGATGACTTTAGAGCAATGCCGGGTAGGGGAGTCCGGGGCCGGGTGGGCGGTACGCGAGTCGAGGTGCTGCGTCAGGGCGCGCCCGGACGGAATCAACAAGAGGCAGCCGCGACCGCAAAAAGCGGCGCCCTTACCACCGTGGTTGTTACCCGAGACGACGCGGTCATCGGCTCCATCGCCTTGGGGGACGTGATACGGCCGCAGTCGCTCGAAACAATCGCCGGACTTCGCCGCTTGGGCGTTCGGACAATCATGCTGACGGGAGACAGCCGGTCCGTGGCCGGCTGGGTGGCCGGGGAACTCGGGGTTGACGAGTACTACGCTGAGGTCTTGCCGCGCGACAAGGCCGCCAAGATCGAGGCGATACAGAAGCGCGGACTCGTTGTGGCAATGGTGGGAGACGGAGTCAACGATGCACCCGCTCTCGTTCGGGCCGATGTAGGAATCGCCATCGGCGCGGGTACAAGCGCGGCCATCGAGTCCGCGGATATTGTCCTTGCGAAAAGCGATCCACGCGCCGTCCTTTCGCTTTTCAGTCTCGCTCGCAGAACCTACAGGAAGATGATCCAGAATTTGGGCTGGGCAACCGGCTACAACGTCGTTGCCGTCCCCCTTGCGGCCGGAGTCCTCGCCGGCCGAGGGATCGTCCTGAGTCCAGCATTGGGCGCCGCCCTAATGTCGGCAAGCACGATCATAGTGGCGATCAACGCGCGTCTGCTGAGAACCATTGCACACGAACAGCAGGATGGAGGACGCCAACAACAGGCCGAATGATATGGCTTTCATGGAGGTAAACTGGTAGCGTCGCTTTCGACGTGACCTCGAAACCGGAGATTCCAATGGAGACTGGTAACGCCCGAGATCCGCTGGCCCGAGAACGCGCCCGTCAACGGCGGCAGAGGCAGGTGCAGAGACGGCGGGTCGCCCTTGGAGCGTGCATCCTCGGCCTCATTTTGCTCGTAGTCATTCTCGTGGTCGTGTTGGGAGGGAACGGCGGCACCGAAGGCACTACCACGACCGGCGATAACACCGGAACCACAGACACGAGCACCTCCACCACCCTTGGAACCAGCGCTTTCTCAGCCGAGCTCACCGGCGCCCAGTCCGTGCCTCCCGTGGACACCCAGGCATCGGCCAGTCTTTCTCTGACCTACGATGCCGAGGCCGATACGGCATCCTACGTTCTTGAGATCATCAACCCTTTGACGAATCCGAGCATTGCCAGCATCTATGAGGGTGCCCCGGGGAGCATTGGAGCAGTCGTGGCGACCCTCTTCGCCGGGCCCACGGAGGAAGGGTTGTACAGTGGCAAGCTTGCCGAGGACACTATCGATGCCGGCGATCTCACGGGCAGCCTTGCGGGCAAGACCGTGGCCGATCTCATAGCCTTGATCGAGGCCGGGAACGCGTATGTGAGCATCGGCAATACGTCACATCCGGTCGATGCTATCAGGGGCCAGATCGAGTAGCCCGGATCTTTTCGAGGTTCTTGATCCGGCGCGCACGCCTTATGACGCGCACGAAGCCCGCGAAATGCGACCAGGGCCTGATGTCGCTGCTCTCCGAGTTGTATATGGTCGGGATGGGCACCCACGCGAGGCTGTAGCCTCGCCCTAGGCAAATGGCGATCTCTTCGACTTCGAAGGCAAAACCCTCCTCCTCGCTGTCGAGCGCCGCAGATGCCATTCGCCGGCTGTGAAGCCGATATCCGGACTGGTTGTCTGGAACATGTTGACCGACGGCCCAGGAAAACAGGAGCCGGCTGACGCTGTTCGTGAACGAACGGACACGTGGCATTCCCGAGTAATCGCGCGCGCCGATCACGAGGTCGGGGTGCGTGGTTTCCCACTCCTGCAAGAATGCAGGCGCCGCGGTAACATCGTGCTGGCCGTCGCCGTCGACCGTCAAGAAGGCTTCCCAGCGGGCCGTGGCTGACCCTTCCTCGAGCGCGTAGCCGAAACCGGCCTTGAGGGCCCCGCCCTTGCCTCGGTTGGGATCGAGGCGGAGTACGCTGGCACCCGCGAGGACCGCAACTTCACTTGTTCCATCAAGAGAACCATCATCGATGACGAGTACCGGAAGCTCTTGCTTCAGGAGGCCTCGCACGATGGCGGCAACGTGAGCAGCCTCATTGTGAGCGGGGACAATTGCCAGGACCCGACCCGCAGAGTGATCCCCGGAATCGACGCTCAGTGTCGCCGCGGCCACCACCAGTTGGAAGCTCCCAAGTAGGACATTATTGCCGGTAGTAGAGTGAGTCGGACGAGGATGATGTCCACGATAATTGCGAAGGCTATTCCCAATCCAAGCATCTTAGTTTGGGCAATGCTTGTGAATGCGAACGCGCCGGTGACTATCACGACAAGCAGGGCGGCGCTGGCGATAACACGGCCTGTGCGCACGACGCCTGTGACGACGCTCAAGCGATTGTCGTGGGTTCGATCCCATCGCTCGTGCATCCGCGTGAGCATGAACACAGCGTAGTCCATCGTTATTCCGAAAAGAATGCAGAGCAAGACGATCGGAATGACAGCGTCGATGGCTCCGGACGACGTAAACCGAAGAAGGCTCTCAAACGTGTCGCCCTGGAAGATCAGAACGAGACAGCCGTAGCTCATGGCGATGGTGAACAGATTGACTATCACGGCCAACACGGGTAGAACCAAACTGCGCAAGAGAATGATGAATACTCCGAGGCTGACCAATACCACCCAGACGAACACCCAAGGAAACCATGTACTCAGTTCATTAAAGAAATCGGCGCTCGAGGCCGACTCGCCGGCCACGTGAAGCTGGTAGTCCGAGCCTGGGTCGGTCGCCAGGATGCGCTCCACGAGCTCCCGTGATTCCGGAGAAGACGGCGGTGTCTCGGAAACCACCCGGAAGAGCACCCCGCCTTTGGCGATGGAAGCCTTCACCAGTTGTTTGAACTGCTGGAGCTGGTCGGCGGTGATGATCTGACCGGCCACGGAGATACCCTCTGCCGGGATGGCAAAGCCATCGGGATCGTTGAATAGCTGTTGAAACTGAGGCCACAGGCCGGCGAGTGCCGCCGGATCGCTCAGACCCGATAGGGTGAAGGGGCTCAGCACAGACTCTACACCAGGAAGTACCGTCAACTGTTGCCCGTACATGAAGAGGCCCGCCGCTCGACCCATATCGACGCTCCCGTCACCTTCCCACGTCACCATCACCGACAGGGGTGAAAGAGCTTCGCGGTCGAACTCCTGGTCGAGGATCACGAGTCCCTGCCGAGACTCGGCCCCGGCGGGAAGCGTGTTGGCATCGGTCATCTGTGTCTTCATAGTGAACGCAGGAGCGATCAGGAGGGCCGCCACCGCGATGCCCGCGAGAATCGAGGCCCAAGGGCGCCGCAGGAGCAGCCGGGCCCACCGTTGAGCCAGCCGGCCCTCGTGGGCGGCATGGAGACGGATCACGGGCACTGCGTTGACGCGCCTGCCGAGCACCCCCATCAGCGCGGGCATGAACGTGAGAGACGCGGCCACCGAGAAGAACACGACCAGTAACCCGCCGATGCCGAGAGAACGCAGGCCGGGTGAAGGGAAGAACATCAGACCAACAACGCCTACCATGACCGCGATCCCACTAAAGAAGACCGACCTCCCGGCCCTCGCGACGGTTACCTCAACCGCCTCGGCAACAGAGGCACCTCGGTGGAGTTCCTCGCGAAAGCGCCAGACCATGAAAAGGGCATAGTCGATGGCGACCGCCAGCCCGAGGAGGGTCGCCGTGTTCATGGCGAAGATCGACATGCTGGTGGCCCGCCCAAGTAGGTACATGCTCCCGAGCGTTACGGTGACTGCCAAGCCGCCGGTGACAACGGGAAGAGCGGCAGAGACCAGGCTGCCGAACATGAAGACGAGCGCTACCAGAGCAACCGGCAGGCCGTAGAGCTCAACACGCTGCAAGTCGCGGAATGAAGATGTGGTGAGATCGGCATCAGCGGCTGCTTCTCCGGTGACATACGTCTCGAGGCTGCTTTCGCTCAAAGCAACCCTGATTGCCTGGATCTCAGCCTGCACCATCTGCTTCGAGGCGTCGAAGTTGAGCACGGCCACCGAACTTCTGCCGTCTTGCGAGATCAGTTGCGTGCTCCCGGTGCTCTGGAAGGTCTGGACGTCCTGCAAATGGGGAATGCCTGCCGCCCGAAGCTGCTCGAGGGCCGCGGCCTGCGCCGCCTGAAACTCGCTCCCTTGAGCCTCGAGGTCTGGACTCCTAAAGACGATGAGAAGAGTCGTAGGACCCTGATTGAACTTCTCCTGAATAAGGTCCCCCGAGCGTTCCGCCGGCGAGTCGGGATTGGCGAACGTCCCCGTCAGGACGTCGGCCAGCAGGGGTGCGGCCACGACGCTCACTCCGAAGAGAGCAATCCACACCCCGATCAGAAGCCAGCGGAATCGGTACGAGAATCTGCCTATGGCCTGAAACATCTCGGCAGTCCGCCCGGCAGTTACTGGGTCAACAGATCCTCAGGCCGGACGGCACCCGGCATGAGAAAGGTGACGAAAGCCTCAAGGATTCTGCGCGGGTCGGCGGAGAGCTGATCCACGACGTCAGTCAGGTCGATGCCACTGATCGACACAAGCCCATGCACCAATGCCCACACCCCATAAGCCATCTCCGCGGCGGTAAGCCCAGAAGAAGACGCAAACACGCCTTCCTCCATTCCGCGCCTGAAGGTATCGCCGATCAGCCCGGCCGCCCCCACGCCCACGGCCTTGCCGCTGGAGGGAGGCAGCTCTAGCGAGGTCGAAAGCAACATGCAGCGAAGGTCCATCGGATTGTCACGGGCAAAATCCATGTAGGCGAGGGCCAGCTCGACGACACGCTCCTTCGGAGCCAGATCGGCGGGGACCCGTCGTAGGTAGGCGTCCAGTCGTTCGAAAGACTCCGCGAAGAGCGAGGCAACGATCTCATCGCGGCAGGAGAAGTAGGTGTAGAGCGCGGCGGGACTGAAGTCGGCGCGGCGGGCAACCTGTCGCAGACTGAGTGCCTCCGGGCCTACCTCCAAGAGAAGCTCTCGCGCGGCGCTCAGTATCTCGGCCCGAGTGGTCAGGCGGCGCCGCTCCTTGCGTGTCAGCCGCGGTTCCGTTTCCATCCGACGCTACCTCCTCCAAAGCAAACAAATGACGGAATTTAGAACATAGAGCAATTACTTGAACACTGTACTTTATTCTATACTTTGTTGCCTCCTTGAGGCAGGCAGGCGTGACTTCTAGTCTTTTCGGGACCCTGGAATTAGACTGTGGACATGCCGAGAAGGACTGGAAGACCCGCTTCGACTTGGGTGTTGATCGTGCTCGCCGCAATTCAGGCAGCATCGGGAATCGGCGGCGGCCTGGGCCTCAGTTTGGATCCGATCAACAACATCGGCATGCCGCTCAGCACCTTGGAGGGCAGCCCCTTCGAGGATTTCCTCATTCCGGGGCTTATCCTGCTGATCATCCTAGGACTATTTCCGCTTCTGGTGCTCTACGGGCTGCTTCGCCGTCGCCAATGGGGCTGGTGGCTTGCCATCACCCTCGGCTGCGGGCTCCTCATCTGGATTCTGGCGGAGGTCCTTCTCCTCGGCTATCTACCCGGCGCCGGTCTCGCCCTGCAGATAACCTTCGGGCTCGTGGGCGCGCTCATCCTGGTGTTCACCTTTGTGCGGACCACTCGGGTGTACTACGGAGTAAGCCGGATGCAAGTATCAGAGCGAGATTAGTCGCGCCGCGGTCCGCGAGCGACCGCCGGGCCCCTCGCCTACACGACGGCCGATCGATTCGATCCTTCCACGTAAGCAGAACCGGCACATCTCGGCCGTTTCGTTCGCACACGCCTTTCCCGGATAGATGTCGTACAAAAACCATTGTCACTCCGAAGTGAAACGCCGTTTGAGAAAAATGCCACAAGTTCACCTCGCGGGCTCCCACCAGAACGGTTTATCGCCCGTGTGGCCCGGGTAGATGGGGTAAACGCCCATCCGCGACACGAGGGGAAAGGTAGATGAATGTGCTTCAAGTCATTCAACAGGATCACGACACGTTCAGAACGCAGCTTGCGGAAATGACGGGCAGCGCCAAGACGGCCCCGGATAGGAGCGTTGAGATTTTCCGGGATCTGTACCAACACTTGGTGGCCCATCACACAGCCGAGGAACGCCTTCTCTTCACGAAGCTCAAGGACGTCGAGGACGCACGAAGCGCTATCGAGGAGGCCTGGGAGGAACATGAGGCTATCGATCTGTATCTGCAGCACGTAAAGCAATCCCACAAGTCCGAGCGCTGGGAGGGCAAGACAGCGGTTCTCAAGGAGCTGGTCGAGCATCACCTGCAGGAAGAGGAGGAGGAAGTCTTCGAGCTCATTGATACCCACCTCGGAGGTCAACTCGAGAAACTGGGAGAGCAATTCGAGAAGCGATAAGAGACCGCGCAGAGCCGGAATTAGGAATCGCGCCAATCGTCGATGCCATGAACGACTTGTTCAGAAAGGCCGCCCATCGCACGTCGGTTCTCGTCGGAAGTGCGCCGGCATCAATACGGCCACTATCATTCTGACCTTCTTGATTGTCTTTCTTATTCAGAACACCCAGAATCGTGACGCGCGGTCAATGCAGCTCAAGTTGGACGAACTACTGAGAGCCATGAAGGCGGCCCGAACCAGCCTCGTGAATGTGGAGGAACTTAGCGATAGCGAACTGGACGCGCTTCAGCGACAGTTTGCCCGCTTGTCGAAGGCCAGTGAGAAGCAGGGGGCGGGACCTTCGGTGGAGGCAAAAAAGAAGAGAGCCACGCCTCCCGAGGTCTCAGACGGGAGTCGCGGGGAAGAGAATCGCAACCGGTAACTCTGCTAGTAGCGGGCCCGCCGGAAGCATGACCGGGCCGACAGGCGCATCTCTTCGACGTCCGCCTTGTTTGCCTGGGACGGTGTGCGCACCAATGCCGGTCAGCATTTCAGCCCAGAGTGTGGGAGCTGTCTCAGGCAGGATGACCGCGGTGTCCCCCCAGGTTTGCTCGCCAGGCCAATGGTCGACCGCTGGAGCAACGCCGTGCGCTAGACGAACCATGACGCAGATCGCCCAATTTCTCTTCCGGCGCCTGGCAAAGGCGAAGACCCGAGACGACTCTGAGCCTTCGACCGCCAGCGGTAGGTATTCTCCGAAGGTGAATAGAGCGCCGTGGGCGCGGCGGAACAGAAGGGCTGCCTGCGTTATGAACAGCTTCAGACGGCCGTCGCGCCAGCTCGCCCGCAACTCATGCAGTGCCGCCACCCGAGTGTCGCGCTCATTCCCGTTTTGCTTTTCGAACTCACGGAGCAGTCGGACCCGGAGGGCGAAATCAACAGGTCTTCGGTTGTCCGGATCCACCAGGCTGAGATCCCAGAGCTCCGTCCCTTGATAGAAGTCGGGAATTCCCGGCGAAAACACCTTTGCGACCACCGCGGACAACGAATTCAGCATCCCCAGCCAAGCCGTATCTTGCTGAACGCCCACGAAGCCACTCTTGACGCCTGAGCCCATAATGGATCGTGCCAGGTCCGATAGCGCGGACTCGTACTCGACGTTCGGATGCGCCCAGTCGCTTCTAAGCTTGGCTTCGCGCGAAGCCTTGATCAGAAATGCGGACAGGCGCTCGACAAGACCGTCGATCTCGGCGCGGTCGGGGGAGTTGCCATCGAACGGCCAAATGCCTAACAGGGTCTGATACAGCAGCTCTACATCGTTTGCCTCGACTGATGGGCCGCCGTGAGTGCTACCGGAAAGTCTCGACCATTGGGGAAGACCATCTGTCCAATTCTCCGCCAACTCCGACAAGGCGGCGATCCGGGCTCGAACGTCTTCGCTCCGCTTAGTGTCGTGGGTGGACGAGGCGTTGAGTGTAAATGGCCAGTCTCGTCTCATCCGAAGATTGCGACGGTGAAAACGATCCACTGCTTGGCAGAAGGGCCGCGGGTCCACACCCACGTCGCTCAGAGCGAGCAGCCGATGATATCGGTAGAGGGCTGTGTCTTCCACACCTTTAGCCGCGACAGGACCCGTCAGTTGCTGCCAGCGCATGACAAAATCGAGGGAGCCATCGGGATCGGCCTGAACGATGGGAGACCCGGCATCGAGCAATAGCACCCCTACGAGGAGGTCAAGTCCGGGCCTTTCGGCCCGTCGACGAGCTACCTCGATGGCATCTCCGATCAGGGCTAGATCTCTTGGTGCCGGCGAGAAATCCCTCGTGTAGGTGCGATAGACGGGAAGAGCGCAGCTCACGTGGGCCAGAGCCGCCGAGAGGGATTGCCGCCCCTCAGCGTTTTCGGGCTGGGTGAGCTCGGCCGACCCAGCCAACCCCACCAGCCGTTCGGTGAGTTCGTCCAATTCTCCGCCGAACAATCTTTTGATGACGAAATACTTGGCCTCCTGGGACAGCCTTTCGGGCGAGGAATGAATCCCTGTGAACGAGCGATACCCCGCATCCAAGTGCCGCACGCCGTCCGGATCGACAAACAGATGTTCGAGATCATTCATGAAGTCATAACCGGTGGTGCCTTCCACCGGCCAGGGGGGGAGAGTCTCCATGCCGTTCAATATCTTCTCGACAAGGATGAAGAATCTGCGCCCGGACCGCTCGTCAAGACGTCGGCGCAATTTCGCGAGATACTCGGCCGGGTCGTACAGACCGTCAATGTGGTCAACGCGCACGCCATCCACTAACCCTTCGCCTACCAGGTCGAAGAGAAGAGCGTGGGTATCATCAAAGACCTCTTGCTCCTGCACTCGCAGACCAACCAGATCATTGACGTTGAAGACACGACGGTATGCGAATCGGTGAGAGGCCGTCTCGGCAGCGCAGAGTCGGTAGTGCTGCATGGATAGCAGTCGCAGGACATGCTCCGGGTGGATGTCCTCCAGCAGACCACCAAAAGTGCCGGGCATATCCCGGTTGGCTCCCGGCCATGCAGGCCCCGGCACACCGGGCTGCAGCATGGTCCGCTCGTCCTGGGCCAAAACCGCGGCCAGGTACTCGTAGGACCCGGGCGCAAGCGGAAATCGTTGTTCATGGTAGCGAACGAAAAGAGCAGCCCGGTCGGTCAATGGACTGATCCGAACCTGACCGGGGTATCGGCCCCGCTCTGGTTCGGATGGCGCCCGATCGAACTCCTCGACTGCCAGGAACAGGGGCAGGAATTCCGGGAATTCTACCGTACAAACCTCGACGCGGTCACCAGTCGGATTCCTGCGATCCCGGCCACCGATCGGATCAGGGTCTACTTTGAGACCTGGACCGATTACAAGAGTTGCGCCCAGGGATCCGGCTATGATCAGAAGATCGGGATGGCCGGGGGATCGAATAT
>ENA-ORXD01002999-ORXD01002999.1-sediment-metagenome-genome-assembly--contig:-NODE-2999-length-10301-cov-3.019660_pt1 | contig 10301 bp, 7 predicted proteins | sample MGYA00237862_ERZ511471 | MGnify/ENA metagenome assembly ERZ511471 | reverse complement strand
TTCAACCCCTGCATGAAACACAAGGCGGTCCGCAAGGCCGTGCGGATGTTTGCCGAGGCCGAGCTGGCGCCGATCGCGCGCGACATCGACCGCGACGCCCGCTTTCCCTGGGAGGTCGTTGAGAAGATGCGGCCGCTCCATTTCTTCGGCCTCCAGGCGCCGAGGGAATACGGCGGAGCGGAGATGGACAGCATCAGCTACGCGATCGCCATCGAGGAGATCTCCCGGATCAGCGCCGCAATGGGCCTCTGCCTGACCGTCCACAACAGCGTGGGGGTCTACCCGATCGTCCGTTTCGGAACGGAGGAGCAGAAAAAAAGGTTCCTCCCGGCCATGGCCCGGGGCGATAGCATCGGCGCCTTCTGCCTGACCGAGGCGAACGCCGGCTCGGACGCGGGCGGCGTCGAAACCACTGCCGTTTGGGACGGAAGCGGCTACGTGATCAACGGCACGAAGATCTTCGTGACCAACGGCGGCGTCTGCGGCACGGCGCTGATCTTCGCGATCACCGACCCTCAGAACCCCCAAAAAAGCGCAGGGGTGTTCATCGTGGAGCAGGACACCCCCGGCTTCTCCGTCGGGGAGATCGAGGACCTCTGCGGGATGCGGGCGAACCCGGTCTCCTCGCTTTTTCTCGAGGAGTGCCGCGTCCCGGAGGAGAACCTGCTCGGCCGCCCCGGCGACGGGATCCGGATCGGGCTGACCACCCTCGACACGGGGCGCATCGGAATCGCCGCCCAGGCCCTGGGGATCGCCCAGTCCGCCTTCGAGGATTCGGTCCGCTACTCCAAGGAGCGGCAGCAGTTCAAGAAGCCGATCTCCTCCTTCCAGACCATCCAGAACTTCCTGGCCGACATGGCCACCGAGATCGACGCGGCGCGTCTCCTCCTCTACCGGGCCTGCGCGGTGAAGGATGCGGGGCGGCCTTTCGGCGCCGAGGCCGCAATGGCCAAGCTCTACTGCAGTGAAATGGCGACCCGCGTGACAAACCGCGCCGTCCAGATCCACGGCGGGTACGGCTACAGCCGGGAGTATGATGTGGAGCGCTACTTCCGGGACGCGAAGGTTACGGAAATCTACGAGGGGACGAGCGAGGTGCAGCGGATGGTGATCGCGCGCGCGGTGCTCTCCCAGAGGACCTGAAACGAAGGATTTGGAATACGGTGAACAGGGCCTTCATGTAAATCCGCGCTGCTGGAAGCCGGTTTTCAAGGGGATCAAAACATGCTGAAGATGGTTGTTTGCCTCAAGCAGGTGCCGATGGTCTCCGAACTGCCCTGGGACCCGCGGACGGGGACCCTCCAGCGGGACCTGGCCGAGGGAATGATGAACCCGGCCTGTCGTTCGGCCCTGGAGGCGGCCCTCCGGCTCCGCGCGGCGGAAGGGGGCGAGATCACGGCGATCACGATGGGGCCACCGATGGCCGAAGAGGTGCTTCGCGAGGCGATCGCCCTCGGAGCGGACCGGGGCGTTCTCCTGACCGACCGCCGGATGGCGGGCGCCGACACCTCCGTCACCTCCTACACGCTCGCCCGGGCGATCGAGAGGGCCTGCGCCGGGTTCGACCTCGTCCTCTGCGGCTTCTCGACGATCGACAGCGAGACCGCCCAGGTCGGCCCCCAGCTGGCGGAAGAGCTGGCGGTTCCGGGCGTGGCCGGCATCGACGGCATTGAGCTTTTCGGCAGGACGGTCCGGATGCGGCGGCTCTCCGACAACTTCCTCGAAACGCTGGAGATGGACCTCCCCGGCCTGATTACCGTGGCGACGGGCGAAAATGCCCTGCAGCATGTTCCCCTGGGCGGCCTTCAGGCGGCCTTCGACGGGGCGGACATCCTCACCCTTGCGGCGGACGATCTCGGACTCGACCCGGAGAGGATCGGCGTGAAGGGGTCCGCCACCCGGATCATCAGCGTCACCTCGCCGACCGCGGCGAAGAAGAACCTCGTCCTGACCGGGGCGCCCAAGCGGATCGTCGAGCAGCTCTTCGAGCGTTTCGACGACAAGATCGGCGGGGCGATCGGCAGGGACTTGAAAACGGAAAAAGCAAAATGAGTGCAAACAAACAAGCCATCTGGGTCTTCGGCGACTACCGGAACTACTTTCAGAACCGCGTGACCCTCCAGCTCCTCTCCCGCGCGAAGGACCTGGCGAAGAAGATCGACGGGGAGGTGTGCGCGGTGGTCTTCGGCCACTGGACGGACGAGTGGGTGGACGATGCACTCTCCCACAATCCAACCTTTTGCGGGGTTGTGGGAGAGTACATCGCCCACGGCGCCGACAGGGTCTATCTGACGGATCATCCGCGGCTGTCCGCCTACAGCATGGAGACCTACGCGCTGCTGATGGAGCGGTTGGCCAGGCGGGAAAAACCCGAAATGATCCTGATCGGGGCGACCGCCTTCGGCCGGGAATTTGCCCCCCGGGTGGCCAAGCGCCTGGGAACGGGCCTGACCGCGGACTGCATCGGTCTCGACATCAACGGGGAGGGTCTCCTGGTCCAGATGGCGCCTTCCTTCGGCGGCAACCTCGTCGCCGAGATCGTCACCCCCGAACGCCGCCCCCAGATGGCTACCGTCCGTCCGGGGATCTTTCAGGAGATTCCCCACGATTACGTCCGGACCGGAGAAGTGGTCCGGGTTCCGATGCCGGTGGACCTTCCCGCGGACCGTGTCCGCCTCGTCCGTGTGGAACGGTGCCCCCAGCGGGAACAGAAGCTGGAGGACGCGAAGGTCGTCGTCTGCGGCGGGCGGGGTCTGGGAAGCCGGAAGAAGTTCGCGAAGCTCTTCGAGCTGGCCGAACTGCTGGGCGGCGAGGTGGGGGCGACGCGCCCGGTGGTCTACGCCGACTGGGCGGGCCACGATGCGCTGGTCGGCCAGGCCGGAAAGCAGATCCGCCCGCAGATCCTCTTCTCCTTCGGGATCAGCGGCGCGATCCAGCACACGGCCGCCTGCAACAACGCGAGGTTCATCGTCGCCGTGAACAAGAACCCGAACGCAGCGATGATGAAGCGGGCGGACGTGGCGATCGTCGCCGACGCAAGCCAGCTCTGCGCCACCCTGATCCAGGAGCTCAAGAAGCGGATCCGCTGACGGACACACCGCGGCGGGGGCAGGAGCGCCCCGAAAAATCTCCAATACGCGCTCGCAGGGATCCGAGTTTCCGATCGCGCAACGGTTCTTCTCTGGCACCCCTCTATAGTCCCAGTCGTTCGGCGATCCCCTGCATCGCGCCGAGGGAAATCTCTACGAACTCGTCGAGCGGCAGGCCGATCTTCTCGCACTCCCGGATCGTCTCCCGGTTCACCGAGGCCGCAAAGGCCTTCTCCTTCATCCGCTTCGTGATCGACTTCACCTTCACGCCGGCGATCTTTTTGTCCGGATAGACGAGCGCCGTCGCCGCGATCATCCCCGTGATCGTCTCGCCGGCGGCCAGGGCGTGCTGGAATTCCGTGTTCCGCACGCTTCCGCTTGTCCTCTCGTTGTGCATCCTCACCGCGTCGACGATCTCCGGATCGATTCCCGCCTCTGTCAGGATCGGCAAAGCCTCCAGGCCGTGTCGCGCCAGGTCGCCGCCCACGGCCTCGATGTCGATGTCGTGGAGGAGCCCGGCCAGCCCCCATTTCTCCTCGTCCCGGCCGAGCCGCCGGGCCAGCGCCCGGAGGACCGCCTCCGAGGCATAGCTGTGGTCCAGCATCCGTTCGTTTTTCACATACCGTTTCAGCAGTTCTTCAGCGTCGTCTCTCGTCATTCGAAGTTTTCCTTTCATCATCGGGGATTGATCTTTCTCTCTTTTATTCAACCGCACAAAACTCCAGACCCCCGTCTGAAGGTGCAGCCGCGGCCCGCTGGGTTCAAGCAGTTCATCCTCGAACTCAATGATGCCCCAAATCCTGCCGGGGGGTTCATTGTATATCCAATACCCGAGCCAACCCTGCCGCCGCAGGCGCCCGGTTGGGCAAAGGGTCAGGCCAGCAGCGCGGGATTTCGTTGCCAAACGGTATAGGCCAGTGCCGACGCAAAAGTCACCCAGGCTAAATAGGGGATCAGAAGAGCTCCGGCGATGGGGCGCACGCGCCAGAAGGCGAAAAGCGTGCAGAGAATGAGCGCCCAGAGAAAGAGAATCTCACAAAACGCCAGCGCCCCCAGCTGCGAGACGAAGAACAGCCATGTCCAGAGTGCATTGAAGACCAGCTGGATCAGAAACAACGAGAGGGCGGTTCGTGCCCTGCGAAAGCCGCGCTCTTGCCAGACCAGCCAGGCGGCGATGCCCATGAGGAAGTAGAGCAAGGTCCAGACGGGGGCGAAAAGCCATGAAGGAGGGGCCCACGCAGGGCGCGTGAGTTGTTGATAGAAAGCTCCGGCGTTTGCGGACGCGAAGCCGCCCAGCGCAGCCGCTGCAAAGCTGACCGCGAGCCACCCCAGGAGACCCAAAAATTGCTTTTGCATGGGGCTAAACGTCATACGCTTGCCTTGCTGCCCTAACGGGTGTGAGATGAGTCCCCTAGACTCGGGAGAACCAATTTATTACAGTTCCCGTGGCAAAGGGGGCGAAGCCGCCGCATGCGCATCACCGGCGCGCATCATCCGGTCTGGTGAATGCAGTTGTCACGCGAGAAATTCATTCAACCCTTCCGTCATTCTTTCAACTTCAGCCAATGATCACCAGCGCCGCGTAGGGGACCAGATTCAGCAGGAGAACGAACAGTTTCATGGCGCCGATGAAACAGTAGAGCGTCAGATCGAACGCCTCGCGGGGAATCCGGAACCACCTGCCATGCATCCGGTATACCCAATCGCCCGCCAGCGCGAAGATCAAGAACGAGAGGATCAGCAACCCCCCGTTGATGACGGTGCACCACCCGAAGAACGCCCGCATCGTTCCGATGTCCATGGTTCTCCTCCTTTTTTCTGCTATGGAATGCCAGGAGCAATTCGCTCTTCTGGCCGACCACTTCCGGCCTTGTCCCTTGAGCAACAACGGGAATGAATCAAAAGCCCCGACATCGCCAGCATGCCTATCTTGCAAGTTATTCCTGTTCCTTCTATCCTTGCGTAGACTGCCGAAGGGCGGTTTTCTTTGGCCGTGGAATGGTCTTGGCCGCCTGTAAAAAACCATTGCATAAGGACAAGATAGCTGTCAAATAGAAATCAGCTCGCCGGACCAATCATGTCACCGCCATTGACTTGCGGACCCATCTTTCCTATACTGACGGCGAACGTTGCGGATCCTGACCGGGGCCGTCCCAAAGATATTCTCTACCCCCTGCGGCGGGTCGGGTGAAACGGATCCAACGGAAAAGGAACAATCCCTTCCCTTGTCGGAGGCCCGGATGACGGAGACCCTGATCCTGATGGCGGCCGTTCCCCTCCTGGCGGGGCTCCTCTTCTTCGAGAAGCGGGAGTCCACACGGGGGCTCCTCCTGACGAAGCCCTTCCTCTCCGCCCTGTTCATCCTGGCTGCGCTGAACGGTCCGGGGAGCGATCCGGCCTACTTCGGCCTGGTCCTGGCCGGCCTGATCTGCTGCCTGGCGGGCGACGTCTGCCTGATCTTCTTCTTTTCGCGGCCGCTCTTCCTGGCGGGGCTGGTCTCGTTCCTGGCGGGACACGTCCTCTATGCGATCGCCTTTTTCTGGAAGGCGCCTCCGGGGGTGTCGACCTGGATCGTTGCGGTGTGCCTTGCCGCGGTGAGCGGGATCGTGTTCGCCTGGCTCCGCCCCCATTTGGGGAAGATGCGCATCCCGGTCATCGCCTACCTGGTCATCATCACCGCGATGGCCGTCGGCGCCGCCTCGCTCCTCAAGGACGAACAGGCCGGCGCTCCGGGGCGGTCCCTCGCCTTTGCGGGGGCGGTCCTCTTCTATGTTTCGGACATCTTCGTTGCCCGCCACCGCTTCGTGGCGAAGGCGTACATCAACCGCCTCGTCGGGCTGCCCCTCTACTATGCGGCCCAGTTCCTGATCGCGTTTTCGATCCGCCTGCTTTGAGGGAAGGGAGGGGCCGCGAGGAGGGGAATGGAGGAACCCTGACCGGAAGGAGGAAACCATGGCCGGACCGGTGAAATCCAAGACAAAGAAGGAGAAGCCCTGCGTGAGGAAAGGCGGAAGCGTTGCCGAGATCAAGCAGGCGATCCTCGACAACCTCGTCTGCGTCCAGGGGCGCTTTGCCCCCGTGGCGACGCGGAACGACTACTATCTCGCCGTCGCCTACACGGTGCGGGACCGGCTTCTCTCCCGCTGGGCGAAAACGGCGCACACCTACTACGAGCGGGCGAGCCGGACGGTCTGCTACCTCTCCGCGGAGTTTCTCCTCGGCCCGCACCTGGAAAACCACCTCCTCAACCTGGGGCTCTACGAGTCTTTCCGGCAGGCGGTGGAGGAACTGGGCCTCGACTTCCGGGAACTGATCGATCAGGAGGAGGAGCCGGGGCTGGGGAACGGCGGCCTCGGCAGGCTGGCCGCCTGCTACCTCGATTCGCTCGCCACGCAGGATATCCCGACGATCGGATACGGGATCCGCTATGAATTCGGCATCTTCACCCAGTTGATCCGCGACGGGTGGCAGGAGGAGCACGCCGACCAGTGGCTCCGCAAGGGGAATCCCTGGGAGGTGGCGCGGCCGGAGATCACCTACGACATCCCCTTCGGAGGCCATACCGAGGGGGGATTCGACGGATCCGGCCGGTACCGCGTCCGGTGGCTGCCGGAGCGCCTGGTCCGGGGCGTCGCCTATGACACGATGATCACCGGGTTCGGAACGCCGTCGGTGATCATGCTCCGCCTGTTCAGGGCGGAGGCGACGACCTCCTTCGATCTCCGTTCGTTCAACCGCGGCGACTACTACGGCGCCGTCCACGAGAAGATCGGCTCGGAGAACCTGACCAAGGTGCTCTATCCCAACGACGAACCGCTCGCCGGACGGGAGCTGCGGCTGATGCAGCAGTTCTTCTTCGTCTCCTGCGCCCTTCAGGACATGATCCGCATCTACTTCCAGCGGGAGGAGATCCTCGACCGCTTTCACCAGAAATACGCGATCCAGCTCAACGACACCCACCCGGCCATCGCCATCGCCGAGCTGATGCGCCTGCTGGTGGACCTCCACGGGATGGAATGGGACGAGGCCTGGGGAATCGTGGAGCAGACCTTCGGCTACACGAACCACACCCTCCTCCCGGAAGCCCTCGAGACCTGGCCCCTCTCCCTGTTCGGGCGGCTCCTCCCCCGCCACCTGGAGCTCATCATCGAGATCAACCGGCGCTTCCTCGAGAGAGTCCGCCGGGACCATCCGGGCGACGACGGGCTCGTCCGGCGGCTCTCGCTCATCGACGAAGGCGGCGAGCGGTACGTCCGGATGGCGAACCTCGCCTGCGTCGGCAGCCGGAGGATCAACGGCGTCGCCAGCCTCCACACCGAGCTGCTCCGGAAGTCGATCCTCGCCGATTTCAACCGGATCATGCCGGAGAAATTCCTGAACGTGACGAACGGTGTAACGCCGCGGCGCTTTCTTCTCCTTTCCAATCCGGGCCTCGCCGCCCTCGTCTCCGACCGGATCGGGCGGGATTGGGTCCGGGACCTCTCTCGACTCCGTGCGCTCGAGGAGTGCGCGAAAGAGGAGACCTTCCTCGACGCATGGCAGGCGGTCAAACGGCGAAACAAGGAGCGCCTGGCGGGGATCATCCGGGAGCGGACGGGGGTCGTCGCGGATCCGGAGTCGCTGTTCGACATCCAGGTGAAGCGGATCCACGAATACAAGCGCCAGCACCTGAACGTCCTGCACGTCATTTCGCTCTACAGCAGGATCCGCGAAGGGCGAACGGAGGGGATAACCCCCCGGACCGTGATCTTCGGCGGAAAGGCGGCCCCCGCCTACGGGATGGCCCGGCTGATCATCCGCCTCATCCACGGCATCGCCGAGACGATCAACGGGGATCCGAAGGCCGCGGATTGGCTGAAGGTGGTCTTCTTCCCCAATTTCAACGTGAAGAACGCCCACGCCATCTATCCGGCGGCCGACCTTTCAGAGCAGATCTCCACGGCCGGCAAGGAGGCCTCCGGCACGGGGAACATGAAATTCTCCCTGAACGGGGCACTCACGATCGGCACGCTAGACGGGGCGAACGTCGAGATCCGGGAGGAGGTCGGCGCGGAGAACTTCTTCCTCTTCGGCTGGACCGCCGAGGAGGTGGAGCGGAGCTGGCGGGAGGGGTATGATCCGATGGCGGCGATCGAAGCCAGCGAAGACCTCATCGAAGCGCTGGATCTCCTGGATGGCGGTCTCTTTTCGCAGGGAAACCGGGAGCTCTTTTGGCCGCTCACCCGCTCCCTCCGCGAGCGCGACGAGTACCGCCTCTGCGCCGACTATCCCTCCTACTGCGCCGCCCAGGCGGAGGTGGCGCGGACCTACTTGCGGCCCGAGGAGTGGCTCAGAAAAAGCGTCCTCACCGTGGCGCGGATCGGGAAGTTTTCCGCGGATCGGGCGATCCGCGAGTACTGCGGGAAGATCTGGGAGGTCAGCCCCGTCGCAATCGACGGCGGATGAAGCCGTTTCAAAGAGAAAAGGGGAATCCCGCGCCCGCTCCGGATGATGCGGAGCTGGCCAGGAAGGCGCCTTCCTTCGCAAGGGCTTGTCCGGCATTTGGGAAGGGAAAGGCCGGGGTGGGCCCTTCCTGGGGCGCCGAAGGGCTCCAGGGGAGTCGATGTCGTGAAACCGGCAGGAACGAACAGCCGCAAAATCCTTTATTGCTCAATATGCCTCCTTTTACTGGGGCTGCTCCACTGCGGCTTTCCCAAGACGGTCTTGTGGGACAGCGCGGGGGAAGGATCGGGGGCCTCCGGCGGCGGGCTGGCCCCTCTGGTTCAGCGCCTTGAAGGCACCCTCGCAAGGGGGGCCTTTCCTTCAGGCAGGCTGGTGATCACCTATCCCTATGACGGCTCGATTTTCCCCGCGGACATCGCTTCCCCGACCGTCACCTGGAGGGACGAAGACCCCCGGTCCCGCTTCTGGCTCCTCTCCCTCCGCTTTGAAGACGGGAGAGGGGCTCTTTTTGTCCTGACGGATCAGCGATCATGGACGCCGGACGAGAAGACCTGGGGTCTCATCAAGGGCCGTTCCACGGAAAAGGATGCCGCTCTTTCCGTCCACGCTCTTCCGGACCGGGAATCGGGTCAGGTCTTGTCGCGGGACCGGGTGTCCGTGCGCACCTCCAGGGACCCCGTGGGGGATGCCGTATTCTTCCGCCAGATCCCCCTGCCCTTCGCCGTCGCGAGCCGGAGCTTCGAAAAGACGCGCTGGCGCCTGGGCGACGTCTCCTCGTACGAAAAGCCGGCGATCGTCATGGAGGGGGTCTCCGTCTGCGCGAGCTGCCATGCCTTCTCGGCAGACGGGAAGAAGATGAGCATGGAGTACAACTACGGAAACGACAACGGCGCCCAGTTCATCGCGGAGGTCCGCGAAGAGATGGTTATCGGGGAGAAGGAGATGTTCAGCTGGAGCGATTTCCCCCGGGGGGGCGTTCTCCCGCCGACGAGAGGCCTCTTCGGCCGCATGTCCCCGTCGGGCCGCTATGCCGCCGCAACGGTCAACGAGATCTGTTACGCCGCCGTGATGAACGACGTCGCATATTCCCAATTGTTTTTCCCCACGTACGGCGTCATCGCCGTCTTTGACTCGACCAACGGTTCGATGAAGCTTCTTCCGGGAGCGAGCGATAACGATTTTGTCCAGGCGAATCCGACCTGGAGCCAAGATGAGCAAACCCTCTTCTTCTGCCGGGCAAGGACAAAAAACGAGGTCCACCGGGATATCCGCAACGTCGATACCGTGTTCGAAAAAAGGAATATTTACGAGTTGAACGAGCGATACAACATCCGGTTCGATATTTATCGCGTTCCCTTCAATCATGGAAACGGCGGAATCGCCGAACCGCTGAAGGGGGCGTCAGACAACGGCATGAGCAATTATTTTGCCCGCTGCTCTCCGGATGGGAAATGGATCGTTTTCACGCGGAGCCGATCGGGGATCATGCTCCAGCCGGACAGCGAACTCTGGATTCTTCCGGCCCTGGGAGGAGAGGCGAGGCGGATGCTGTGCAACCGAAATGCGTTCAATTCCTGGCACAGCTGGTCGTCCAACGGCAGATGGCTCCTCTTCAGCTCCAAGGCGAACGGTCCCTACACGGAAATTTTCCTGACCCATGTGGATAAAAACGGTGAAGATGCGCCGCCTGTCCTTCTCTCCCGGTTCAGCGATCGCGGGTATGCGGCTAATGTTCCCGAATTCGCCCCCATCAGGGCCGATGCGATCCGA
>ENA-ORXD01002998-ORXD01002998.1-sediment-metagenome-genome-assembly--contig:-NODE-2998-length-10302-cov-3.029046_pt1 | contig 10302 bp, 8 predicted proteins | sample MGYA00237862_ERZ511471 | MGnify/ENA metagenome assembly ERZ511471 | reverse complement strand
CGCGGTGGTGGACCTCCCTTGGCAGCAGGGGGAGCATCGCATCAGTGGCCAGATCGTGCCGGCGGTCCGCCAGCGGCTCCAGGACGCGTTGCGACCTGTAGAACAGAGGGTAACGGCTGCCCATATGACTCTACTTCAGCAGGCTCGTGACGTGTTTCATCAGACCAGGTTTGTCGATCGCCTTCTGGTTGCCGATGATCTGGACCGCCAGGGCGCCGGCCACGTTGCCCAGGAACGTTGCGATCTCCAGGGGGGCGCCGACCCGAACCGCCAGCGCACTGATGGAGAAGAAGGCGTCGCCGGAACCGATGCTGTCCACCGCCCGGCTGGCGAACGCCGGCACGACCACGAAATCCCCGCCGGAATCGGACATGCAGGCCCCCTGCTTGCCGCGGGTCACCGCCAGAGCGGTGCTCGCGAACCGCCGGGCGGTCTCGGACGCGAGCAAACGCAGGTCTCTCTTCAGGTCCCGTGCGTCGAGTCGGAGTTCCCGCTCGGTCAGGCTGATGTAGTCCGCCCGCGCATAGCGCGAGACGGTATGCATCGAGCCGTTGCCCGCGTTCGCCTGCGTGTTTACCGCCAGGAACGGAGAATGCTCCACGAGCGCTTCGCAAAGCGACCCACTGACGGCTCCATGGCCGAAATCGGCGGAGACTGCCATGCCGTACTGCCCCACCTCCCGTCGGAACCTTTCGGTGAGGTCCTGATCCTTGTCCGGCCTGAGCCCGGAGTCGTCCATCGTGTAGATCTCGAGGTTGCCGTCGCGATCGGAGTCGAAAGCGATGGGGCAGGGGACAAAACCGCCGGTTTCTTCTGCAGATCCTTCGGGAATTACCGCATCGGTGTTTTCAGTTTCTGCGATATCTTCTGCAGTTCCACCGGATGAACAATCGCACTGGCATACACATTCCTGCGGCTGACTTGTGCAGGCGCTGAGGATGAGCATTGCAGTCAAGAATAAGATACAGAGTGAAAATGGAGTGATTTTACTAAGGTTCTTTGAGTTCTTTTGCATTGTTTTCCTACCTGTTTTATATGGAATAAAGGTGATTAGATGATTTTATACTGTATTTCAAAAAATGCATAATTTTTGTTGAAAACTAGTCAATAAACTGAAGGCGGGTGTCTTCTTTGAATTTTATTCTCCCCGGGTTTCCTTCCGCTCGATAAATTTTCTGCCGGGTGACATCAAATACAGATGCCCAGATGGTATCGAAATCCAGGTTTTTCTCATACTGGCAGAGAAAGCCGTGTTTCCCGCTGAGAATGGCTTGAGCATGTGCAGCACTATCGGTGTGATCCATATCTTTCAAAGCATGAAAAGCAGTTTGATAACGGGTTTCGGAGAAATAGACATCCCGGTTGCTGGCGTCATGTTCCCACATTGCTGGGGAGATGAAATGGTTGACAGTAATGATGAAATCTTCACCATCTTTATTCTTTTCCGGTTGGCGTAACTGTGTTTTCAATGGATTGCATTCAGCCACCACCATTTTCCCGGATCGATCTACCAGCAGGATGCTGCAGCTGGATGCGATGGGCAGGCTTTCCAGAGCAGCCAATCCGTCTTTTACAGTTTTGCAGTTTTCCAGAATGTAGCGCACCAGGAATACTGAATTGATGCCGGGTTTTATCTCCTCGACCTTCGGCACTACAAAGGTCATGGCTGCCATCAGCCCGTGCTCATTGATGCCTTCTTCGCCATTAATAAAGGAAGAGGTGTTGAGAATGAAGCGGTTTTTCTGCGCGGGTTGGTAATAAATGCTCTTGCTGATGGGTGCTAAAAAAGGCGGTAGATCATTATTGCGCCCATAGATGATCTGTCCATTGTGGACAAAGCTGAAAGCGGTGCAGCCTCTCATCTCTGCGCCGTCGTCTTCGTGCGGATCAAGGCAGCAGCCCATGCACATCATCCAGGCGATGAATAGCTCGATATCGCTCCCGATCACGTCCGTGACACCCCTGATCTCTTCGGCTGCTTCGGGGAAATACTGTTTTAGAACCTTTCCGCTCTTTTTCCCGAACTCAAGCTGGAATGTATCCATGTGGATGGGGAAGCGTGCACCGCTGGTTTTGAAGATGTTCCCCATTTTCTGACCCATGGCATAGGGCGAACCTTTCAATCGTGGATGGTACATGTTTCACTCTCTTTCTCGATTTTTGCCCCAATTGTAGCTTGATATAAATTTTGAATGATTCTTATTTATTTCTCCCCCATGATAATGGGGGAGACGAAGAGGGGTACCTTCTAGGAAGAATGTAGCGAAAAATCTTTGCCTGCCTGTCATCCTGAGCGTTAGCGAAGGATCTCTCCATGTCGAAGTTATAAGCATGAAAAGTCGCACGAAGCAGGTCAGCTAATAAACTACTTTGTTTTATTCTTGACTTACGTGCTGGGTACTTGTAGAAATGGCGAGATGCTTCGCTGCGCTCTGCATGACGAAAGGATCAGAAAATATTTGCTCTTCTACTGACTGGTCTATTTTAGCTGGTAGGGTGGGTTGGATTCTCAACCCACTGAAAAATGAAGTGGTGCGTTAGAAACGAACTCTTGTATCTTTATAACCGTCTTGAAGATGGTGAGTTTACTTAATAAAATTGGGTTGTTCGCCGTAGAGTTCGATGATCTGTGCTTTCTGTTCCTCATCCACAGTAAGGGAATTCAATAGAGGCAGTTCTTTCAAAAATGAAAAGTCATAACATTTTGTTCTTGAAATTGAGAGGTTTGTCAGATTTTTTAATTTTGCGAGTTCGTCAAAATCGAAGATGATGGAATCATTGATGCTGAGCCAGGAAAGGAATTTCAGGCTGCTAATACCTTCCAGGCTCTCTATTTTACTGAATGGAATATGCAGTGTTTGCAGGTTTGGCATATCAAGCGAGCATAACTCTTTGAATCCCTGAAATGAAAGCTCAAACATGGATAAAAAGTTAAGACTCTTGATCTTTCCAAGCGGGATCAGGCTTTCGAAAGTACAGTAATCCATACTTAGATTTGTGAGATGCCCCAAATCGCTAAGGGGGGAGAGATCGTGCAAATTGTTGCAGGATAGGTCAAGCACTTTAAGCGGCAGGTTCGCCAGCGGCGACAGATCCGTGAAGCGGTGGAAGATCAAGCGGATATCCTTAAGATTATTAAAATATGCCAGATCAGAAAGATCGGATATGCCGCCTCGTTCAAAGAAGAACACCGGCTGCCCTTCTTTTTTATAAACCATCAGGCGTTCTTTACTCTTGGAACATGCCAGATATTGCTGACCATATGCATCAGCCAGAAAACGCAGCTCGTTGACTGCATCGACATGTTTTTGTTCGAGTTCTCTCTCTTCAGGCAGCCCTAATTTTTCGCAGGCTGCGCGGCGGATCAGGTCGCAGGTGAAATGCAGTGCTCCGGCTGGTGGCAGGGTCACAGGTTTGACGTCATGTGTTTTTGTTTCAGGTTTGGGCGCTTCCGGGATGTGAGGTTTTATCTGTGATTTTTGGAATACACTGTTGAAAGAGTAGAGGTATTTTCTCTGGAAAGAATCTTCATCCAGCAGATATTTTCGAATATCCTGTTTGGTCCCGATCTGGAGCTGCAGCCCTGGGGTGAGCGTTGTTTCGCATAGATAGATGGCGATAAAGGGCAGCTTCTTTGCCAGGGCAAAATTGATCTCATTGCGCACGTTTTCCGAGGCTACCGAATTAGGTGAGATGAACACCACAAACAAGCGGCTGTTGTTGAGGGCGTTAGCGATCTCTTCCGGCCATTCGATGCCCGGTTCAATGCCTTCATCGTACCAGATATTGTATTCATATTTGTGGAACTGCCCGATGATCGGATAAACAAGGCTGCTGTCCATATGTGAATAACTAATGAACATATAAGGATCACTGCCCATGTAAGCTGCAAAGGGTAGAGTGCTTTCGGTTCTCTTTATAGATGTCGTGAAATCTGGATCGTGGTTGGATGATGAATTCTCCATGCTTGCTCCCTGTTTGAATTAAAGTCTTATAACTTTCATGCCAGCCATGCCAGCCAGTTTGGGCACATTCCTGGCTACATCCCGGTCATACTCCTTATACATATCCGATAGCTGACCCCAGGAAACCAGGCAGTTGTGCTTCTTCAGCTTATCATCGCGCTCCGGGGCATAGGTCCAGCCGTTTTGGATCTTTCCCTGCATCCAATCATCATGTTCCAGAATGGCATACTGCTCAACGGTTTCGTCATCGAGCTGCTGGATCGCCTCTCCATCTGCATCCTGATCGACCAGCAGGTAGCCGACCTTCTGCAGTTTCTTATCGATGTTCATTGCCTGGCGCAGGTTGGAATATCTTGCCGAATCATCCAGGTCTTCAAACTTTTCCGCAACCCTGATAGGTTCATTTCTCTTTTTTCGTTCCGTGATGTAATCTTCATGAATAGCTTTTGCTATTAATTCCATGTTCTCCAGAACAGGGCGCGGGACCAGTTTATCTTGTTTTGCCTCATGGAAAATTTGCTCCAGCGTGTCGCACTGGATATCCAGACCTTTCGGGAAAACTGCCCCGATATTCAGCAGGTCGTTGAAAAGTTTATTTTTATTCTGGATGAACTTCTGCGGAAAAGTGCCTTTCTCTGCCAGGTAGGTGATCCCGAATGAGTTTTCGTCGATGCTGATATTGGCAGAAGCCGCCTGCGTGCGCGTCTTTTCGATACGCCCGTATCCTGCCCGGTTCCACTCCTGCATTTCATCGCAGAACATGAGCAGATAGGCGATCGGGTGACTTTCGGGCTTCATAGGTCCGCAGTTGAATGCTTTCAAGCATACATTGCGGTAGTAGTTGTGCAAAAGGATCGCACTGGCGCAGTCGACGATGGCGTGATAGAAGCGCAGGGGGTTGCTTTCCGTCTTCTGGATGAGCGAGCCGTACCATTTCAGCACGATGATGGCGCTGTAAAAGCCGTGATCGATGAATCCATACTTTGCCATATCCACAACAAAGGTATCCAGTTTGTTCTTGATATCGGGCAGCGGGATGCCCAGCGAAAGGTTCAGCTTCTGCGCCAGCAGGTCGATAGGTTGCAGCAGGTCTAGGTAAACACTGTTATCGTTCTGTTCGTAAAAATCTTTGATGAAAGCTCGCTTGGGAACAATTTCAGCGACGGAATTCAAGCCGCGGAAATTCTCGAATTCAAGATGGGCTTTGATCTTCTCCCGGCTGTCAACCGGATCGGTGTTGGTGGCAAATTCCATGAAGTTTTCGATCTGTTTGCCAATGATCTCCACCGGATATCCCACATCGTGGAAGAGTGCGGCGATCCCCCAGCGGAACAGGAATTCTTCATGTTCGTTCTGGTAATTTTCTGGGTATTTTTCTCGATCGATGTTTGTCTTTTTGAAAGCATCTCGGAAATTGGTGTTTTGTGAATAAATACACAATCCTAAAATGAAAACATTGACCGAATGGACGTAATGGTCGCGCTGCTTGTCGATCAGGGTAGCAGCCCGTTCTTCATACGCGCTCAGCATATCCAGCAGATCAAGGAAGGTGTTGTTCGAGTTTTCCAGAACGACGCGATAGGTGCTGAAAAAAATCTCATAAACTGCAGCGGCGTTTTCTTTTGTCTCATTATCCAGAAAAGCCAGCAGTGCCATCTTGAGCGCATTGACAAAGTTGGGATTGGCTTCCGTGCCCTCCGAAGATTCTAGCAGCTCGAAAAAGTCCTCTACGTACGTATGTAGTGTTTTCATGAAGTGGATCCTTTAGATGATATTAATTTCAATCTACTCTATTATGCCCGAGATAGCCTGTTTAAGCACGGGCTTTCGCTTAATAAATCATTTCTTTTGCTTCATCAAATCCTGGCAGTTCTTCTTGTAGTATTTGATGATGTCGAAGCTTTCCGGGTCGCGAAATTTATCTGCAGTGTCATAGCATTTAAGGGCAGTCTTGTAATCTTTTTGAGCTTCGGCGATCATGCCCAGCAGAATATGGTAGTTCATTTTGGAAGAATTTTCTTCCGCGCCAGCCAGTTCATTCGCGATTTTCAGGGCTTCATCCAGTTTCTTCGTTTTTACATACGCTATCCCGAGTGAAAAGAGCAGGGATGGATTATTCGGTAATTCTTTTAATCCCTTTTGTAGGAATGGAATGGATTCGTCGGATTGGAGCTGCTGATTTATCCATGACCAGTAGGTAGGTTCTTTGGGATTCAAATCAAGCGCTTTTCGGAAATATTTCAGGGATTCATTTGAATAGTCTTTATACCAGACCTTCAATCCTTCCAGAAATACCTTGCGGTCTTCGGTGAGCACGTCCCAGCCGTAGTTTTTACAGAAGGTGGCGGAGTATTCTTTGAAGCTGGGGCGTTTGGGTACAACCGGTTTGACCTGCGGTGGGGGCACAGGTTTCTGCTGCGGCTTTACGGCAGGTTTGCTCGGTTTAACAGGGGCTGTTTTAACCGCGGGCGAGGAGATATTCTCCCCGCGCATATTCTTCCCGTTTTGTGTGTAGCGGAAGGAGAAGTCGGGAGAAGTTGTCAGGAAGGTTTTGGTGACCTCATCATAGATCTGGGCATTGAATACCAACCGGTATTCTCCATCTTTCTGATCCAGTTCACTGTACGGCAGGAACAGGATGTAGTTGTTGTAGTAGCTGTCTTCAAAACCGGGGCGGAAGGTGGAACCGACCGAGACCTTGCCGTCGGCGGTTTTAAAACGCTGGTTCACATCCTGCAGCGGTTGGTGATCTTCATCGAAAAAATACGCCACTGCGCGTCCCTGGATGCCTTTGCGGTTCTTGATATTGAAGTTCAGGCGGATCTGCAAGCCCGGCTGGTCGGATTGGAACACATTCTGCGTTACTTCCATTTCACGGATAACCGCGAAGGGTGGTTCGGATGGGATCTGTACTGCCGGTTGCTCTTGAGTGGTGGTGTTTGTGCTCGTTTGCGCCTGTGCTGTTTTTTGTGCGGTCACTTGACTTTGTGCCTGCTGTTTTCCGCGCGCCAGCAGGGCTCTCCCTTCATCGGCACAGGCGTTTACTGCTTTCCGTTCTGACCATTGTTCTTCTTGACTTCTGTCTTTCTGGTTACAGCGGTTTAGATAGGCGGGGGTGGCAGCGAAAAAACGCTTTTCAACAGCCTCCAATTCACTGCGGTTAGGAATTGCCGAGTCCCGGAAGAAGGTTACCGAAAGGCTGGTCTCAACATCCGTGACTTCCATATTCATCTGGGAACCCCAACCGTGGTTATGGGAATATCCATAAGTGGAAGCACTGTTAGAATAGGGATGAAAGTATGTACGTGCATTGAAATTTCCGAAATTGGTGCTGTTTGAAAAACCCATAGAGCGGTTGACCACGCGATCCACGCTTTCCTGCATGTTCTGCACCTGCCAGCCGAAGCAGGACATAAAGCTGCAGTAGTATCGCTGCTGGTTGAAGGGGATTTTTATGACCTTATATTCGTATTGGGGCATGGTTACCTCGCTTGAATTTGTTGACCCGATATTTTTATTAATTTTACATCCATCCCAACGGGGAATGAAAGATAATCGAAAAACGTAATTTCAAATTCCCTCTTGACATTTCCTGTATTCTAGATTAGAATAATTATAAATAAAGAAATATTCTAAACACTATGAAAAATTTAAATGAAGTAGTCGAAAAATTTCAAGAACAGGGGTACAAGATCACCCCGCAGCGCCGCGAGGTTTTCAGTATTCTCGTCAATAACGAGAACCATCCCAAAGCGGAAGAGATCTACGCGGAATTGGAAGCCAGAATGCCGGATGTTTCCCTGGCGACCGTTTATAACACCCTGAACATTCTCGAAGAGTTGGGCATGATCGATGAGATCAGTATTGTGGGGGATGATTCGGTGCATTATGATCCGAATACCGAACCCCATGACCATCTGTACTGCATCTGCTGCCACCGGATTGTGGATATTCCCAAAGACCAGCCTGATCGGCAGTTTTCCGAAAAAGAGCTGCTGGGATTTCGGATCATCAAACGTCATGTTACTTATTACGGATACTGCCCGAACTGCAGGGAAGGCGGAGACATCCAATAGATTGTGTGCATGGGATGTTGATCGATGAGATGTCCTATAAAGAGCACGAAAACCATGAACAATGTTGATTAAATGAAAAGGAGAAAAAAATGGAAGAAATAAAAATTGGTATGCCGTTGTTAGGCGATGATTTTCCAGAGATGAGTGTGCAAACGACGCATGGAAAGATGAACATTCCGGGTGATTTCAAGGGGAAATGGTTTGTCCTCTTCAGCCATCCGGCAGATTTTACTCCCGTCTGCACCACGGAGTTTGTCGCTTTTCAAAAGCGCTATGAAGAATTCGAAAAAATGGACTGCGGCTTGGTGGGTATGTCTGTGGATCAGGTTTTTTCCCATATCAAGTGGGTGGAATGGATCAAAGAAAAATTGGGCGTAGATATCAAATTCCCGGTCATCGCAGCCAACGATACGATCGCTAATAAATTGGGCATGCTCCATCCGGGCAAGGGCACCAATACCGTGCGCGCCGTCTTCATCGTGGATCCCAAGGGCAAAGTACGCCTGATCATGTACTACCCGCAGGAGATCGGTCGCAATATGGATGAGATCGTCAGGGCGGTCAAAGCCTTGCAGATCTCTGACAAGCAGGGAGCCATGCCTGCCGGCTGGCCCAACAATGAACTGATCAAAGATCGCATCATTGTATCGCCCGCGTCAGATGTGGAAACAGCCAGGAAGCGTTTGGAAGACAAATCGCTGGAGTGCTTCGACTGGTGGTTCTGCCACAAGCCTTATGAAAAATAGTATTTTTCTATCGACACTCCGATAAAAAAGAAAAGGTGCTTAATGAGGAGCACCTTTTCTACATTAAATGATCATTTTGCTAAAGGGAGGGGTGGATCGTTTAGGCGATCAGCCGGACCACGAATAAAAAGGCTGTAATGGTTATGGCGGTGCCTCCCATACCGATCACTGCTCCCGTGATCAGTTCTTTGAGGGTGTGACGCCCCATTCGTAATCTTGCCCAGAAAACAGGTACCAGGGTAAGGATGATGTACCAGATCTTCAGTCCAATTATATAGAACAGCACCACGAAAGGACCCGCCACACCGCAGGCATGCCCGCTGGCTTTGAACCGGATCAGGCTGTTCACCAGCGCGAGGATCCCGCCTGAAACCAGATAAGAGGTGAACATCATCTTCACCGGCAGCGGAGCGCGGAACACGAAGCTCACGATCGTGCCCAGAACATACCCGGCTATGCACATAATGAATGCCAGCTTTCTTTCCCCTTCTCTGCCTTCGTTTTTATAAGCGGGCAGCACATGCTTGAGTAGGTAAGCGGATAAAGGCATGGCGGTCAAGAAGAAAAGGGAAATGCCGTACCACAACGCATTTCCACCAAAGAGGTTTTTATCGTGTAAATAAAGGGCGGTTAACACGTACAGCGCAACCATGGGGGCGACGCTGATCACACTGATGAACTTGCTGATTTTATTTTTCATTGACTGTTTCCCTGATGTCCAGCCATTGAATTTCAAAGATCCTGACCTGATTTCTTGCAGCCATCTTTGAGGTTGGCTGGAATTTAATATTTCAGATGGCATTATAGAACACACGCTGGGATTTGAGGGTGAGTCAATTACTTGCGATAGTTTATTAACTACTTTATTAATTGATGGTTGTCATAAAGCGCTGGAGAAAGATAATTTATTGCAGCAGAAAAGCATGACCGGCGTGAAATTTCTTGCTATAGAATATGGGTATTGCTTACCCATGTAAAAGTTTGCTTATTGGAAAGGATGAATGATGGCTGATATTCCCACTCCCCATATTGAAGCGGTTTCGGAAGACCAGATCGCCAAAGTGGTTCTCATGCCCGGTGATCCGCTGCGGGCGAAGAAGATCGCGGAAGATTATCTGGAAGACGTGAAGCTGTTCAACCAGGTACGCGGCATGCTCGGATACACCGGTGTATATAAAGGAAAGCGCGTCAGCGTGATGGGTTCTGGCATGGGATTGGGCAGCATCGGCATCTACTCCTATGAGCTGTTTAAATTCTATGATGTCGATGCCATCATCCGCGTTGGCTCCTGCGGTGCGGTAGTGCCTGATCTGGATATTATGGATATTGTTCTGGTCAGCAGCGCCTTTTCAACCGAAACCTATGCCCGGGAAGCGCACGGCATTCCGGATCGGCTCATTCAGGGCAGCCGGAGGATCGAAGAGATTGCCCGGCAGACTTCAGTTGAGCAGGGGATCAAAGTTCGTGAAGGCAACGCGGCATCGGGCAATGTATTCTATTTCACCGTGGAAGAAG
>ENA-ORXD01002997-ORXD01002997.1-sediment-metagenome-genome-assembly--contig:-NODE-2997-length-10302-cov-11.984841_pt1 | contig 10302 bp, 6 predicted proteins | sample MGYA00237862_ERZ511471 | MGnify/ENA metagenome assembly ERZ511471 | reverse complement strand
AACGGGACGGCCGGCGGGCAGGAGACGAAGCTGACGAAGAACGAGGCGGCGGCCCTGGAGACGGTGGCGGCGATGGGCCTCCGGGTGTTTACGATCAGGCAGGTGCAGGAGGCGCTCGGCGTGACCTACCAGCAGGCCTACCGGGTGCTGCAGGGGCACGAGAGGAGGGGAAGGACCTACGCCGGGCTGCTGGAGAAGTGTCCGGCGGTGAGCGTGGTCAGGACGACGGTGAGCGAGGGCGACTGCGGGGTTCCGGTGAAACGGCACGAGCTGCACTTCCTCTTCGATCCGGTGCGCTACCGGGCGTGGACGGCAAACGCCGGGGTCTGGCTGGACGATGATCCCGATGACGACACTTTCGACGGTTTTCGACGGGTTATCACCTCCGGTCGAAAAGAGCGGGAGGGGCGCGATGGTGCCGGATCTGGAATTGCAGACGGATCAGATGATCAATGTACGTACATCAGTACCTCTTTTCACCAGTTTGAAGAAGCACAGAGAACGAGCGGCGCGGGGGGAGGTGTGGGTGCGGGTGACTGTGGTTTGCGATCTGGTGAAAGTAGTTTTTCAAAACGGCGGAGCGATGGCGAAACGTCGATGTGCGCAAGGGATGGGCCCGGATCCGTTTCCGACGCCGGTCGAAGGATGTCGAAGGGAGGTGAAAAGGTGAAACTGCGGTCGGGTGTGCTGCCCCTCCCCGGCGTGCTGGACCACGGCGAGTTTGCGCGGGTGAAGACCGATCTCGGCCGGTGCAGCGTGTGCGGGGAGGGGCGGGCGGTGTACCGATCGGGGGACGGGCGGGTGGTGTTGTGCGAGGGGTGTTATGCAAGGGTGGTGAGGGCGTGGAATGAGGGGAGGGGGATCAAATGATCCCCGCAGGTCCCCTGCAGATGCCGGTGGCGGTCCCAGGGCTAGCGGGAGCGGTGAATGCGGTTAAAAATGTTCATCACTCCGCTCTGTTGGAATGTTTTCCAAAACCCCTAGATATTGCCCGATTGTCGATAGAGGCAAGTAATATGAGCCCCAACAGGGATTTTCATCAGAGCCTCAGTTATAACAGACCATTAATAATTGAAATTGTTGAAGAGATAATTGGTAAAATATCCCTCAACCCCTGCGTCATCGGAGATTGAGATATTTTTTCAAAGATAGTGCACAAATAGTCTTTAACATTCGTTTTATCAATTTTGGAAGGAGGTAGTTCAATTAGCTCTGATTCAAAAGCTTTTTCAGATTCAAGTAATTGAACTATCCCAATAATTTTTTGTCGTATTGCATGATCTAATTCGGAATCTACATTTATATTGATTATATCGCCGTTGTTTTGAATTGAAAAATTTTGGGAATAATTATAGGTGTATGTCGGATTATTCCTCAAAGTTTGTATCTCGGTATCCTTTATAAGTGATTCTTCTCTTAATCTCTTAAGGACAGATTTTAACCGATCAATTTTTTCTTCGTAATCGCTCTTCTCTTTTTGTGAGAAGCCAATTTTCTCCATCATTTCTTGAACATTCGCTAAATTTAGGATCTCTGCTGCTTTGCGATCAGCGACTCCGGAATTTTTATCTGCGAGAGCTCTTTGCAACTCATCAATTAACGGCGATTGAATAAATATTTCTTTAAGAATTGTAGAATTCTCTTCTCCGAGGCCTATTTTAATTGCGACCAGTTGTGAGTACTCATCTAAAGTCAATTTTGGATAAGCGACTCTTGCAGTGTAGCGGAGTAATGCAAGTGCAAATTCATCTACTGCGTTTTCATCTATTGAAACAGTTGTAAATGTGTGTAGATAATTTAATAAAATTCTAGGTTGAATTACATAACCATATTTATTAAATTTCGCTAATGTTGTTTTATTGATTATTGAAAGACGGTTATCATAACTTAAGAACCATGGTCCGTATGGATTTAAAGTATTATTTTTTTCTATGTTTGATTTAGATCTGAAAACATAAGACACAGAAAAAGCATCGTGATTGTAAGATTCTTCTGATTTTTGCCTATATTGAGTATCAATGCCATTCTCAACTCGATCATTGTGTGCTGCTTCATCAAATGTTTTCAAAGCTACTTTGACGACTTCGTATATTGTACTGTCTTTATTAATTGCAATATTTTCTTGAAGAAGTTGAATATTCCAATTTTTTTGAATTAAGGATTCCCAGATATCCAAATACGCACTATATTGGCTCCAAGATGTTCGATGTTCTTGGTAATGCTTAAAATAATCTACGATTAATTGATTGTCACTTGGCGACCTTTTACTTGTAACACCTAATGATGCCAGCTCTGTTTGAACAGATCTTATTAAAGAATTTAGCTCAACTTTAGTAAAGTTACTATACAGTAAAGGTATTCCTGACTTATTGCATTGTTTTACCAAGGCAACCGATAGTGAGTGTTTAGGATCAGTTTTTGTTAACAGTGTTATAATGAAGTTAGTATCTAGTAGTAAGAATATTACGTGGTCAGAAAAGTTGATATTGAGATTTTTAAAATCCTGTTCTAATTTTAATAAATTTACATTGATCAATGCATCATAACAATTGTAGATAAGCGTCAATAAATTTTGGTTTCCAGAGGCTTCAGAAGTTAGATATTCGAGGATTAATTTCTGTAATGTCTCTTTAAATTTATCTTTAGGAAAAAACAAACCATTAATGACGGAGTTAATTAACGATTGTAAATTCTCTATAGGTATGGACTCAACCTGATTCTCAAAGGGTTCTGATATTGTAAATTGAGATATGATTTTTAGGATAATTTCATTGAATGCTGTCTGAGCATTTTTATGGATATGCGGGTCGTACTTAATCTTTCGATTAAGGATATATTCTTGAAGGAATTCATTCCATACTGGCATTATCGAATCGTTTATATCTGGAATATTAACTTGATCAATAATTCGATAAGTAAAGTCACCAATATTTTCTACTATTCCTTCATCTTCTAAATTTGATAATATATCTAATATTTGCTCTTTTTCAAACCGACACCTTGTCAAGATATATATTTTGTCGATTAAATCTTGATAATCAAGTATATCGTTTATTTTATATTGGCCTAGGGTTGTCAAGAGGATATTTTTTCTAACATCCCTTCTTCTATCTAATAATTTCCCCTTTGTTAAATTTGATAATTTTATTAAAGTTAAATTATCCATCGTGCCGCATTCATCTTTTTGGCAATTGATTGCTTCTTCAGATGTTTTGCTCATTGGGGGATCCCTGAATGAAAATATATCTCACCAACATATATTTGTTTGCAATTTTTAACTAATTATCAAAGTCCTTCATGGAATTTAATTGCGAACAGCTCTTAAATTTCTATTTATGTTCTATAATCCACATTCCTTAGAGACTATATTCACATCGAAACTCTGAGCAGTTTTGTGCATCTTCTTTGACATCTCAATCATCTGTCTCTCCTCTCTACTCCCACCGAATATCTTTGAGAGCTTCATGATCAGCCAATACAGAGAGGTGTGTTGACATATCCATGCCCCTTTGATCCTATTCAGGATCTAAAAGTGAGAATTAAGACAGATAAACCCGATAAAGACGTTAGCCGGAAATTGGTCCTATATCGACTTCACCACCACGGTACACCAGGACGAGGAGTGAGATCTCCTGCGGAAGAAGCACCTGGTCGAAGGGTGCCATCCAAACCTGTATGTTTCTGAGAGTGTGGCGGCCGAGATCGATACGCGGGCCGACTATATCAGGAAGCGGTCGTTTTAAAGGCGATACTTCAAGGATCTGGTGGTGGCATACCTCTGGATTTATAATGAGGCGAAAAGAGTGGAGATATGAAAAACTGTTGCTGGAAAACGTTTCCGATGCTTTGAACGAGGAGCAAAAACGTCAGTTCACCAAGCCTCTCTTGAAGGAGATGTAGAGGGAGGGGACGATCATGACTATTGGGAGGGCGAGTACTCTTTGTACTTTTTTTGGGTGGTGGGGGCGGTCCTTCCTATCCGATCACCATCTTATTCGCCCGGACAAACAACCCTGGCGGCATCGGGCGGTCGAGTTCCCAGAGGATGCTCATGGGACGACTGCCTTCATGGGAGAGATAGCGTGCTGTTCCAAGGAATATGTATGGCTCTGTTATTTGTCCGACCTTCTTGAACTCCCGGACAAATAACAGGACCTTGCTTCCCCTCTCTTCATGGTGGATGTAGCGCTCCCCCACTGGCGACGATGCAGATGTGGTGCTCTGATCGCTGTCTCAAACATTTTAGCGAAGTACTGGGGTTTGAGATATTAAATGAATATTATGATGGCGCCTCCACAATCTCTCTTCTCGTTATGCCCATATGGTGTCCTGATGCTCTATTTCATTGTCAAACAATTCTCTCCTGGCAAAACCTGATCGTCTCGGCGACCTCGTTTTTATGGTGGACCTCAGGGTTGATGATGACTGAGTGGTCGAACGTCCGGATCTTTGCAAAGATCCTCTCCCATGGGATCGGGTCATCAACCGACGGCGTGCCGTGCTTCCTGTGGATATGAAAGCCCCTGAGGAAGGCCGGCGGGATCTGATCGAAGGAGGCGAAGCAGCCGTCCTTCGTCACTGTATGCAACTGCTGGACGTCAAGCACGCAGCCGAACGACTCCTGGAGGTCTTCGCCCCTCCCGGCTACGTCTTCGGCAAGTTTTCTGATCTCCTTCCCCTCCTGGATACACTGCCCTGTCCTGTTCTCAAGCAGAACCTGTGGTCGCATGCCGAATGCACCCTCATAGGTATCGAGGAGGAAGACGACAGAGTCGATGATTTCCCGGGTGCTGTTCCTGCGGTCGCCGGGATGGATCTCGATCCTGTCTGCCGGTTTTCCGAGGACGTCAGAGATCTCAAGAACCATCCGGACAAAACGCTCTCTCCACCCGTGGTCATACCATTTGAGAGGAGCCTGAGCCGATAGCCCGTAGCCATCGGTGCGCCGGAGTGAGGGCTCTGTGTGGAGGATATAGTGTACGTCTTTTCGGAATTCGAAATGGCCGTCATATAATATTTCAATCGCAGCCCTGTCGGGTATGGAGCAGAGGTCAAGGCCGGTGTTCATCACCTCAGTCTTGTTCTTGATAAAATCGGCCGGGATCTCGATGTAGGTGCAGGCATGCTCCCGGGCCAGCCCCCACCTTTCATCAAAGCCCCCCCTCTGCTTCAGGCTCGAAACATTGGGATAGACATAGGAGACGGTTGTCATCAGATATGAAAAAGAATCCGATCACCTAATATTTTGTCTAATGATATTGCATAATGTCACCTATTTAAAAAATATGAGATGAATTATTTATATATTCTAAAAATAATCCATTAAATGATCTCCGTATTGCCAGAAGAGTTAATTCTTCCTGATTCGATCCAGAGATATGCATCTCTCCTCCGATCTCGAAAAAGGGTACCAGGTAGCCCCTCTCCTCTACACCGCCTTCAGGACGACCGGCATCCTTGGACACCATGACATGCCCGAGGACCGCCCGCCCGCCGGCGTCGAAATCGGCTCGCGTGAACACATCCTCTTCCTCACCTTCACCGTCTCGATCGACTACCAGAGGGACGCCTACGCCCTCTGGGAGAGCGCCCGGCGCACCTACGAGGACCCGGAGACCAGGTACCTCTTCGACCCGGCGGCATTGCACGAGGCCCCCTATGCACAGGTGGTCGCCGACCTGAAGAAGTATGGTCTCTCGAAGAAGCCCAACGAAGATACCCGCATCTGGCGCACCGTCGGGGTCTCGTTCCACAAGAAATGGGGCGGCGACCCGCGAAACTTCCTGGCCGACTGTGGGTATGACGGCCCCACCGTCCTCAGGCGGCTGAAGGAAGACCGGCACCCGGCCAACGGGAGTGAGACATGGGACTTCCCCTTCCTGCGGGGAAACAAGATCGGCCCCCTCTGGCTGCGGATGCTCAGGGACAACGCCGGGCTCGACACCCTCAAAAACCTGGAAAATGTCCCTATCCCGGTCGATATCCACGTGGCCCGCGCCTCACTCTGCCTGGGGATCGTCCATGGCTCCTATGAGGGCCGGCTGGACGAGATCTTCGGTACAATCCGGCAGGCCTGGGCAGAGAGCGTCAGGGGGCACGCGGTCGGCGGTCGGCCGATGGTCGCTCTGGACGTGGACGAACCCCTCTGGCACCTCTCCAGGGCCGGGTGCGGGAGAAGAGATCCTGAGACGGGGGCCTGCCCGCTCCGTCCGACATGCGAGTTCGGGGCGTTTTGCGTCCGGGGGAGAGTGGCAATCGACGGTCAGACGGTGCGCCTGGAGACGAAAAAAGCGTGAAAGAGATGGCGGGTTTGGGGTGGTGCGGGAGTGGAATGGGGGGAGGGGAGTTTATAGAGCAGATCTGCTCTTATGATATCTTTTTTCAAGTTTGGCTATAGGGCCTCTCCTCATTATACCACTCAAAACCTATTCCTAGTATATCATTTGTTACAAATTTGAGATCGCAATGCCATTACTCACCGCTATGTAATCATTGTGCATCTCACGAACACCTGCTGATTTCAGTGTTTCATAGGTTGCCATCATCTGCGGTTCAGGGGGGATAAAGATAATGAATCCATCTCTTCCTCGGGAAAGAAGAACACGATAACTATTCAACCTCAGACGATGGGGATCTCGTGCTTTTGTACGTTTCGAAACGTTTGGGCTGTTCCACCTTCCTTTATCCCACCAGAAATCATCTCCCCAACAAATGATGGGAAAATCCAGTTCAAGACCCTGACACGAAAATTCGGTGGCAACGTCATGGAGAGCACAACATGAGCGTGGAGAATCAGGGGGATCGTTATACCAAGGTCCTATTTTCATCGCACGGGTGTAGTTGTATTCATTATGAATCCCATAATTTGGAAGATTTTTTGCTTTCGATGAGGCGAGGAGTCCGTAGCGCTTTTCCACTTGGCCCTGATAGCGTTCTTTCACGTAATTCGCAGCCAAGGGCAACTGAGCGGTGAGATATATATCAAATCCCCGACCGTACATTATCTCTGCTAATTCCCTCGCTCTCGCTAAATCTCCCTCTAATAATGTTTTAATCCATTCTGATACTTCCTCTGCGAGATGAGAACGCAAAGTGACGGTGAGGTCAAGTGCGTCACTCGTCTCGATGGCTTTGGCGTTAGGAAAGTTTGAAGCAATTTTTTCTGGGCAATGAACAATCCACGGTTGTTCCATTTTGGAGAGAGCGTCATTCCACTGTGGAAGACCAGATTCTTCTCCAAGATGAATCTCCTGTCCTTCGCCGATGAGGGCGATCATGAGCGCCCATGAGTCCATTCGTTCGCCGATTTTTAGGAAATCTTCAGGTTCTGATGTTGAATGTCCTCGCTTCTCTTTCACCCGCTCAGCATCCCATGCTCGCTGAGCTTCATCATACACCCAAATATGTTCGAGAGGGGTGTTTGACGTTGTTCCTCCATACTGCTTCAGAAATCCATGTACATCCTGTACAAAGACGCCACTTTTCAATGCATGTTGGAGAACCTGCACAAGAGGGCCATTCCCAGAGAGGAATACAGCATTTTTACTAATTTCAGAATCTATAAGTGTGTTTTCGTAAACAAACTGTATTCCGACAAGTGTTTTTCCTGCTCCTGGGACTCCAGTTACAAAGGCCAGATGACGTTCATTACTATCTTTTGTCCTCATGGCGATCGTATTCAGGGTCTCAATGGTCTGAGGAATGCCGGCACTGAGTGCTCGACGAATCTGAGGTAAGGCTTGATTATTGAAAATACTCCGAGCCGCACTTATGAGGGAGGGGAGAGGGGCATAATCAGCGTTGAGCCAGGCAAGTGGATCGATATGCGATTCAATTTCTGCAGAAGTATTTTGTAGAATACTCTTTGTTAGCATATCTGGCGAGATTATCAAGACATTCTCGCATTTTTCAAGCAGCGACATGGATTTGGTGAGGAAAAGAAAGGGAACTATGTGATAATCATGTGAAAGAGCATGATAATTCTGCAGATCACGTGCATATGCATCCACCTGATCGATATGTGCTTGGTATATTGAACGATAATCTTTGCATTCAATGACGTGGATTGTGCCGTCACCGAGGATGATGACATCAGGACGACGCCCTCGTTCTCTCGGTAATTCATATTCGAAGATTATTGTCCATTGTTGTGCTCTCGGATAGCATTCTATTAATTTCGCTAATTCTCGCTGAAGAATCCGGAAAGAATTGTTCCATGCAGTGATCTGTGTTTGGCTTGCAGGTTCATTCATGCATTGGATATGATGTTGCTGCACGCTTTGCAACCATTTAGAATGTGATATCTGTAAGAAATCTGCGATTTGACCGTACCACCCACAAGGGAACACTATTAAGGCCTCCAAAATAATTAAATTATCAAAATTTTGGTTAAATATGAGTATATTATCTAATTATATGATAAATCTTTTTAATTGGAGATTTGAATTACTTTAGTTCCTTCTCGTCGGCAAAAAAAGAATAACTCGTATCTATTACGTTCATGATCGCTATTTGAAGTTTCGGTGGTGGCCAGGCGCTCTTCCGTTACCCGACGATCTGAAAGAATACCTTTCACCCCCCAACCACCTCCTCCACCCCCTCCCGCACCAGGATCACCCGCGTCAGCCCCCGCCTCCCACCGCGAACTACTAACCAACTACTAAAATATGTAAAATTAGTATTTCACAGATCGCCGGATCGAAATCCTCATCAAATACTAAAATGTATCAAATTAGTATTTGGCCGGTCGCACCATGAACAAACTTCCCGAAAAACCACCCGAAGCGTGGGACGAAACACTCCTCCAGACGATCAAAACGGTCCGGCAGGATCCCGCGTTTGGAAAGGCGGTGACCGAATACAATGCCCGCTACCTCTCCTGGGACGACCTCAGATACCGCATCCCGGACCCCGAACGGAGGAAGGCCGCCTGGGCGGTGATGAAGATGCTCCGTACCATGCGCTACGAACCCGTCCCCTACCCGCCCCTCGACCTCAAGTACTCGACCACCCCCGAGATCTCGCGCAGCCTGCACATCTTCGACCAGTACCTCTCAGGCACGATCCAGATCCATAACAAGACCATCAGGCTCGAACAGTCCTACATCATCAACTCCCTCATGGAGGAGGCGATCGCCTCCAGCATCCTCGAAGGGGCGGCGACCACGCACAGGGTCGCCAAAGAGATGCTCAGAAAGGGAAGAGAACCGAGGGACCGGTCCGAGCAGATGATCGTCAACAACTACCGGGCGATGCGCTTCATCAGGGACCAGAAGGACGCCCCCCTCACCCCGGACTTCATCACCGGCATCCACCGGTTTGTCACCGAAAACACCCTTGAAGAGCCCGCCGTCGGACACTTCAGGGACAACGACGAGATCGTGGTCGCCGACCCGGTCACCGGCGTCGTCCACCACACCCCGCCGGAGCACACGCAGATCCCGGCCCTGATCGAGGAACTCTGCCGGTTCGCAAACGCCGCCGACGACGATGCCGGGACCTTCATCCACCCCATCATAAAAGGGATCATCCTCCACTTCCTCATCGGCTACATCCACCCCTTCGAGGACGGCAACGGCAGGACCGCACGCAGCATCTTCTACTGGTACGTCCTCTCGCGGGGCTACTGGCTCTTCGAGTACATGCCCATCTCCCGGATCATCCTGCGGTCCAAGAAAGACTACGCTCTCGCCTACCTCCACACTGAATACGACGAGATGGATCTCACCTACTTCATCCAGTATCATATCAGGTGCATCGAAGAGGCCCGAAAAGACCTGCTCGCCTACATCGAAAAAAAACAGAGCGAGCAGAACGCGACAAAAGCGATAATCAAAACGATTCAAAACATCAACCAGAGGCAGGAAGACATCCTGCGACAGATGATGGAGCACAGCGACGAATACTTCACCATCAGAGAGGTCTCGGAGACCCACGGCGTCGTCTACCAGACGGCCAGGACCGACCTCCTCGGCCTCGCCGACCAGGGCTACATCAGAAAGGAAAAACGCGGCCGGGAGTTCATGTTCATCTTCAACGAAGGGTGCGACCTCTGGAAAGAAGGAGCGAAATAGACAGATCAACGGGGTTGGCCGTGCCCTCGCCGGCAGAGGGACAGAGCAGCGCTGCAGGGTGGTGACCGGATGGGGAGACGATCGCCTCCTCCGCCCTATCGCTCCCACCGGCAGGTGTCCCCCCCGGCAACGCCTGCAGGGCGGCATCCCACCACCTCCTCCACCCCCTCCCGCACCAGGATCACCCGCGTCAGCCCCCGCCTCCTGACCACGGCCAGGTCCACCAGCC
>ENA-ORXD01002996-ORXD01002996.1-sediment-metagenome-genome-assembly--contig:-NODE-2996-length-10305-cov-3.539402_pt1 | contig 10305 bp, 7 predicted proteins | sample MGYA00237862_ERZ511471 | MGnify/ENA metagenome assembly ERZ511471 | reverse complement strand
GACAAGAACGACCCCAATGTTCTGGCTAAACACCAAGCCGCTAAGGCTCAAAAGCAGGGCGATCGCGAAACCCCCCACGGTTGCCCCAAGGATCGAATTGATGCCGCCCACGAAAAGGCCTATGAAGCCGTACAGAACCGGAGCCATACCCATCGTAGAGCTGGCGGTGTAGACGGACGCATCAAAGAACGCAACTATCCCCGCGAGCGCGCTGCCGATGGCAAACACTACCCCCATCACCATAGGCGCCGAGATGCCCAAGGCAACCGCAGTCTCGCTGTTGGTGCGGTAGGCCGTAATGGCATGCCCCATGCGAGACTTGGAGATGAACACCGCAATCGCTGCGATAGACACTATACAGACCCCCATCGCAATCAATTGCATGCTGGTGACCGAGACCGGCCCGGCAGAAAGGGTTTTCACAGAGAGGCTCTTGAGAGACTGTTGTTCGGGGCCCCAGATGACCTGTATGAGATTCTGGCCAGCCATGACAATGGCCAGCGAAGCCAGGAAGATTCCCAGGGTGGGGGCGTTGTGATCTCTCAGCGGCTTGTACAGGAGGCGGTCGACCACGACGCCGAATATGATGGCCCCGATGATTCCTATAACTCCCCCTACCACAAGTGGGACATCGAGTCGGACAACCAAGGTGACCATCACGTAACCTGAGACCGCATAGGTGACAGAGTGAGCCAAGTGGAACGTTCGACTAGTCGCGTATATTATTCCAAAGCTCACAGCCATTGCCGCGTACGTTGATCCCAAAATCAAGCCGTTAACGAGAAGCTGGAGAAATAGGCTCCAACTGACACTAACCCCCATTTAGAATCTCCCTGGCTGGCCGAGTCTGCTCTTAGGTGTCAATTAATTGCAATGACTAGGCAGGCTCTACCTCAGCGCTACCCTTCTTTATTGTTGCCAGTTTCTTCTCAATACCTGTCTTACCAAACTGGCAAACAGCGAGCGGCTTGACCACACTGTGATCTTGCTGGAAGGTCATTTTTGTGGTTTCAGTGTTCTTCCCACCGCCATATACACTCCAAAAATCGCCTGATGGCTTCAGTATGGCATCATTCATTGAAGTCCCGGTTGGTGGACTAACGCCCGCTACCAAAGACCTCTTAATCAGGTCATATAGCATGAGTGTCGATTCAAAAAAGTTGGCAGAAAAATAGTCTGGCACCTCGCCATTCCAGTCCTGCGCGTATGCGTCGAGGAATATCTGTCCAAGGGGGTTCGGATTAGCGACTTCAAAGTATTCATTTGCAATGTAGTTGTCCTGCTCCAAGTATTCTCCAGCTATATCCAATACTGTGGAGACGTAGTCAATATGCATGATAGGGGCGGTCATACCGGCTTGACGCACTTGTTTGATCAAATAGCCCATGTCGGTGCCATAGAACGTCGAGAAAATAACGTCTGGGTTAGCCGACTTGAGACGAGCTACAGTGGAACTGTAGTCCGTCTGACCCATATTGGCGGTATCGGCGGAAACGATGGTTCCCCCCAGCTCAGGCCATACTTTGGGAATTATGTTGTTGACCGTATCGTATCCGGTCTCCGTCTGACCCAAGACAGACATCTTGGTCTTATCGGGGAACTGCTTGCGCAGCCACCCCAGCGCCCCCGGGGCTGCATCGTCTACAGTAAACGCCATTGTGCACCAAGAGTAGTCTTTGTCTATGACGGCCGGACCCCCACCACCGCTCCAGAGCATGAGGACCTTCTCCTGCGCCACGACCGGGAACAGAGCCGTTGACGGAGCTCCCCAGCTAGTAGTGAGCGATTTGATACCCTCTTGCTTGATCAACCGGCGAATGCCATTGACAGACGCATCCACACTGCCGTTCTCGTGATCGTTTTCCAGGAACTCGATCTTGGGCCCACCGTTTTCTTCGATGAGACGAGCCGCCGTCTTGGCGCCCTGACCCATCACCTTGCCGTACATGGCTCCGATCCCAGAGAGCGACATGTTAAGTCCATGCTTCCAGACCAAACCCTGGCCCGCCTCGGGTCCGCCGGGGCCAAAGAGATCCTTGAAGGTCGCCGGGCCAGCAGGGGCGACTGTCGTAGTTGTGGCACCAGCTGCGCTGGTGGTAGTAGCATCTGCAGTTGTCGTTGTGCCGGATACGCTGGTAGTAGTAGCACCTGCGGTAGTCGTGGTCGCTTCCTCGCCTCCACATCCCGCCAGCAGTCCCCCCAGACCACCGGCAAACGTGATCCCCGCACCGGCGATGGCCGCCATCTTCAGGAACTCCCGCCTGCTTACGGTGCCGCTCAAACTCCCCGTTTCCGAAACTCCAGTTTGCTCACTCCGGGACACAGCATTCTCGTCCATCCCTGGCTCCCCCTGACGTACTGAGCTGACTAAGCAACACAATAAACCTACATCCTTAAATGACGCATGTCAATGCGTTTGGTGTTTGGCCAAATTTGTGAATCCGCACGGCATTATCCCATTGCAGGCCCAACCGTTAGCAGCGGGTCATGCCTTTTCCGTTGCCTCATGCACCTTATAACCCGCTTTTTGCAGCGTATTTACTTCAAGGGGCCTGGCACTTGTGAAGAGCGCCACATATCGGAAACTGATCGTAGCGCCAAAATTAATCATACCTACAGTAACGGCACAAAAGAAATTAGCTATGGGCTATAATTGGCGCTAGCATTGAGCCGATTGTTATTTCCTACGCCATTTTCGAGCGCACAGCTCCGTGGCCTGACGGTAAGGGTTGGTACGGCGCGAATTCGTAGAAGACGAGGGCCGTGTACCCGAGGAGAAGTGACGGTTTGCTGGGAAGATTCAGCGGTCGCGCCTTCTCCTGCAGGACGACCATGTCCACAGGGTCGCGTTGGTTGAGGATCAGAAAAGACAAGGATGTGTCCAAGGTTATATGATCAATTTTGTATTAAAGCCTTGTGGCTTTCGCGGCATAATGGGTACAAAAACCAGTAGTCTGAGCGGAGACTAGAGATGCTTGACATCATGGGCATTCATCACTTCAACTTCACGGTCCATGACCTGGACGTCACCATCCCGTTCTACGTTGAGCTGCTCGGATTCCGGCTTAGGTCGCGCGGCATATACGAATATGAAGAGGCATACAAAGTAGCGCAGTTCCGGGACAGGACTATCCCCGCTCCAGGCCAGGGCCTTAAACTGGATGTAGCAGTACTCGAACTCCGCGGATTCCGCGTGGAGTTTGTTCAGTACCTTGTTCCTCGCAGTGCACCTTATGCCGGTGATCCTTCAGTCGCAGGTTCCTTTCATCTCGGCCTACGGGTCAGAGATATTGAGGCGGTGCGCGAGCGGCTCAAACTGGCAGGCGTTGACTTCGCGTGGTCGGTCATGCACTTCGACGTCAAGGGTACCCGCCAGCCGTGGAAGTACTGTTACTTCTGGGATCCGGATCACATCCAGGTCGAACTCGTGGAAGAGGTGGCACCAACAGACGTGATCGAATCGATCGGCCGCAGAATAAAGGAAACGCGGATCGGTCGGGGCTTGAGCTTGACTGAAGTTGCCAAAAGCAGCGGAATAAGCGCTCCGCATCTCAGCCAAGTGGAGAAAGGTGAATCCGTTCCATCAATCCCCAGCTTGGTCTCAATCTCTGCTTCTCTGGGTCTGGTCCCCGACTACTTCTTGCGCCTTGAAGAAGCTGATCTACTTCCCCGACAAGTCCACAAAGGGCACCCCAAGGAGAGCACTGTCGGGACCCTCCTGTCCGGTAGTGGACAGGCCATGGCCATGACCGGAGACATCCAATGGCACTGGCTCACCGCGAGAGGGGAGGATATCGAAGTGGTGAAGTATCGCTATGGGATAGGGGCCTCAACCGAGGTGCACGGTGAAGGAGCTGAAGGAAGGGAAGTGATCTCGGTCCTCAACGGTATCATCCAAGTCGATGTCGATTCTTCATCCGAGCTCCTGGTCGCCGGCAACAGCATTACCCACGACAGATCCGTCTCCAGGCGTATCGTGAATACCGGAACGGAACCCGCAGAAGTACTCCAAGTAATAGTCACCTGCGACGGCGAAGGAGTCTGACGAATCCCGGCGCAGCCCAGACAAAACGGCTCCGCCCCCAACTCTTGACTGAATCGCTGGCCATCGCCGACCAAGGCCATCGCAACGAAGGAAGGGAGCGAAAAACCAACGCCCGCGTCTTGCCGCCGCGTTTGGGCAAGGTGGGCTCGATGGCATCCTCGACGAAGAGGAACCGGCTGTAGGCGTGCCGCAGGAAGATCAGGCCCATCACCGGCAGGAAATACGCGTTGCTGGCATAGTTCGAGTTCGCCCGCAACGTGTCGGCCGCGTTTCACAACCGTCTCTCAATCGCTTCGATGTGCTCCAACTGTGCCATGGATCAACCCCTGGAGTCGTCCCGTTTCAAAATCTCGTCCAGAGACGCGACAAGTCTGGCAAGGGTCCTGGCCTTCGGTGCCCCCGATCAGCCCCAACCATGAGGAGAGCACGCCTCAGAAGTCGCAAGGTTCCGGCGGTCCCCCTCCGGCTTCGGAATCACTTCGCTGTCGCCTACTGCGTCCGCCTCCGTTGCGGCCAGCATGAGTCGATCAGCCTACGGTACAGCTCAGAGCCCTTGAGCCGCAAGTTGCGAAGACGCTACGCAAACGTCGCGACCGCAGATCATGAACGCTCGATCTTGATGGCGGCATCGATTACGAACTCGTAACAGAAACGGTACTCGTCTGCGGTCAGCGCCCGCCCGCGTCTCGCGCGCTGGTTGGGGTTGACCACGAATGCATACCCATCCCCCCTCGCACTTCGGGGGGAGATGGACCACGGGATGAAGCAGAGCCGGATCGAGCTTCCCCACCCGGGCTAGGTAGGCGGCATCAGCCTTGTCGTTCTTGGAGTCGCTCCCGTAGATGAAGCGGAGCATGCGTGGATTGGCGACGATCACCTCATGACCGAGTTCCCCGAGAAGCCGGCTGGCCCACAGAGAATGAGTGCCGGCTTCCAGCACGAGTCGGGTGGGTGGCATAGCGGCGAAGCGCTGCTGGAAAGCCCTGGGCGTCGTGGTGACTCGACCTTCCTCCATTACCTCGCCGTCCTCATCAAGGACGCACACCTGGGTAAATCGATCTCCGAGATCCAACCCCACCGTCAGTTTGCCCCGCTCAGTCGTGGTGGTAATGTCCGACATGCCATCTGAATAGTGCCTCCTACGAAACAAGGTGCAGCAGGGGCCAACAAATGAGAGGGCAACCGGACCAACTGGCAAACCCAGCCGGAGACAACAAGTGTCGTGCGACCTTCGGGTTATGAGAGCCATCCGCCCCCTCAATGACCGTGACCGTCCGTGACAACTTGTGACTGATACCCTGAAAAGCATTAATACTTACCGATAGCCTATTATAAGATGCGACAACCAAGTGGACATCGTTCATTGCCAAGCCGTTGCCAAATCGTTGTCACGTGGGAACCGTTCGGATCCGACTCAAACCCCAGAGAGCGTCATTCGTTTAAATCCAGTATCGCGCGCCTATCGTGAATCAGTTCACTTGTGTGTCCAGTTCGAGGCACTGGAAAGGCTCCACTAGCAAGTGGTTCTAGATTTGCTGTCTGCCCAAGAAGGTGTCGGGAGCTATTTGTTCCCCTTGGCTCGATTGTGCGTAATGCACAACATTTCGCAGTTATCGAGGTCCGTAGCCCCGCCCCTGGACCATGCGGTGACGTGGTCCGCGTCCATCTCCTTCTGTTGGTAGATGCGTGAGTTGTTGGTGTTGCCGCCGACCGCGCACAGCGGGCAGTTGGACCCGCCCGTTTCCTTCGCTTTGACGGTCTGGCGCTCGAAGGCGAGCTTCTTTGTCTTGTCATCGAACACGCGAACACAGAGAAGCTCAGGGTGTTCTTCGCCGCTAAGCAAGTACTCGTAGATGCCCTTCCGGCTCTCAACGGCGGGATCTCCCAGGAGCCGCCGTAGCTTGGTCTCCAACCGACCCGGGTCGTACGAATTACGGTGGTACGTCTCGTACAGGCGGCCCCACTCGAGGCCGCGCATTTCCTTCTCGGGCGGAGCTGTGAAAACGCTCCCGACCCAGTCGATGACAGAGGTGAAGTAGGCTTTCAGCTCGTTGATGTTGTCGTCTTGGCGGTGCTGTGCCATGTATGCGTCGATGCCCATGCCCCGCAAGTTGGCTACCCACTCCAACGCGACCTCCAGGACCTGCTGACGCTTCGGGTCTCCTTTGATGTAGGCAGACCACTTCTGAAGGTTAGCGTTCCGCGAGTTGCTGAACTCAGCTTTGGCCCTGGTGACGAACGGCCCGGAGTAGACGGCATTCAGCAGTTCTTGATTGGTCAGTGGCACACCGGCGATGTTGATGGTCTGGTACCACTCCTTGATCTCCCTCTCCGTGCCCTGGCACTCGTAGACCAACAGCTCACTGTCCATGATCTTGGCCTGCTCCTCGGTGGGCAGGGATAAGAACGTCTGCTCCTTGCCGTCCTGGCGGATAGCGAACTTCCCTGTGACGAACCGGCCAATGCTGGTGATACGTTGTTGCCCGTCTAGAACTTCGAGGTTGGTCTCGGCGACGTTGTAGTAGATGAGGCCAAGCGGGTAGCCCTTCAACAGCGAGTCGATGACGGCCACGTCCTTCTTGCCATCGTTGTAGATGTAGTTGCGCTGAAACTCGGGCTGAATGACGAGTCTCCCCGCAAGGCCGAACAACCCCTTGCCCTCGAACTCGTTGTACACGAAGCCCTCGACAACCTGCTCCACGGTGTAGTGCTTGAGTTCCGTCCTCATTGCGTACCCCTGTGTCGGACCAGAATGCGCTTGTAGGCTGAGCGGTGTCTTGGCCTCGTCAGGCAGAGCATTCGCATGCCTGGGCTTAGGTGGCCAGTCCCACCTTGCTCGCGGTAGATGCGAATGAACTCCTCACCCAATTGACGAACGCCCACCTCGCGCGTCATATCCATATCATCACCGTTTGCCACGATCTGAAATTGGTCGGGGTTGTACCTGTCCAATAGCGTGATCGGCACGCCCATAATGCCCTCGTAGTCGCTCGGGATGGCATCGGCGAATGGAACGTCTATTGCGTCGTAGTTGTGGTAGGTCTCGTATCCGACGCCCCGCACTTCTTTGTGCTTGCTGAACTTGATGTTGTCAGCTTCGGTCATAAGCTGGAGTGGTTCGTGACGGCGACCGTGCTCAAGGTTGGTGAACCATCGGACGCCCTTGATCCGAATGAATCGGTTGCCATCTGAGTCAATGCGAGTTCCCGCGCCCTCCAGCGGATAGCTGTCGGGGACACGGAACTCCCTGTCTCCGCTCGTGATGCTGGGGCCGAGCCACAGCCTGTTCCCCTGAATCAGGGGGAAGACCTCCTTGTAGGTAACGGCGTTCATGTTGCCAATGATGAGGAGTTTCTTGTCAGCCTCAATGACCCATGGCAAGAACTGACGGAAGAGGCTGAACGGCGGGTTCGTGATTACGATGTCGGATTCGTCCCTGAGGCTGGTGAGCTCGTGGCTGCGAAAGTCCCCATCGCCTTGCAGGTATCGCCACTGAAGGTCTTCGATGTTGACCACGCCGTCGTCGCTGATATCCTTGTTCTCCAAAGTGAATAGGCGGCCATTGGCACGCGTCTTCACCGCGTCGTATTGAGGATCAGTCGTCTCGAAGAGTGTCGGCGCGTAATAGGCCCCGTTGTCGTTGCTATTCGGCGCGTAGCTCGTGGAGATCAGCTTTCTAATGCCGTATTCAATGAAGTGAAGGGCGAAAAACTTTGTAAAGTTGCTCCATTCCGGGTCATCACAGGGAAGCAGGATCACCTTCCCTTGGAACACGTCCGGGTCGTACTCGAGATAGGCGTTCACCTCGCGTTCGATGTCCACCCACTGAGTATAGAACTCATCCTTCTTGGCCTTCTTGGCTGACGTCAGGTTAGAATTCGCCACATTTCACCACTCTCAATCTGAAAGTCTCACCGCGCCTGGCTCAATCGTCCACTCTGCAGAGCACGGGAGGACTCTACTTCAACTCGATATGACGCCCACCCAAGTTACCTTGATGTTCGAGCTCTGTACAGCACCCGCCATTCCCTCACCGCCGGGTTCGAAAAGCATCCAGTACGGTCCACTTGCCACCAACTCTCGAAATCTGGTCTCGCCACCCGCGTCCGTCTATCACCCACATTCTCGGTCCCAATTCTGGTGCGAACGTCCCGTGTTTCCGGTGTTACTTGGCGTAGTTTCACAGTGAGATAAGAGTGCTGTGTTACTCACACACTGTTTGCTCCCCGACGCGCGACAGGACACTTCGGCAGGAACGCGAAGAGACGCCGAGCATGGTGGGCGAATGGCATGCGTTCCGGCAAGGAGCGTATCCGTTGCACACACTATGCGCTGGTAGTGTGCCCTCGAAGCCCGCAAGCGGTGGCAATCACAATGTGAGCATAGTGAATGGGCCGGGGAAACTGAATGCGCATCTCTAATGGACCCAGCCGGCGCCGGGGCAACCATCGGCGAGGGCATTTCAGCTGGCATCCGTCTCGCCAAGCAGCTCACTCGACCTCCTCAGCACCTCATCGCCTACCGTATGCTGGAGGATGAGGTCATCACAATGAGGCAGAAGACCTCTGAGGGTATCGCGATACGTGGGTGAGGGCGAGCCTATTTGTCCGCGAGCAATCGCCTCTATGACGAGGCGAGCGTAGTCTTCGACCACCTCGCCTTCTCGGAGATCCTCCACGAGCCGGAGCATGATCTCGAGGACATAGACCTGAAATCGTGAGCCAACCTTGTCACTGGCCATAATGGTTCCGATGACCTGACTCAGAGCCAAGATCGAACTCTTCGGAATATTCTCATTCTCGTGGTCGAATGACGACGACTGTAGTACGACATTCTCCTGATCGGCAGGTACGGCAGTCATGTCCACAATCCACCGACACAGCAAGCTGACCATCGCATAGAGTAGGTAGTGATACGGTGTCGGCCATTCTTGACGCATGTCTACTTCCGCAGCAGGGCACAAGTTTCGTTCAATCCGTTTCGCCATGACCGGCAGGTAGTAGAGCCACATGTGATAGCTGAGATTCTGAAAGAGAGCCTCGGAAACCATGTAGTCGAAGAGCGACAAGACCGCGCACTCAGGACTGCTCCGCTGACCACTTTCGTAGAAGTCATCGAGTGGTTGGTTCAGGCGATCGTGGGCCGCACCTTCCCTGAACCTACAATCGAGGAGATCCTTCGCGTAATCTCCTAGAGGCTTCCAGACCGCCAACCGCTCGGAGATCCTGACGTCCGCGAAGTAGTAGTGAAGAAGACGATTGGTGGTCGGGTATTCGTATCGGCTGGCAGCACCTGCAAGGTTCTGATTGTGCTCAATTTCGAAATACAGCACGCTGTCTTGGTTGTCCAGGAGTGCTTCCAGCCACTTCTTCTGGAAGTCGTGCACTTGAGGCAGCCCGCTCTTGACTATATCGAGCCCGAAGTAAGGATGTGATTGAGCGAGATGCGCCACGAAATGGTCCGACAGCAGTACTTGCTGCATGGTCACTGTCCCCGCCACTTCTGTGTTTTCGTATCTCGGCAGGAGCTTCACAGTGGTCCGGCTCAGCCGAAGCCAACGCCGGTCGCGGGTCTGCCCTGATACCGATGCTGGTATCAGGCGCCACGGCGGTGGAGCAAGATGCTCCCTAAGTCGAGGAGCGAGGTAGCGGTTCTCTTGAATTCGTACGAGTTGAGGCAGATGACGCTCGAGTACATAGACCAGTTCAGGGTATCTTCGCGAATGGAGAAGCCGTTCAGTCAGTCGCTGGAACGACTGTATTCGCCGCCGCCGCAACCGCCCGGTAGCTATGCGAGCAAGTGCGTAGGACGCAGTTAGCAGGAGAACCAGGTACACAAGAGATTCTCGCGTTAGGCCCCAATCACCGAAATCTAGGTCGGGGACAAGGCCGACGTTGCGGAAGAAGGGCAAGAAGAAAAGGTAGTGAACCGCGCATAGCCCCGCGGCAATCACCGCCCAGTCAATCGTGTGCAGCCGTATCCGTATGTCAAGCCTGCGCTCTGGTGATGTGAGCGCATACACGGCTATAGCCACAGAGAAGGCGGTGACAAGAATCTCAGCAGTCAAGTGCCACTCCCGCTCCCGTCACACATAGTCTCCGCTCGTGGGTATTGCAGGTCCTTCCGCGACTGCGATCGCCGACCATGTGCCTCGAATCACTTGCTTTCAGTGGCCGCAGAGCGAGATGGGATGAGAAGGCCAGCCTCCCCGGGGTACCGTTAGGTCCCCAATCCAAAGACGGGCTCGAGGCCCAATGAAG
>ENA-ORXD01002995-ORXD01002995.1-sediment-metagenome-genome-assembly--contig:-NODE-2995-length-10306-cov-2.916414_pt1 | contig 10306 bp, 9 predicted proteins | sample MGYA00237862_ERZ511471 | MGnify/ENA metagenome assembly ERZ511471 | reverse complement strand
AGAATACACAGATTTTTAGCCGGTGAAAAAGACGAGTATTTTTTATATAATCCTCAAGTATTTGAAATATTATCCCAATTTCTGTTGTTGATGGATCATGCCCATATTCAGGAAGGAGAAGAAATTCTGGATCGAGCCAAAATGATTGATCCATGTCTCGTTTCTTTTCTGCACGGTTATCATTTTGTCGAAATATGGGCGAAAATGCGCAAAAATGCCAATCACAGAGATACATTAAGTCATTACTTCACGTGCTGGTTCGATGGGTTCAAGACGTTAAAATTGATCAACTATTTATCCAGGGAATTTTACCCGCCCGTTCACATGTTCAAAGCTGTACCGGCTATCTTAAAAATGATGGCGATTGAAATTCCGGAATTTATTTCTTTTGATCTTCAGCCGCAGTTAAGTCAGCAAAAAAAAATTCTCCACTTTCTGCGCAAGATTACATAAACAATTTCATAAATTTAAGAACACAAACATTATTCCCTTGACGGATCAATCCATATTGCATATAGCAGCTCAATTCGAAACATATCAATAACTTTAATATATTGCCGGAGGATGTTCATGATCAATCTTATCAATAGAAACAAATTTTTTGCTTTATTTTTAGTTGCATTTGTCTTTATCGTCGGATGCAGCAAAGGTGAAGATAAAGTTAAAATAACAGAAAATAAAATATCAGCCGCCAGTCAGGCGCCTGCGGCAACTGCCGCCGCCATTCCTGCCGCTTCTGCCACTCCAGTTACCGATACAGCGCCGTCAGCCGATGCCAAGCAGCCGGACACCAGCAAATTTGCCGTGAGTGTGGGGGGTAAAATTTTAACCAAGGCGGCTGTGGAAAAAAATTTGCAGGATAGACTGAAAACTTTAACGGATAAACTGCCGAAAGATCAGATCAAAGAAATTAAGAAAAACATTAAGCAGCAAATAATGGATGAATTCATTGTTCGTACTGTCCTTTCCCAGGAAGTTAAAAAAAGGAAAATTCAAGCCACGGCAGAAGAAATCAAAGAGACTACAGATCATATTCAAGCCAACCTTCCGCCGGATAAAAAATTGGCGGACTTCATGAAAGAAAATAAAATTTCCAGGGAAGATATTGCGTTGGGCGTTAAAATAAGGAAGCTGGTGATGCAGGATTTGGGCGACAAAGCAAAACCGACAGAGCAAGAAATTGCGAAGTTTTACGAAGAAAACAAGGATAAATTCATTATCCCGGAAAGTGTTCATGTCCGGCACATACTGATTGCCTTTGCGCAAAATGATGATGATAAAATAAAAGAAGAGAAAAAGATTAAAATAGAAAATCTGCGCAAGCAGGTTGTCGAGGGAGCCGATTTTGCTGAAATTGCCAAGAAAAATTCCGACTGTCCCAGCAAAGATAACGGCGGAGACCTGGGCTTAATTAGAAAGGAGCAAACGGTCAAGCCTTTCGAAGATGCCGCTTTTTCCCAGGATATCAATACTGTGGGTCCGGTTCTCACAACGGACTTTGGTTATCATGTGATTCAAGTATTAGAGCGCAATCAACAAAAAACAATTGATCTCGAAGAAGCGAAAAACAATATTTCACCATATTTAGAGCAGCAGAAACAAACCGATGCTTTTAATGCCTTGGTCGAGAAATTGCGTACTAAAGCCAGAATTGTCGTTTACGCTGAATAATTGCAGGAAAGATGAGAATAAGAAAAGCAGGAAAAATTAACGAGCATCTCTGGCAACTGGGGCTGGAAGAATCTTGTGTCTATTTGCTTAAAGGCAGCAAATCATCAGCTGTCATCAGCGGCGGAATGAATTATATTATTCCGGATGTACTACGGCAAATCGAGGAATTCGGCCTTGAGCAGGCGAAGATTAATCATATCATAATTTTACATGCCCATTTTGATCATGTAGGAATAGTCCCTTTTTTCAAAAGGCGCTGGCCTCACTTAAATGTTTATGCGTCACAGAGAGGCTGGGAAGTCATCGCAAATCCTAAGGCCATCAACACTTTTAATCAATTCAGCCTGTTAACTGCTAATAAAAGGTCATCATCCGTGGAAGGTTTATCTGCGCGGGATTGGATGTGGCGTGACGATGTAAAGGGCATCAGTCTCTCCGATGGAGAAAAAATTAACTTAGGCGGGCTGGAAATGGAAATTTTTGCAACACCGGGTCATTCTTCGTGTTCGATAAGCGCTTATGTGCCTGCAATGCAGGCTCTTTTCCCTTCAGATGCTGTGCCCATTCCCTATTTAGACAAAATGATCGTAGCGGCAAATTCGAATTTTACACAATATCAAAGGAGTTTGGAGAAACTTGTTAAACTAAAAGTTGAGATAATCGGAGCAGATCATTATGGCCACTTAATCGGCGATGAGGCAGCCAACTATATAGGTTCTTCCATTATTGAGGCAAGCGAAGTGAGGAGTAATTTGGAATATATATTAAAAAAAGAGGGCAGTATTGAGCGGGCCGCCCAAATTTATATCGAAGAATTTTTCCAAAAAAATCAAAATTATCTGCTGACAAAGGATATTATGATCGGCGTCTTTCGTCAAACGCTGAAGTATTTAGCCGAAAATATGGCCTTAAATTAAGCGAGCACTTATTTAAAGCTATGATCGCTATCCGGGTAAGTGCAGTTTTTTACTTCCTCTATGTAAGCTTTAACTGCTCTGGTAATTTCCGGGTTTAAATTGGCAAATTTTTTCACATGTTTTGGTACAAATTTATCAAACATCCCCAGCATATCATTCACGACCAGGACCTGGCCGTCACAGTATACTCCGCCACCGATACCGATTGTAGGGATGATCAGTGATTTTGTTATTTCTGCTGCCAGTCTTTCCGGCACCAATTCCAGCACAACGGAAAAAGCACCGGCTTCTTCCAGAATCTTGGCGTCTTCCTTAATCCGCTGGGCGGCATCCTCTTTTTTGCCTTGCACCTTCCAACCGCCTAATTGGTGAATGTGCTGCGGTGTCAGACCGAGATGGCCCATAACCGGTATCCCGGCCGAGGTGATTTTACGCACAGCATCAGCCGATTCGCGACCGCCTTCCAGTTTGACGCCTTGTGCTCCGGCCTCCTTCAAAAATCGGCCGGCATTAATTAAGGCCTGCTCCGGTGATACCTGATAGGAAAGAAAAGGCATATCGCCGATGACCATTGTATTTTTGGCGGCGCGGGTAACAGCTTTTGTATGATGCAGCATATCTTCCATCGTTACGGGAATGGTATCGTCATGGCCCAAAATTACATTGCCCAGTGAATCGCCGACAAGAATCATATCAATGCCGCAGGCATCAAGAATAGAGGCAATCGGATTATCATAGGCGGTAAGCATTGTGATTTTTTCACCCTGCTCCTTCATTTTTTTTAAATCCAGGATAGTTTTACGATTGCTTTTTGTTTGCGTACTCACTTTTCCTTTCTCCTTTCAAAAGATTATAAATTATTTTTGCCTGCTCGGAAGATAAGGTGCCTTTCTTTGCGGCGATATCAATTGTCACAAGCCCCAAAGCAGAATATAAGTCAGCAAAGCGGGGCAGGGTTTTATGGAATGCCGCCATATGCTTTTTGATTGTTTTCACGTCTCCGCGGGCAATCGGGCCAGTGATCGCTTGAACAGTACCGGAAGTTTCAATGTTTTTTAATGTACCCTTGATCAGAGGCAGGTAGGCTTTTCTTGCTTGCGATGCAGTTATACCGATGGACTGATAAATTGACTCGACAATATACAGTAGTGTAACAAGATAGTTGGAAGCAATACAGGCTGCCGCATGGTAAAGCGGCTTTTGCGCCGGGGTAATGTAAAGAGGAATGCCGCCTAAATCTTCAACAATGGCTACAGCTTGTTTTTTAGCTTTTGCTGTCGTTGTGGTAATGCCGAAAAAACTGCCGGGAATATTTTGTACGGCATTATCGACAGAAGAAAAACTCTGCAGAGGGTGGATAGCGGTCGCAGTGCCGCCGGCTTTAATAGCCCCCTCCAGCAGATCAAGGCCGCCGGCGCCGCTCATGTGAAATATAAACTTCCCCTTGATCAGTTTGGGGACTGAAATTTCATTGCAGGCAGCCTCAATGTAGTCATCAGGTGTTGCAATCAAAATGGAGTCGGCATTTATTATTGCCGCTTGAGGATTATGAAATACTTGACCTCCTGTGTAGGGTAATGCTCTTTTTAAAGCAGCGGCAGATTTGTCGTAAACGGCAATTACTTTATGGCCGGCTTTATTCAGCAAATAACCGATGGCCGTGCCGACTTTCCCGACACCGATAATGGTAAAATTATGGTATTGTTTGTTCTTCATTATTCAAATAAAAAAGGCCTTCCGCAAGCGAAAGACCTTTGTCCGACAGTTTTTTTTGCAGCGACTCCCGTCTCAGTCATGAAAAGGATCCAAGCGGTTATTTCATTTAGCATAGAAGGAATGCACAGTCAAACAGTTTCTCGTTTTTCAGATAGTCAGTGATGGACAACTTTTCTTCCTATAAATGAGCAGGAGAACCCGGCTTAATTGGTGAATAATAGAGGAACAAAACACAAATTATTTGAAACCAATCCAGCAGGTGTTTTTCCTCACAGGCTCCCGTCCGCTGACCAGGGCATTTGCCGGGAAGCTCCAATCAGGATAGCCCACAGCAATGGAAATGATAATTTTTTTATTTTCCGGTATCTGGAAAATTTCTCTTAAAACCTTGGGGTAAGATACTCCCTGGTCTTCAAGGCAGATTCCCAGTCCATAATTTAAAGCCGCCAGACAGATATTTTGCATGGCTGTTCCGAGATCGAGTATATGTCCTTCGTCATTTAATGATCTGTCGGTCAGAATAAAAAGGGCGACCGGAGTATCAAAAAAAAGGAGGCCTCTCTCCAGCCAGGCTGGTCTTTTTGTTGATAGCTTCAATTATGTCCATTTCTTTCTTCCCTAAAAATTGCTATGCCGCGACTTTACTCCATATGCTCCGGATTTAATTGAACAGATTGTTTGCCCAGAAGCACCATACCAAAATGCTCGTATTTTTTACCGGTTTTTTCATCCATATCATGCCAACGCGCCAGAAACTCGCGTTCCCGCAGCCAGGTGCGGCGAATGGATGCGGGATCTTCAAACAGTAAAACATCTTTGTTCAGACCAATGATAATTGCATAATGACCGTTTTTCCAGTCGCGCCGCCAGTCGTCAAGCGTCATATAACGATCGGCCCAAGCCTGTAAAAGCACGATGACCGGCGTTCCTTTTTCCACATACTGTTTTACCTGATTGAGTGACCACTGAGTGCCGGACTTGACTTCGAAGCCGTAACTTTGGGCGACGGCAATCATGGCCTGAGGCGGCGTGCCTTCTTCCGATGTGCCGAGTGACTTCATCAACTCTTCATTTTGAATATCAACGCCGTAATATTTCATGACCGAATGCAAAGCTTGAACACCGCAATCATAATCATAATTTTGTTTTCCCCCGCGCAAATCGATCAGGGGCATTATTTGGGATTCCTGCAAAGAATGAAGCGTTTGCGTTAGCGCTTCGGCGAAGACGCGCCGCAAGCGGTTGATTTTTGCAACATCGGCTGTGCCGTCGCCATGCCGGAAAAGATGTTCGTTCGTTTCCTGAATGAATGCCGGAGCGCGTACGCCGGTTCTTTTTAAGGCGTTGATTGAATGGGCTGCACATACATGGCCATGAACCTTAACAAAGTCTGAGGCATTTACTGTAATTGTTACCTCCGGCAGCCGTTTTCTCAATTCTACCGCATAGGTTTCGACAATGGCGTCCGGGCAATAAAAGACGGGTTTTTCATCGCGGGCGGACTGCTGAAAATTCATTAATTCTATCTGATTGTCCGCCACGCCTCGGGCGGTTATGGTAGAATGGCCATCGAGGAGCAATCCGGCGCCTGAAGAAATGTTTTCTTCAATGGTTCGATGAAATGGTTTGAGGTACTTTTCCGACCAGACTGCTCTCATGGATGAGGATGGTTCGTAGCCGCTCCGATAGATGGGCCGACCGAAAATGTCCTGGAGAGGAACACACTCGTCAATTTCCAGCGGATCACGGTTGGCCTCGAGCAGAATGCTGCAATAAGGGAAAACCACGTGTCTGTTGTCGAGTATGTCTCGAAAATCATAAAGCCACTGGGTGTACCAGTCGACATTTTGCAGCAACACGGGGAATTCTTCAGAGAGATCTTCCAGCGGAATTTCCGGAGGGACCGCCACTCCGCTGTGTGCGACAACAACCAAAATATCAGAGCTCATCATAAATTTTGCCTTTAAATAGCCGGTGTAAAGCACTTTGATGCTATTTTTTTGTTTATTTTACCTCTTTTTTCTAACTTTATAAATGTAAAAAGATAACAAATAATAACAGCTTGAATTAAGACGGCTGCCTGTGAGGATTTACTAACCAATAGGATTCTTGGCATCGATCTTTAATAAATTTATATACTTATTGCAGACCCATCCTTCGATATCATTGGGTCCCTCAACATCAACCCTGCTCCAGCGATCGACTTTCTCCAGTAAAGCAACTTTCGTTCCGCGCGACAGAGGAGGTGAAACAGTATCGTATTCAATACCTGGACCTTTGCGGATGTTCAGTTTGTCAACATCAACTTCGTATTTAATATCCTGATCTTCGGCTCGACCGAAAGCTCTTGCACAGATATTGGATAGAGGAAAGGCCGGACCAGGATCATTTTTTCTCCCGCGGGCAATGTCTTCGTGACCCAATATTTCCAGTAAGCCGTATGCTTTTACCAAGGTTAAAGAAAGCTCCAAAGCCTGCTGGATCTGAATTTCCGTATAGGTATGCCAATATGAAAAATCGGGCTCAAATTTGTGTTTTGCCGCCAGCACCTCTTCTGCAGGATATTCCGCTTCAAACCAGGACTTATAGGTCGTACCGACTTTTTTCAGTTTTCCGGCATTGTCCATTTCGATGCCAATAGAGTACTTGTTCAGACCGCTGAGGCCATCCCAATGGCTAATTCCTGCATGCCATGTTTCAATGTTAAACGGCGCCAGTTGCGTGATACTTCCATCTCTGGCCACCACCAGATGGGCCGATGCTCTTGCCTGCGGATTGCAAAGCCAATCTATCGAGCTTTTGGCGCTTCGTCCTGCGGTGAAATGGAAAATGAGATATTTAGGCTCGAAAGTGCCTCCTTTGTTGGGTGTTTTTCTCTGTTTTATTCCTTTTAAACGATGGTTCAGAATTTCCATAGATGCCCTTTAATTCCGTTTAAAATATGGGTTTAATCATATTGTCGTGCAATCTTCCGGGTGACAACCTCGAGAAAGGGGGCAAAACCGCAAAACTCAGTTCGGCTACTTAAAAATAATATATCACTGAATATCCAGATTGGTCAATCCCGCCTCTTTTGCCGCATTTATTACCTCATTAGGCATGACCAAATAACGGATCATCAGTCCCCGATACATAAGTCCATCATCTGCCGATTTGGTCATTCCTTTTAACGGTGTTCTGCATTAAAGGATGAACATCTTTTTTTTAATATTTTAAACATCCTGGAAGAAAAAGGAAAGCCTAATTTGAAAATATACTCCAATTCATTATGTCGAAAGATAAACTTTTCCCCGACTTTTTGAAAAAGATTCCATTCTAATATAATTCTGATTGATAAGAGGAGTGCATTTAAGCCTCGTCGTTATCGAATAATAAAAATTATGTATATTTTAAAAATTTTAATGTATAGCAACCAAAAAATAAACTGAAATTAGAAATGGAAAGGAGATAACATGAGGACTTCCCAACAACTAAAAGAGCGGTTTTTATCATATCGTCGTAATCTTTATGCAAATGGTGAAAAAATCGGACGTGACCACGAGATGCTCGAACCGGCAATGAAGATGTACATCTATGAATATGATTTGCAATTTGATCCAAAATATCATGATTTATTCACAGTAATTTCTCCGACAACCGGAAACAGAATAAGTTTGTTTAATTGCCCTCAGCGTTCACCGGAAGAAGTTATCAAAAAAATTGAGGCGATAAGGGTCTTGACGCAACTGGTGGGGGGGTGCGCCGCGCGCTGTGGCGCGGTCGATCTTCTCAGCGGTGTGGCTTTAATGACTTATGAAGCGGATGAGGCCTGCGGTACGGAATATCATCCTCGGTTTTTAAAATACCTGCAAAAAATACAGGAAGAAGACCTGATGACGACAATACTGCTTACTGATGCTAAAGGTGACCGGAGCAAAAGACCTCATCAGCAGAGCGATCCGGATATGTATTTACGTATTGTGGAGAAGAAATCAGACGGAATCGTGATTAATGGTTGCAAGCTCTTTGGCGGCACTGCGATGATGGATGAGATCACCGTCGCTCCGACAAGGGCGCTTTCCGGTCCGGAAGAAAGTCAGTATGCTGTTTCTTTTTCCATACCTGGTGATTGGGATAATGTTCACATTTTATGCAAGCCAGTTAAAGGGCGTAGCATTAGAAATAAATATAAATCTCCTATTGAAGGCCACGGCATGGGTTTTGAAAACTGGACGATATTTGATAATACTTTTGTTCCGTGGGACAGAGTATGGCTATGTGGGGAATGGAAGCATGCTGCTGCCGGCGCTCATTATGGTTCACTTTTCCATCGAACAAGCTACACGGGTTGTAAGCCTGCTACGGCAGACCTGATCATGGGGGCAGCAGCTCTGATTGCCGAATACAATGGTTTGGAAAAAATATCTCATATTCGCGAAAAATTAGCCCATCTGGCTGCTACGGCTGAGCTGATTCATGCCACAGGTATTGCCGGCGCAATGAAAGGCAAGAAACATGGTTCCGGATTCTGGCTTCCGGAACCAGTTTTCATCAACGCCGGCCGTTATCATGCCGGGATGAACATCTATCATGAATATGAAACGCTGGCTGACATTGCAGGCGGCATGGGTATAAACATTCCCACGGAAGAGGATTTTATGAGTCCTGATATCGGACGTTTCATACAAAAATATATAAAACGTAAAGCCGATATCCCGGCGGAAAACATCTGGCGGCTATTTAAACTTGTCGATGAAATGCTTTATTCGGAACAGGCCGGCTGGTACAAGGCCGCAGGTCTGCATGGCGGAGGATCGCCCATCATGGAAAAAATCGGTATTCTCTCCAACTATGATTTTGAAATGAGAAAAGGATTGATAAAACACTTGGCTGGCATAAAAAAATAAAAAAAACTATTGCAAAAATAATTTGGAGAAGATAAAAAGCCGCAAAAGTTCAATTTTTTTTATTTCTCCGATAATTTTTTCCAAAATCGGCTGACGGCGCATCATCGGACCGTCAGCCAGTTAATAAATAGTGGCAATAGTTTTATAGTCTTCATAATATAGAATAATCGTTATGCAAGGGAGGAGAAAAGCGTATGTCACTTTTTATTCAGCAGATCATAAATGGGCTTATTTTGGGCGGTAGTTATACGCTGATTGCCCTTGGTCTGACGATGATTTATGGAATTCTTTATATAGCCAACTTTGCCCATGGCGGTATCTATATGCTGGGCGCTTTCGCCAGCTACTTTTTACTGACTCTGTTGGGAATAGGTTTTTTCCCCGCCATGATAATTTCCATGATTGGCACAGCTGTTTTAGGCGTTATAATTGAACGGATTGTTTTTCGACCCTTGGCAACGGCGCCTCATGCCAATGGTTTTATTGCTGCGCTGGGCCTTTTTTTTGTTTTGGAAGGAATGGCCGCAATCCTCTGGGGGCATGACTATCGTACTTTTCCGACAGTATATCCCCAAATTATTAGTTTTTTCGGTATTTCTCTTTCCCTCCAGCGTGTCTTGGTGATCGGAGTGACCGTTATTCTTATTGCTATTCTTTACTTTTTAATTCAGAAAACTACTATCGGCCGCACAATAAGGGCAGTATCCCAGGAAAGTCGAGCGGCAGTACTTGTTGGAATCAGTGCCAACCGGGTTTCGGCCTTTACCTTTGCCATCGGCAGTGCCTTGGCAGCAGCGGCAGGAACACTTTTAGGACCTATTTTTCTGGTGTATCCCCAGATGGGAAATGCGCCCATCGTCAAGGCTTTTGTTGTCATTATTTTAGGCGGCATGGGCAGTATCCCCGGCGCGATTTTAGGTGGATTCATTGTCGGTATAGTGGAGAGTTTGGGGGTAACCTACATTTCTTCAACCTTCATGGATCTCTATGCTTTTATTATTCTGATTGTCATTTTGATGTTTAAGCCGCGTGGTTTGATGGGCAAATAAGGAGGGATTAAATAATGATGCGATGGATTTGGCGAACGGTGATTGCTATTGTTGCGATAGCCGTTCC
>ENA-ORXD01002992-ORXD01002992.1-sediment-metagenome-genome-assembly--contig:-NODE-2992-length-10312-cov-2.280801_pt1 | contig 10312 bp, 11 predicted proteins | sample MGYA00237862_ERZ511471 | MGnify/ENA metagenome assembly ERZ511471 | reverse complement strand
CGGAACAAATCGATTCACCAAAATCTGGTCTGGCCCATATTTTTACAGCTACGATGCTTGCGACCAGACATTTAGCGGAGAGACATATATCGAAAAATCGGGTAATACTCAGTTTGTTATCAGAAGTTGTGAATATCTCACCCTGGAAGGTTATGGTCAGTTAGTCCCACAAAATAGCGAAAATGTTGATGTCGACCGGCAAACACCGAGCAACTTTACGATCTTTAATCGGTCTGACCAGGAATTTGGGATTACACTTGTCGGTCCGATCACTTACTACAAGAAACTCAGCATGGGCGCAAACAAGTACGAGATCGTCCCCGGCACCTACCAGTACATCTGTGCCGTACACGATTACACGTATCGGGGCACGATAAAAGTGACCGCCACAGGCGCCAGCAGCCTGACCGTACCACCCGCTGTTCAAGAGAAAAAACAACTGGAAAACATTACTTTCTAATGTAAATTAAGCAAAAAAGACCGCCGTTCAAATCCACGGCGGTCTTTTATTTTTAATGAATTCCAAACTATACGGCAATGACGTCCTTAACGTCCGGGAAAAACTGGCGGATCGTCCCGGCAACCCACCCTTTTAGCGTCGTTTCCGTTAACAGGCACCCTTCGCAGGCGCCGCCCATCTTTACCTTCAGCACATTGTCTTCAAATGAGACAAATTCAACATGCCCGCCGTGGTACTGTTCAATATAGGCGCTCACCCGCTCCAATAAAGCCTTCATCCGCTCCTGTTCGCTGGCGATATCATGGTTGTGTTCAGCCATAATCCATACTCCTTCTGCTCAGCCCGTGCAATTAATGGTCGCTGTTTAGGAATTTTACCAGAGATATGGTCGCCAACCCAGCGGGAACACAGCCTGGAATATCAATCTGGTGATTTCTATAATCCCTGATATTTTTTCAGAAAATCAGAATGACGTATAATTTACTCATCCTTTCCATCGCGCTTATTCTTCCCAGGAGTGAGAAATGACCGAGCACAACTTGATCCTGCTAGAAAAACAAGATAAGGTAGGCCTGATCCGTTTAAACCGGCTGGACAAGAAGAACTCCCTGAACAGTTTTATGCTGGACGAGATCATGGAAACCCTGAAAATCCTTGACGAGGACGGCGATGTCGGGGCTATCGTAATAGCCGGAAACGACAGGTTCTTTTCCATCGGCGCCGATATTACAGAAAGGGCCAACGCCACCGCCAGGGATATGGTCACCCAGGACAGGATTTCCAAATTCGATAAGATCAGTGAGGTCGGCAAACCGGTGGTCGCGGCAGTCAACGGCTGGTGCCTGGGCGGCGGTTTTGAGCTGGCAATGTCCTGCGATATGATCATCGCCTCGGAGAAGGCCCGGTTCGGCTACCCGGAGATCAATGTGGGGCTGATGCCGGGCCTGCACCTGGTGCTCTTGCCGCGGCTGATCGGGAAGCACAAGGCGTTTGAACTGACCTTCACGGGAAAGCCGATTTCGGCAATGGAAGCCGAACATATCGGTCTGTTCAACAAAGTGGTGCCCCATGAAGAACTGGAATCAAAGGTGGCGGAAACGGCCCGAGAGCTGGCGGCCAAATCGCCGCTGGCGATCAGATCCTGCCGGGAAGTCTTCTATCGAGGGTTGGATGTAGAATACCGTAAGGCTGTCGCCGATGCCGCGGAGGCCATTTCGATCCTCTATGGCTCCAAGGACAGCCAGGAGGGGATGAGCGCCTTTGTCGAAAAAAGAGAACCGAAATGGAAGGGAAGATAGGGAAAGGGTTTAGTAGGCGTTTTCTTTTTTATCGTAGGGGCATAAGGAGTGGCGCAGCAGATGCAGGGATTTTAGAACCTTTTCCTCGCAGGAGCCGGGTTTGGCGGCGAGTCCGATTCCAATTTCGTTGTTGTGCAGATCCATCACCTTTTCGCAACACGGATTTCCAGGGGCGCCTTTCCGCAAAAAGAGCAGATATTCGCTTTCCTCCTCATGGACGGCGGTCAGACCTCGAGAAAAATCCGCTCCAAAACGCTCGGCGAGAACACACGCTAGATGGGCATGCCGGACGGCATCTCCCATCCCGTTGCGTTTTTCGGGCCAGTGCTTGCCGTCCATGCTCTTTTGCCATTCCTCCGTTTTCTTCTTAAGACCGTAGGCCTTGTAACATTTGATCGGATGATGCAGGCAGAACTTCTCCTCGGCCCAATCATCAACGGGGGCCGTCTGGGTTAGGTCTTCCACCCAAACGACCTTTCCATCCTGGCAGATTTCCTTTTTGCAGAGCCCATAAAGCTTTCGCGAAGACGTAAAGGTGGCGATGTCGCAAGATTCCGAATCGGACTTTAAAGAAGGGGTGGACGCTGCGCAACCTGAGATGACCAGAATGGTTGCGATGAAGAAGACGCTCTTCGCCACGTTCCGTTTTAGGAAGATGTTCTTAGCCGGTTTGAATTTGCCCAAACAAAGAATGCCTGATAGACCCATAAACCCGGAGATACCCAGAGATTCCAGATCGCCGTATGAGATCTTGCTGTCCCATTCTTTCGAGAAATAAGTGAGCCCGAAGTGGATGAACCGGCTCGGTTTTCGATAAAAGCCGGAGTCCCTGCGGCTGAGCCCCGGCTGATCGGAACGGCGGCGGAGGGGGACGATCAATAGACTTTTCGGTCCCGGATCTCCTTGGTCTTTTCCTTGAGATCGAGGATTTCGTCTGTGTTCAGGTAGGTAAAGGCCTTTCCCATGATGACGGGATAGTAGTCTTTCAAAGCATTGGCCAGGGCTTCCTCCCTTCCGCTATATTTTAGCTTTCCTTCCCCCCACTGAAGAACCTGTCCATACTGATCCTTCCGGAGGGCAACGGCCTCGTAGATCTCGACATTCCCGACCTCTTTATCTTCCAACTCGAGTTTCTTTACCCACATCTTCTGTCCGGACAACGGTTCCCTCATCTCGTAGGCAATCCAGCCCCCGATCTTCATGGTGAAAGGCTTTACCCTATGTCCGACGCCCTCATATTGCTGCCAAGCTGGATCTGAGAACTTGGTTTCAGTCGTGAGAAAAACCCTCGGAGCAAGGGTGATGTCCGCCCCTTTCTTGTCGGGGTAGGTTACGTCGTCCAGCGTCTGATAGGGCCCGACCGCCGTCATGCCCTTGGCCACGATGATCTTGTCCAAATCGACGCCCATCGATTTGGAAAAACCCCTTCCCACCTTTGCAAACTTGGCCTCTGTGAAGGTACTTTCGGCTTCCCGGTAGAAGGGATTGACCACAACAACGTTCACCTTGACCGAAGCGGGGGACATTTTCTGCGGTGGATCGTAGTTGTAGGCATACTTTTCATTCCAGTGGGAAACCGGGAGAGGCGTGATCTCCGGTGTCATGACGCACCCCTGAAGATACCCTGTGACTAAAACGTATCCTACGACCATCAGCACCGATGCGCCGGTACCCTTTTTTGACATTCTGAATATAGTCTTCACGGCTGATTCCCCCTTTTAAGAAAAATTGAAAAGCCGAGTTCGGCGATTTGAAACTTGCTGAAACAGAGATGGTGATATTCCGGGCCCTTTACCGATTTTTTGCTGAATTTCGGGAATAGGGTTTGGACTCCCAGAATAAAAGTACAAAAACCTTGTTGCAAAATTAATTCCATAATCAAAATAATCGGTCGATCTTGGCAAAAATTGAGATCGATCATGCAAAAAGGCAGATAATTTCTCCTGCAAAAATCTTCTAACCAATGAATATTTCATTGTTATTAATGAAAAGGAATTATTGAGAAAAGTGAGAATTAAGCCGTTTTCAGCCGGTCTTTTCCGGGCCGAGGGTTTTGAATTCCCATTGAGACTTGTTGTTTCAGTCTCTCTGAGGTCCTTTTTTATGCCAAAATACCGATTTATCCAAGTCAGATTTGACATAGGTCTGAACCTGAACCGAAAAACCGGTAAATGTTCTTCTTTCAGAAAACGATTGCCCGTCGAGAGGATCCTTTTATATGATGATTGAGCATATAAAATTATGATTGAATGGCTAACTCCTTTCATCACCGGAGAGGTTCTTGAAAAATGTCAGCCGGGGCGGTCGCAAACGCCGATTGAGCCATAAGGAAATGAAGCCGGGGCTTCTAAAGAATTGGGGTGTCCAAATCCGTTGGATTGGCGTTGTCGTTCTTGGATACTTTTTGGTGACTGTAGGGATGTACGCTATTCAGAAGAGTATGCTCTATCACCCGGATCATCAGTTTCCTGATGAGGCCAGGCTTTCGATGAAGGGCCTCTGGATGTGGCCCAAGCAGGATCGCGCCGGGTATCGAGGTTTCATTTGTGCAAAGGGGCTGTCATACCCGAAAGGCGCGGTTATTGTTTTCCATGGCAACGCGGGCTCGGCGTCAGACCGGGGTTATTACCTCGCTGCTCTCGAGCCAAGGGGCTTTCGGGTTCTTTTGGCGGAGTACCCCGGGTACGGCGGGCGGCCGGGCGAATTAGGGGAAGGGCCGATCGTCTCGGATGGGAAAGAAACCGTAAAACTGGCCCATGAGCAATGGGGCGGACCCATTTACCTCTGGGGGGAGTCTCTGGGGGCCGGAGTGGCGGCGGCGATCGCCGCAGATACCTCCCTTCCGGTATCAGGGATCGTTCTGCTGATCCCCTGGGACACACTGCCCGACCTGGCCCAGTCGATCTTTTGGTTTCTCCCCGCCCGTTGGCTGGTTCGTGACCGGTACGACAGCATCAAAAACCTGGCCAACTACAACGGGCGGATCGCCGTGCTGGTGGCCGAAAAGGATGAAGTGGTGCCAAAGCGGCACGGGCTCAGGTTATACGAATCGATTCCAGGGACCAAGAAGCTCTGGGAGTTCCCAGGAGCGAACCATAACACCTGGCCCACAGATCCCCAGGAGCGCTGGTGGAGCCAGGTCATGGCGTTCTTGGAGGGAAGAGTGGGGGAGCCTTGAGGGATTTATGAACGGAAAAGATTTTGCCATCATTGGTTTGCTTGCTTTGCTGACTGCTTGTGCCTCTGTGATTTCCAAGGAGTCCCTAAAAAAGGTGGACCCAGAATTAACCTTTCAGACACTGATCAAAGATCCGGAGAAGTATAAAGGGAAGGTACTCCTGGTGGGCGGTCCGATCTTGAACACCACGGTGAGGGAGGGAGAAACCTGGGTTGAAGTCTTGCAGCAACCCCTGGATCGGAAGCAAATGCCCCGGGATACGGATGAGTCTTATGGGCGTTTCTTGGTCCATTTCAAAGGGTTCATGGACCCGGCCATCTATGCCGGGGGGAAGAAAATCACGGTTCTGGGGGAGGTTGCGGGGCAGAAGGTTATGCCCCTGAAGGAAATTGAGTACCGTTATCCCGTGCTTCTTTCGCGGGAGCATTACCTCTGGAAGCCCGAAGACTTTTTTGGCGGACCTTCCTTTAACATTGGCATAGGGGTCGGGGGAACCATACGATGAAAAATAGGGACACATCCCATTTAACCCTTCCCTATGCTTTGAGATAGGAATGTTTCCCCATTTGTTGCCATACTCCGGGAATGGGAGAAAAATCCTTGCCTTTAGGCGATACCTTCATTATACCCCGAAGGGGCCAAAACATTGGGTATCCCCCGACTAAAGTCGAGAGTTTTGGTTAATAAGCATTGGACCAGCACCGTCTAAAGACGGTGGCATTAATAACTCGGTCAAATTTATTCGGTGGGGCAATTCAGCGACAAATCCTCCCGCCTTTAGGCGGGAGTCGTTTATTTTTTCCTATTCTTCCCATGTCTCCTTTCCCCCATTTTGTGCTAAGATTTTTCCATGGAGGAGATAAAAAAATCCAGATTTTTAAATATCATCCTCAACAGCGTGGCTGACGGGATGTTTACCGTAGATAACGAAAACAAGATCACCTTTATCAATAAAGCCGGAGAAGCCATAACAGGATACAGCAGTAAGGAAGCGATCGGGAAAAATTGTTACGACATCTTTCGGGCCGATATCTGTCTGACCCGATGTGCTTTAAAAGAAACCATTAAAACTAGAAAACAGATCGTCAATCTGCCCGTCACCATTCTCAATAAAGCAGGGAAAGAAATCCCCATCAGCATCAGCACGGCTGTTTTGAGGAACGAAAAAGGTCAGATTATCGGGGGTGTGGAAACCTTCAGGGATCTTTCCATTATCGAAGCCCTCCGAAAGGAACTTTCCCAAAGATATTCCTTGGGAGATATTATCAGCAAGAACCGTAAGATTCAGGAAATTTTCAGTATTGTACCGGATATTGCCAGAAGCAACAGCACGGTCATGATTCAAGGGGCGAGCGGCACCGGGAAGGAACTCTTTGCGAAAGCCATTCACAATCTGAGTGCCCGAAAAAAGCATCCCTTCATTCAGGTGAATTGTGGGGCGATTCCGGAAACCCTGTTGGAATCGGAGTTGTTTGGCTACGTGAAGGGAGCCTTTACCGATGCCAAGAAAGACAAACCCGGGAAGTTTTCCCTCGCGGACGGGGGAACGATTTTTCTGGACGAGGTGGGGGATACGCCCCTGCATCTGCAGGTGAAACTGCTCCGCGTGCTTCAGGAAAAGGAAATAGAACCCTTGGGATCCGCCAGAGCCGTGAAAGTGGATGTCCGCATTGTAGCCGCAACCAATCATGATCTGGCAAAACTTGTCCAAGGGGGGAGATTTCGAGACGACCTCTATTATCGGCTGAATGTGGTGAAGATCCAACTTCCTCCTCTTTCGGAGAGAAGAGAAGATATCCCCTTGTTGATCAACGCTTTTATTGAGAAATGTAACGCTCGAATGGGAAAGCAGGTGATCGGCGTATCCAATCAAGCCCTGAGATTTCTTTTGGAATATGATTATCCCGGAAACGTGCGGGAGCTTGAGAATATGATTGAACACGCCTTCGTTATCTGCAGGGAGGATTTGATTCGTTTGGATTGTCTTCCGAAGGAGATTATAGGAGGGCAAAAAGAAACAACAGGTTCAGAACTTTCCCCGGCAAAAGAAAGTCCCCTGGAGAAAGCGGAGGCAAAAATTATTAGAGAGATCTTAAAAAGGAACGAAGGAAACCGGATAAAAACCGCCGCTGAATTGGGCATGAGCCGGGTGACCTTATGGAGGAAATTGAAGCGGACCCAGGCGATCGGAGATGATTCCCTATGAAGTTTCAATAATGTAACTGTTTCAAATAAATATTTCATACCTGTAACAATTCCATCGAAGTCCTGTTCATCGGGCATTTGCGGAAAAATCTTCTAATCCTTCAGAATTCCATCGATTTCAAGCCATTTTGGCTTCGATCCCTTTTTGGCCTGTTTTTTGCGAGACTATTGACAGAGATGAAAATTGCGATTCCACTTTTTGGCGGTAAGGTGTCTCCCCGATTTGATCTGTCTCCGGAACTGTGGATTGTCACGGAGAAGAACGGCAAGGCGAGCCACCAGGAGAAAATCCCTCTGGAAGGGCTCAGCGCTCCCGAGCGGGTCGAAAAATTAACGTTGTTGGGGATTAACAAACTGATTTGTGGAGGAATCCACGATTTCAATTTGGATCGACTGAGAACCGTGGGCATTGATGTCTATTACAATGTTACGGGTGATGCGAAGATCGCCCTGCACATTTTTCTAAAGGGAGAACTCTATCCCGGTTATCATTGCCAGAACAGAAGAATCAGAAGTTTAAGCAACCCCAAAAAGGGGTCTGAGAAAGGAAAGGTTCCAAGGGGACCTTTTGGAAATTGAGGGGGATTGGGCCTTGGCAACCGAAAAAAACCAACGGGCGGTCGGACATCGGTGTGAATGGAGGGGGAATCTTTAAAAAAGGAGGTAAGGGTGATGCCAGGTTTAGATGGGACGGGACCCATGGGATCGGGTCCCATGACCGGTGGAGGAAGAGGATTTTGCAATCCTTATTATGCAGGGATGAAACCCTTTACGCAGGGCTATCCTTATGTCTCACCCTGGGGCTGGTGGGGGCGATTTCCCTTCCGGACGTATTGGAGGAATTGGCCTGCCGCCGGATATTGGCCGCCGATTGGATCTTACTATGCCCCCGGTCCATTGACCTTTGGAGGGTGGGGGTCCTTTGCGGCTCCCTATCGATCTTCTGCGGAAGAGACTCAGTTCTTAAAAGATATGGCGGCAATGATGCGGAGGGATTTGGAAGAAATTGAATCTCAAATTCGGGAAAAAGAATGGACAGGGTCGCCCGGGGATCTGACGACGCCGGATTGAGGCCTCCATTCAAAGGCTGACAAGGAGAGGGGAGGCGGGTCCACGGTAGAAATTTTTTGGGGGTGAATCAAACAAATGGCCCCGGTTTTCAACTGAATGACCCGATGAGCAGGGTCCGGAGGGTTGGTTGCGGAAAAAAAAGGAGGAAGGGATGTCGGATTTTACGCAAAAGAGTGTCGATTCTGCCAGCGTCAAGATGCTAGAAAAGGGGGCTGCGGAAAAAATCAGCACCGCCTTCGGTCGATCTGAGGATATGAAACCTTGCCCCATCGGGGCCGAAGGCAGTTGCTGCAAAAATTGCGGCATGGGACCCTGCCGGGTTCCGGCGCCCAAGAAAAAAGTTGAGACGGAAGCAGAAAAAGCCAAGCGGCGGGGGATCTGTGGGGCCACCGCTGAAACCATCAGCGCGCGCAATTTTATCCGGATGATTGCCGGCGGAGCGGCGGCCCATTCAGACCACGGGCGAGGAGTGGCTGAGATCTTCTTGGCCGCAGCCCGCGATAAAGCCCCGGGGTATGAAATCAAGGATGAGCAGAAACTCTACCAACTGGCCATGGACTTTGGCGTGGAGATCAGCAACCGTCCCCTCCGGGACATCGCGGTCGAGGTGGGCGAGAAGGCGCTCGCGGAATTCGGAAGGCAAGAAGGGGAGGTTCTATTCTTGAAAAGAGCCCCCTTAAAACGCCAGGAGCTATGGCGAAAGTTGGGAGTGGCTCCCCGGGGGGTGGACCGGGAAATCGTGGAGATTATGCATCGGACTCATATAGGAGTGGATCAAGATTATCGAAATTTGCTTCTCCAGGGAACCCGGGCCGCCCTGGCGGATGGCTGGGGGGGATCGATGATCGCCACCGAGCTTCAGGACATCCTTTTCGGGACGCCCGTGCCCATTATGGGAAAAGCAAACCTGGGCGTGCTGAAGCGGGAGCGAGTTCTCTATGACATGGCCATGCGGCGGGAGCTGGATGCCGTCTAAATGGCCAAAACGACGATTTATATCTCAGAGGATGATAAGGTTGCGGACATTTTGGCCTGTTGTCCTATGGCCCAAAAAGTCATGGAAAAGTATGTGGGGTCGGATTTTCTCAAAAGAAACGACCTAGAGAAGATCTCCCTGCGCACGGCCTTAATCCTTTGCGGGCAGCGAATCTATCCCATCCTGATCGAATTGAACCGCATCTGCGTATGAAAAGGGAAACAAGGAAAAGACCCTGAGACTTACCCCAAGTCCGTTTCGATCATAGGACTCCAAGGAGGGAGAAAATGGCAGGAGACTCCAAGGAAAGAGATTCCCATTCCGTATGTGTTTTTGGACCTGTGCCCTCGCGCCGGCTGGGCCGGTCCCTCGGGGTCGATTTGGTTCCCTTAAAAACCTGTACTTACAATTGCATCTATTGCCAGCTGGGCCGGACGATTCACCAGACTCTAGAGCGGAGAGCGTATGTGCCTGCGGAGATCGTGATCAAGCAGCTGGAAGAGAGACTGGCGGTTCTTTCCTCTCCCCCGGATTACATAACCTTTTCCGGGTCCGGTGAGCCGACTTTGAATTCGAAGATCGGGGCGGTGATCGAAGCCATCAACCGGATGACCCAGATTCCCATTGCCGTTTTGACCAATGGATCACTCCTTCATCTGCAATCGGTGAGGGAAGCCTTGTCGGAGGCAGACTTGGTGATTCCTACTCTGGATGCGGCCAGCGCATCCCTATTCAAAATCATCAATCGCCCCCATGATTCCCTGCGTTTCTGGCAGGTCCTACGCGGGCTAAAGGAATTCCGCAGGGAGTTTGGAGGTCAAATCTGGCTGGAAGTCATGCTTTGCGCCGGGATGAACGATGATCCCAAGGAAATCAAGAGGCTCCGAGGGACCATCGAGTCGATCGGGCCGGACCGAATTCAATTGAATACGGTGGTTCGACCCCCGGCCGAAGAATTTGCTTTCCCCCTGTCCGCTGAACAGCTGGAAAAGGTCAAAAGTATGCTAGGTGAGAAAGCGGAGATTATTTCTGATTTCACCGAGCTGGAAGAAGCTTCTGCAAGCCGCTTGGGGGATGAGGAAGTCCTGGATTTATTGAAAAGAAGGCCTTGCACCGCCGAAGAG
>ENA-ORXD01002991-ORXD01002991.1-sediment-metagenome-genome-assembly--contig:-NODE-2991-length-10316-cov-8.373962_pt1 | contig 10316 bp, 6 predicted proteins | sample MGYA00237862_ERZ511471 | MGnify/ENA metagenome assembly ERZ511471 | reverse complement strand
TTATTGAAGTTCAGGCTACCGCTATAGCAAACGATACCATCCCACTCAGCCATCTCCTTATCTCCCCCAAAAAAGCCCAAAAAAAAATCTGCGTTAATCTGCGTAATCTGCGGATAAAAAAATCCGCGTAATCTGCACCCCGAGATGAGTCAAGCAAAGACTTGACCCCTTTTACCTTTTACCGGATCAGCCATTCGACGATCCGCTCAGCGGCATGGCCGTCCCATTTTTCCGGGATGGAGCCGGCGGTCTTTTTGCCATCCAGGACGTCTTTGGCGGCGGCGAGGATCTTCTCCGGATCATTGCCGACGATGACGTTGGTGCCGACCTCGCAGGTTATCGGCCGCTCCGTATTGTGCCGCATGGTGATGCACGGGACGCCCAGCACCGTGGTTTCCTCCTGGATGCCGCCGCTGTCGGTGAGGACCATTTTCGCGTACATGTTGAGGTGGAGGAACTCCAGGTAGCCAAGGGGTTCGGTGAGCCATATCCCCTCCACCCGGCCGCCGTTCGAGAAGGAGTGTTCCAGGCCGAATTCCCGCACCATCTTCCGGGTGCGGGGATGAATAGGAAAAACAATGGGCAGCCTGGCGCTGATTTCCCGCAGGGCCAGCAGGATACCCTCCAGCGTCTCCCGGTCGTCGACATTGGACGGCCGGTGCAGGGTCAGAGTTGCATACCCTTGCCGCCGCAGGCCCAACTGCTCCAAGAGGGCCATCTTTTCCGCCAGCCGGCGGTGCTTGAGCAGGGTATCGATCATGACATTGCCGACAAAGGCGATCTTTTCCGGCGCCGCGCCTTCGGCCAGCAGGTTTGCGTCGGCATAATGATCGGTGGTGAACAGGTAGTCGCAGAGCACGTCCGTGCACAGCCGGTTGATTTCCTCCGGCATGTCCATGTCCCTGGAGCGCAGGCCGGCCTCGACATGGGCCACCCTGATGCCCAGCTTCTTGGCGGTGATGGTGCAGGCCATGGTGGAGTTGACATCCCCGACCACGATGACCAGGTCCGGCCGCTCCCGCAGGCAGACCTTCTCGAACTCGACCATGATCCTGGCCGTCTGCTCCGCATGGCTGCCCGAGCCCACCCCCAGGTCGATGTCCGGCCTGGGCATGCCCAGGTCATTGAAAAAAGCATGGCTCATCTTTTCATCGTAGTGCTGGCCGGTATGGATTAAGAGATGGGTGAAGATCTCCGGGTGCCTGTTCATGGCCTCGATGATCGGGGCCATCTTCATGAAATTGGGGCGAGCGCCCACGACATTAATAACTTTCAAAACATCTCCCATCCGCAGATAGCGCGGATTTGTATTATCCACAGATTACACAGATTACGCAGATTATTTTTTTGGGCTCAAGAGATAGTTTTCTAAAAAAACGTTAATGCAGCAGGGGAACAGGCAATTCGAGTTGCACCTGCACCAAAGCCTTTCCAACCAAACCAATAAAATCTGCGTAATCTGCGTAATCTGCGGATAAAATATTCACCGTAATCCCCGAACCAGAATCTCCAGTAATCTCCCCGCCAGTACACCTCTGTCATAATTCCCCGCCCCCCGCAGGCAATTGGCTTTCAATTGCCCATACAGGTCGGCATCGTCCCGCAATCTGACCAATCTCTCCACCAGCTCCGCGCTGTTCTCCGGCTCGAACACCAGCCCGCACTGCTCCTTCTCCACAATCCCGGCCGATTCCCCGGCCACCCCATGCAGAACAGGTATGCCCATGCCCATGCACTCAAAGAGCTTGGATGGTATTACCGTGGTGAAAAGCGGGGTCCTTTTCAGATGGATAATCGAGACATCGAGCAGGGACCAGTAGCGGACCACCTCCTCCTTGGGCACCGAATCGATGAAGATGACGTTGTCCAGCCCCATCTCCCCGGCCTGCCGCCGCAGGTGCTCTTTCCTCGCCCCATGCCCCAGCAGGATGAACCGGAACCGGTCGCCGCCCGGCAATTTCCGCACCCTTTCCGCCGCCTCCAGAACAGTCTCCAGGGCGTGGGCCATGCCGTGGGTGCCGATATAGCCGGCGACAAACTTCCCCTCCAGGCCGTATTCCCTCACCAAATCCGCATCTTTGGGCATCGGCTTGAACCGGGAGACGTCCACCCCGTTGGTCACCACCTCGATCTTGGCGCCGTCCACGCCCCGGCGGATCAGGGTCTGCCGGAAGGAATCGGTGACCGACACGATCCGCGCCGCCTTGCGGTACAGGAACATCTCGATCTTCTCGAAAAACCGGATGATCCACGAATCCCCCATGGCCCCGACCGCCTTGATGGACTCCGGCCAGATGTCGCGCAGCTCGAAGACAAAGGGGGCCCGGTGCTGGACCCCGGCCGCGTACCCGGCCATGGCGGTGAAGAGCAGGGGCGAGGTGGCCACCACGACGTCCACCCCCCGCACGAACGGCGCAGCCAGCACCGCCGCCACCATGTAGCTCGTGTAGTCGAGGATCCTCCTGGCAAACCCCTCGTTGGCCGTGATATAGGTCCAGACCCGGACGACCCTGATCCCCTCCATCTCCTCGGTCTGCCATAACCTGTTCCGGTACCCCTCGTACACCCTGCCTTGGGGGAAATTGGGCGCGCAGGTAATCACCGTCACCTCGTGCCCGGCCCTCACCCATTCCCGGCAGTGCTCGAACGTCCTGCTGGCGGGCGCATTGACTTCGGGGGGGAAGTTATCGGTCAGAAACAGAATGTGCATGTTTACCAACTGAAAGTAACCGCAACCTCGGGCGAGGCAAACTCGACAACCAGGCACCTGTTGGCAATGCTCAGGCCGAATTCCGGATGCCAGGTGGTTTCCTCGACCCGGCATGTCCCGCCGGCAACGGCGAAATGCAGCATCCTCCCTTCGGGAAACGCCGCTGAACCCCCTGCCGCATCCGCTTTCATCGTCACCTTCATGCCAGGATGAAAATGAAATCGCCCCTCGGCCCGGGCAAAACCGCCTCCAAGCCGGTCCGTGATCCGCAGGGAATGCTCCCGCAATTGCCATTCCCGTCTATGGAGCGGCCTGCCCGGCAGCCGCCGGTACCCGTCGTGGGCGCAGGCCACCCGGATCTCCCCCGGCGCCTCGTTGATCGCCAGGTCGCGGGGATACGCCCGCCGCGCCACCCGGAAGCCGCCCCACACCTCCGAGGAATCCGCGCCGTCGACCACCACCGTGTTGTGGGCCGCGGTCCCCCTCTGCCGGAGCCGCTCCCGTCCCTCGCCGTAACACGACGTGCCGCTGTCGACAATCACCCGCTGCCCGATGAGGGACAGCTCAAAGCTCAGCGTGTCCGCGTGGGCATGTCCGGGCAGGTAGTCCGGGCCGATGGGGGCGAGATCGAGAAAAGCGACCGCCTCGCCCATCTCCACCCGGCCATAGCCGGTCCGGTCAAAATAGGTCACGCCCGACCCCGGCGAATCCGGGATGCAGAACCCGAGACGATAGGCATATTCGAACAGCTTCCGGGGCGCAGGCGCAATCCCCAAGGCCGCGTCATTGAACTGGACGATGTCGCCGTCCGGATGGATCATCCCCTTGAGCCAGGTGATCATGTTGTTGACCGCGTCAACCCATTGGGCAGGCACCTCCCTGCCATGCGCCTGCATGATATTGATCAGGTCGAGCAGGTCCTCCAGGATGATCGCGTGATACATCGGGCTGCGTTCAAAATGACCGCCGTCCTTCAATATCTGCTCGCTGACCTGCTTCCACAGGAGATTCAATCCCTTGCGGTACCACCAGTCCGCTTCCCCCCCGTTAAAAAACAACCCGGCAAAGACCAGGGCCTTGGCATTGGCAAACAGGTGGTTGCCCAGCAGGTGATACTCCAGGCGACAGCGCAGATAGCGGGTCTGCACCGCCAGGCTCCGCACCGCCTCGGCCGGCAGCTCGTTGCCGGCCAGTCCCCACTTGATCCAGTTGACAATCCGCAGGGAAATGGGATACGGCTCCCAGCCGTTGCCCGCCGCCGCCGGATTCCCGGCGATCCAGCGGCGGATCAGGTCCAGGTGCCAGTCCCTGCGGCCGGCTGCCTCCGCCGCGTTGAGATCATCGAAGTAATGCAGGTTGTAGAGCCAGAGCTTCGGCCAGTCGGAGTTGTTCCAGTCGGCGGCCGTGCCAATCATCCGTTCCTCATTAAGGAAGCGGAAGCGATTGGGTCCGGTCATGGAGGCAGGCTTGGCGGCTGGCGCGGTCCAGGTGCGCCCAACCTGCCGCACAGGTGATGCCGGCCCCAGGTCCGGCCTCGGCCGCCGGACACGGTACCAGACCCGGTAGCCGACCTGTTGCAGGCGCAGGTAGCGGACCGTATGGTAGAACCGCATCAGGTCTGTTACCATCATGGTATCCACAGATTACGCAGATTACGCAGATTTTCTTTGTTTGTTGTGCCGGGCATGGCGGGTTGATTCGTTACCGCTTGATCCGTTCAAATTCTCGTATTCAATAAAACAACCAATCTGTGTAATCTGCGTAATCTGCGGATAAATCAAAGAAGTTCAATGTTTCTGCCCGTCCGCAACGATTCCAGAACAGCAAAGGTCACCCGGCTCGTTGCGCACAAAGACTGAAACGGAATCGGCGGAATCCCGTCGCGCACGCCGTCGCGGAACGCCACAAACTCGTTCACGAACCCCTTGTCCTGGTTGGCGTTCTTCACCCGCTCCTTCTTCCCCCCCGTGTATATCACCAATTCCCGGAAATCGGTCATCTGCATGGCCGTGCTGCCGCAGAACACCTCGATGTATTCCTTGGGCAGCCCCCTGTCTCCCCAGGCAAAATAATTGATCGAGGCAATCGAGCCGTTGGCGAACCGAATTTGGATGCAGACATTGTCCTCGTCCGGCACCGACCGGTCCTCCTTGCGCACGCACCCGGCGAACACCGAAACCGGCTCCGAACCGGCCAGGAACGAGCAGGCATCGACAAAATGGCACACCTCGCCGACAATGCGCCCGCCGCCGACCTCCGGGTCCTGAATCCAACTGTCCATCGGGATCACCCCGGCATTGACCCGGTAGACAATGGCCGGCGGCCGGTCCCCTACCGCCTCCTTCATCCTCCGCACCAGCGGCGAAAACCGCCGATTGTACCCCACCATTAACTGACAGTTGGCAGTTGGCAGTTGGCAGTTCTCAGTGAAGACAGTCCGGATTTCATCCAGTTCAGCAGGCTTGAGGCACAGAGGCTTTTCCACGAACACATGCTTGCCGGCCTTGAGCGCCTTCACCACAAGCTCCGCATGCGTATCGTGCCGCGTCGTGATCAGGACCGTATTCACCCTTTCATTGCCGAACACGGCATCCGGGTCCGTGGTGATCGCCGCAAACCCGTTCTTCGTCCCCACCGCATGCGCCGAAACCCCGGTCGCCGTACACACCATCTCCGGAGCATACCCCCCGACCTTCCCCAAAGTCGGCAGAATAACCGACCGCGCAAAATTCCCCGCCCCAATCAACCCATAACAAACCTCGCCATCCCCCAGCCCTTTCCCCTTCCCCTCCCCCAAAACAACCGTCTTCTTAAAATCTGCGTAATCTGTGTAATCTGTGGATGAGTAGCGAAGTACAATCCCCAGATACTTTTCCTTCCCCTCAAAAAGCCCGTACGCCTGCAGCGCCTCCCCAAAATCGAACCGGTGCGTCACCAGCTCCCTCGGCGTCACCTTGCCTTCCGCCACCAGCCCCAGGAACGCCTCGAAATTCCGCTGCTCCGTCCAGCGCACGTAGCTGAAGGGATAATCGATCCCCTTCTCCTCGTACTGCGGATCATACCGCCCCGGCCCATAGGCCATGGACAACCGCACATCCAGTTCCTTTTTGTAGTACACGTTGCGGGGGATATCCATACCCACCATCCCGACCACCACCACCTTCCCTCTCTTCCGGGCAATCTCCCCGGCATCGAGGATCGGCTGGTTGCTGGACGTGGAGGCGGTGATCACAACACTGTCCACCCCATAGCCGCTGCTGAACTCCTGCCCTGCCTGGACCAGCCCGCCCGGTTCGCAGACCGCATCCGCCCCCAGCCTCCGCGCCAGGTCCAGCTTTTCCCCATCGATGTCGCACCCCAGGACCTTGCAGCCGTTGGCCTTGAGCAACTGGACCGTCAACTGCCCGATCAGCCCGAGCCCGATGACCGCCACCCTCTCCCCCAGCGCGGGTTCCGCCTGCCGCACCCCCTGCAGGGCAATGGCCCCGACAGTCACAAAGCAGGCGTCAAGGTCATCCACCCCATCCGGAATGCGGACAAAAAGATTCCGGGGAACGAAATTGACCTCCGCATGGTTGGCATACCCCGCCCCGCCGCAGGCAACACGGTCGCCCAGGGCGACATCGTGCACCTGCCCACCGACTTCGATCACCCGGCCCGCGCAACTGTAGCCCAGCGGAATGGGCGAATCCAGCTTGGCAAACACCTTTTCCAGGGTGTTTTTCACCCCCTCCTGCCGCATCTTGCCGATCACCTGCTTCACCAGGTCCGGCCTCGCCTTGGCCTTGCCGAGCAGGGATTTTTTGGCGATATCGACAATCATCTTCTCCGTACCGGCGGAGACAAGGGAGGCGGTCGTGCGGACAAGAACGCCGTTGTCGCCGCAGACCGGCGGCGGCACATCAAACAGGCCGAGTTCGCCGGTTTTGTAGGATTGGATGAGCTGCTTCATGCCAACGGTTTTCCTTTATTCATATCGTTCCGGGATGCTTTCACTTCAATTGATCTTCAAACGGATTTTCCCCGCCTGGGTGCGAACAGGCTCATCAACCGTTTCCAAACGCAGTTCGATATCGAGATCATCCAGGTCAAAACCCTGCCTGAGCGTTTCAACATCCGCAGAGCCGTCACGTGGCGTCACCACAAGCGTAATCCTCCCCTGGCCTTCATCCCGAACCTGCAGGTGCCGCAGATATTCGAACGCACTGTGATGGCGGCCGAAAATAATTGCCGTCAGCGCCAACCTGTTTCCCTGCCGATCCATCACGAAATCCCCCACCCGCCCTTCCTTGATGCGAAAGGCGAGGGACCCGCCACACTGTGCAACAGGCTCAACCAGGTCCCCGGTGTCATAGCGGATAAACGGGTGTACGCGGTTATACAGCGATGTGCACACCAGCCGGCACTCCGGACCATTCCCCACCGGCACCGCTTCAGCATACCCATAGGTCGGCAAGGATTCATACACGCCAAGCGCTGTCTCACGCGCCAGTATGGCCATCTCGCTGTGACCGTACCAGCTCACCACATTGGTGGACAGTACCTGTTCGATGACAGTGCGATACATCGGCGCCGGGTGCTCGGAGCCGAGCAGCACGCCAAACAGCCGTGCGCGGATATTAGCCGCGACAGTCCCAGCCTGTCCGGCCAGCGCATGGGCAAATTCCGCCACCAGGCTCGGGTAGCCGTGGAGCCAGCGAATTATGGAACTGCGCGGCAATGCCGCCACCGCCTGAACGACTTGCGACATCGGGCAATTTGCGTTCACCACGTACTCGTTGTGCACTGCGTTGTACCGCAATGGCTGAGCCCGGTCAAAGTGCTTGCCGCGAAAAGTCAGCTTCAAATGCTGAGGCCGGTAGCCATGCGCCTTCCACACATGGTGCATATGCGCCCATTCGCGGGCAAAAGCCTGGCTGTCCAGATAAAATTCCAACGGCTGGCCCGATGTGCCGCCGGTATTGATCTTCATGCCCTTGCCGTCCAGCACACAGCGGGCTTCAAGCGGAACCCCCTGCATGTCCGCCTTGGTGACGACCGGAACCCGCTCCCAGTCGCTCCAGGCACGAAGATCCCGTGGAGAAAATCCATTGCGACGATAAAACTCACGGTAAAACTCCACCCGTTCATACGCATAGCCGACCAACGAGCGCAGTTGATCAAACCGTTGCTCACTCAACAAAACAGGTTCAGAACGCTCGGCATGATTGATCGCCCTTTGCATTCTCCTGTATGCGGGGCCAAGGCGAAGGACGAAAGGTACATTCGCCAACGACCGGCCAATACTTTCGGGAAGGTTTTCGGCCAAACCCTTCAGCTTTGTTTGCACAGGCACAGTCACGCGTTTCGCCGCATTGCCTTCAGGCCGCTCTTGGCCGCAGCGTCAATAAGAATCTGTCGCGCCCCAACCCAACGATCACGCAACCAGTTTCCGAGTGAAGCGTCAGGTTCCTTGTAGATGGGGAGCAGCTTCCTCTTCACCCGATGTTGTTTAAACCAGCGGATATACTCTGTATGCGCAAAACCTTCGAACTCAGGTTTCAGCGAAAAATCGGCGGACTCAACATCTTCACTGAACTGGTATGCCACAGTTGAAGGAGGTGAAAAGAGTGCATGGTGTACTATGTCCGACTCCGGCCCCAACTCAAGAGCTATCTGGGGAAAACTGGATTCCGGAAAACGAAGCTTGCCCCCAAAGAATCGGCCGTAGGAAAACGCCCAGTTCCCAAGTGTGTATGCTATTGTCTTTCCTTTATAGCGCTCAACCGGACCGACAATGTGCGGGTGATGGAAAATTACAGCGTAGACACCAAGGTCGATGAGTTGCAAAGCCAGCTTCCTTTGCCCCGGCTGGGGGTAGGGCTCAAACTCATAATTTCCATGCAAGACAACAACGACTCGCGAACCTTTTGCATTGCTGACAGCCTCGCTTGCCTGCTGCCGTACCAAACGCCCCTCCAAACGGTTTACACCTGGACTGCCCTTTTCGGCTGGACGGCATCCGATCACATGCCAGCCAAAGCCGATGAGCCGATACTCATTCGCTCCACTCCGAATTCTTAACGGGCTTACCGCTGCATCTGACGTTATTCCAGCACCGAACATTTTCAAGTTATGTTCTGATAATGAGCTATATGTAATATCTATGCCCTTTTGAACATCATGAATATGATTGTTTCCGACAAAGATTGGTCCTAAATTGAAATTCTTGAATGACTCAGTCCAACTCAAAGAATTATATACACCCCAACGAGGTTGGTTAACCGAATCTGCCATTGCACCTTCCAGATTCAGGCACCAAACATTAGACAAAATTTCTGTTGGAAACATTTCAAAAGAAAAAGAATCATTGGGTGCGATGGCAACATCCCCTGCGAAAATCATGCTTTCGTTCCAACAATCGCATTCATGAAAAGGTCACGATTGCTCGCAAGGACATCAGTATCATTTGCTTTGTCTCTCGCATACAATACTGCACGGTGTGCTATTTCCTCATGCTTATCTGTATTCCAGCCGTGAACTTCTTCTATGACTGCGGCAAATGGCTCCATCGAATTGAGAGGATAAGTCCATCCAACCTTTTCCTTAACTATATCGTTCCATGGAGTCTGGTCGCTGATCAAAACAGGTAGGCCAGCACTGAGCGCCTCATGTATTACATGACCATAGTTCTCACCACGAGTTGGGAAAAAAAATAAATCATGCGATTTAAGAGCCCGACTTACCTCAAAAGGATACATCTCACCTTCATAATTTACCTTGATATTTGGAGGCAAGAGTGAAATCAACGACTCGCACTTCTCCCAATAAAAAGGAACTTCCTTAGTACCATAAATGGTGAAATTCACAGGGACCTTGACTCTAGCCAACACCTTTAAGGCAAAATCAAGGTTTTTCTTAGGCGAAATCCGGGATAAAAAACAAACCTGAAGCGGATCGCCAAATGTTCGTGGCTTTCGTTCAACTGACAGCTCTTCATCCAACGGTGCCAGATTCATAGCAATGCGGATTTCATCTTCACTGACAAAATCAAGACTACGACAAATATCTTTTCGCTCATGTTCGCTCGATGCCTGCCAGATCAGGCCACGATAAAGTCCTATTGCTTTTGCCAGGTGAATGTAAATTGTCTTCTTTGCTCGTTTCAGGCCAAGCGCTCCCATAGAAAACTCACCCCTTGGAGCAAGCACAACCGGAACATTTCCTAATTTTCGCTGAAATCGAGACCATAAAACGCGTTGGGTGAAGGTCTTGTCAAAAAAACTGTTCAAGTAGACTACTTCCGGGCCTACCTCATGGAAAATCTTGACAAGCTGGCTCATTGAACTATTTTGGGGACTGAGGTACACAACTTTTGCTTTACCAACATTGCTCCACTTTCCCTGGGCAACGCCCCGATACGACTCGTTGGACCCGGCATCGCGATCTAGGGTCACGACACGGAAATCAAGTTCATTGCCCAAACGATCAACCATATTCGAAAGGGTACGTATCGGCCCGCCAGCCCTATATCCTGGAAGATAATATTTCCTTAATCCGTGACGAACCAACAGCATTTTTGGCCGAAAATAGCAATTAACATGTTGATTTTTATCATAAAATATTG
>ENA-ORXD01002989-ORXD01002989.1-sediment-metagenome-genome-assembly--contig:-NODE-2989-length-10323-cov-6.691392_pt1 | contig 10323 bp, 7 predicted proteins | sample MGYA00237862_ERZ511471 | MGnify/ENA metagenome assembly ERZ511471 | reverse complement strand
GGTGTGCCGGTTCTCATCGCGGCGGGGGACGACGACCCGCTGGTGCCGTCCGTCAACTCGACGATCCTGGCGGGACTCATCCCGGGCGCCGGGCTGCGCCTCTTCCCCGGTCGCCGGCACTGCTTTTTCATCGAAGAGGCGGAGGCGTTCAACCGGATGGCGATTCAGTTCTTCAACGCGGTTGAAAACCCGTAACATAATCCCAAGGAGGAATCGATGCTGGAATCATTGGCTGATAAAGTTGCCTGGGTCACCGGCGCAGGGACCGGGATCGGACAGGCGGGGGCGGTCGCCCTCGCAAAGGAGGGGGCGCGCGTCGTCCTCTCAGGCCGCCGGAAAGGGCCACTTCTCGAAACAGAGCGGATCATCTCAAAGGCCGGGGGCGAGGCCGTCGTCCAGACACTGGACGTCGGCGATCCTGCGGCCGTCCAGGGGGTGGTGGATCGCATCTGCGAGCGGTACGGGAGGCTGGACATCCTGGTCAACAATGCCGGCACTAACGTGGCGGATCGCCACTGGGGAAGTGTTGACGCCGCCGGGTGGGACGGGGTCATCGCCATCGACCTGAACGGCGCCTTCTACTGCGCCTCGGCCGTGATCCCGATCATGAGGGGACAGAAGGACGGCCTCATCATCAACATCGCCTCCTGGGCCGGACGCTTCGACACCTACGTCACCGGGCCGGCTTACAGCGCCGCGAAGCACGGGGTCGTGGCGATGAACGCCAGCATCAATATCGAAGAGTGCGTCAACGGGATCCGCGCCTGCGTCATCTGCCCCGGCGAGGTCTGGACCCCGATCATCGACCGCCGGCCCGACGCCCTGGCCGAAGACGTGAAGGCCAGGATGCTGAGGTCCGAGGATCTGGGGGAGACCATCCTCTTCGTGGCCCGGATGCCCCGGCACGTCTGCCTGAATGAGATCCTGATCAGCCCGGCCTGGAACCGTATGTACGTCAACGATCCCACCCGGCCGCCGGTGGAAGGGGGGTGATTCCCTGTCTGGTTGTCGAATCGGGCAGCGGTCTGTGAACAGCCCGTTTCGGCTATTTCCGCAGCCTGATGCTTCACGGGTTCTCCGTGGAAGGAAGAGAAAATGAATCCCCGACTGCTGCCGATGCATGCTATAATGGTGGCCCGCGAAAGGGGGGGGTATGACCGATAAAAAAGTCGCCGGCCAGGTGTTGCCGCATCTTGGCTCAAAGCAACCGTGGGCGCCCCGAATTGATATATGCGTGAGAATGATTTTATCTGCAGACGGGGAAGGCCGCGGAACAAAAAGGAGGGATCATGCCGGGGAATACTGACAGGAAACGATGCGTCAATCTCCGGGAATCCAGGGACTTTTTCAATGCCGCACAGTGCTTCGAGCAGTGCGGCAGCTTCAACGAGGCCTTTTCCTGCGACATGGAAGCCCTCAAAGCGGTCCCCGAGGCGGATTTTGAAAAGAGGATCGAGATCAGCCTGCATGCGGCAACGCTCGCCCACAGAATGGGCGACCGGGAAAACGAGTACAACCTGACCTGGAAGATCGCGTATGTATACCTGGACTGGTCCGACGCGGCGGCCGATGAAACGCAGAGGGCGCAGGCGATCTCCTACCTGGTAAAGGCGGGCGATCAAGCCGTGCGGATGGGCGAGCTCGAGCGGGGGGCTGATCATTACCTCAAGGCTTGTGACGAGGCCCTGGTGCTCGAAGACCCCGCACCGGCCTTTTCATATGCCGGGAAAGCGATCGACACCGCGCTCAAGGTAACCCCCGGACCCGCCGGACTCCTGATGAGGGCCTACGACAGGGCGGGTCTCGCGTGTGCCTTGGTAAACAAGAGCCTCAAGCCGGCCAGGGTCTATTGGAACGAGGCCAGACGGTATGCCGATGAGTGGGGCGGGTCGTATACCCCCTCGATGCCCTCCCGGCATGCGCACCTGAAGCTCGATGCGGCGCCGGCCGCCCTCGCCGTAGTCCGCCAGGATCCTCAGGGGCCGAACAATACGATCTTTTCGACGATTACGGCTACGCTGACCGAAACCATGGGCCGGGTGTCCAACTGTGTCGTGAAGTTTTCCGTCCTCAAGGAATTCGGTGCCGTGATCCCGGCCGCCCAGAGGACCAATAAAGACGGCGTCGCGACCGCGACCTTTTTTCCCAAGGGGAAAACCGGCCTCTGCACCGTCAAGGGGAGGGCCCGTACGGGTGCCAGGGCCGCCGTTGACCTCAAACTCACGAAAGCCCCCCAGATCGATCTCCTCGAGGTGAAATGGGTGTATCCCGGTTCCCTCGGGCTCTACGGGGTCAAACCTGAGGCGCCGCACTGGAGGAAGAAGGGACCGCGGCCGATCGCCCACGTGTTTGCCGGACGAGGTCTGGACGGCGCGAAACGCAGGCCGAAGAGCGGCCTGGAGATCGAGGTCACCCTGGCCCTCCCGCCTGAAGCCGGGCTGCAGGGACTCCCGAAGATCAGGGTCACCGGCACGGCCCGGTTCACGGCCTTGCACGGCACGCCGGCTTCGCCGCTCGATCCGCTGGTCTTTACCGGCGAAGCGAAGAGAATCACCACGGAGCCCAAAAAGATCAGCGTGTGGAGCGGCGGCAGGATCCCCGACGCGATAGGCCACTATGACGTGGAAATTACATGGAGGTATGAGCATCCCGTCTCCAGGGGGACCGAAACCGTGTGGGCGCAGCTCGGAGGCGCCACGACGACTGTCAACGACCTGTACATCACGTGGAAACAGCCGCTCCCCTGCGTCGAAGTCCACTACCGGTTTATCAAGGTGGGCGACAGCTGGATTCCGGAGATAGGAAACCGCTTTCAATACGGCGAACCGCAATTCGAGGACAACGGGGCGGCCCGGGTCTATTTCGAGTGTCTGCGCTGGAGCACCGAGGCCGTCCTGTCGCAGGGCGACTTGAACCCGGACTACCTCGAAAAGAGGGTGAAGGATGAGGAAAGCCGGAAAGAGATACAAATCCTCGACCGGATCTTCGAGTACATCTGCAGCCCGGCCACCTTTGCCGGGCGGGCCCGCAAGGAGACAACCCATCTATGGTCTGCTTCATCCTTCGACCATCGGGCATTGGACGTGATCGAAAAAAAGACCGGAGAATGCGGGGACTGGGCCTGCCTCTTCCACGATCTGGCCGCGGCGCAGGGCATCCACATCTGCCTCGTGGCGCTGGGGATGACGGACAAGGCCCTGGGGGAAAACTTCTGCATGTACCCGAAAGTAGCAAAAACCTCGCAATCCCTCCTCCCCCTGGTTTACGATCCCTTCATCGAACGCTACCGGCTGGTCAAAAACCAGTGGAACGTCATCCCCGGTCAGCACGGCGTCCGCACGTCGCAGGACGATTCGGGCCTGAACTCTCAGGGCGGCTGGCTCCCGTACCGGAAGCTGCTGTCCGCGTGGTACGGGTGGAAAAAGCCGGAGCTCCTGGAAATCTGGAACCCTTCGACAATGAAGTGCGCGGCATGCAAAGAGACGGCGCTGAAGTACTACGACGCGGAAAAGAAGCAGTTTGTGATCATGTGTCCCCTTTGCGGGATATCTACTGTTCCCGACTGAGGCGGCGTTGCGCCGGCCGAAGACGTGAAGGCGAGGATGCCCGAGGTCCGAAGGCCTCGGGGAAACCACCCCCTTTGCGGCCCGTTTCGACAATACTGCTGCAGCGGTAACACTTTGCGCAGTTCTCCCTGCGACCGAACCAGACCGACACCCATGGGCGGCATCCCGCAGAAATAGAGGGGTGTCCCTGCGTAGCCCAGTGGTCGATCGGCCGATGAATCAATAAATATTTGCTTCTTGCCCGCCTTCTGTAGTAGCTATCCTCCGTTAAAATATGACAAAACCACCTCACGCAAGGAGATCGACGATGCCCTTTCCCTCTCTTCCGGAAGCATTTTTCAGTCCCCGCTCGGTCGCGATCATAGGGGCTACCAAAAAATCGGGTTTTGGAAGCGGTATCCCCGCATTTCTGAAACGGAACGGATACGGCGACCGTCTCTACCTGGTAAATCCCCGCGAAACGGAGATCGAAGGGCTGCCCGTGTACCGGCGCGTACTGGACATTCCTCACCCCATCGACCTTGCCATCATCATCGTGCCGAAAGAGCACGTTCATGGCGTAATCCGGGACTGCCTTGAAAAGGGAATCCGCGCCATCATCCTCGAATCGGCAGGGTTCAGCGAGACGGGATCCGAGGGGAAGGCCCTCGAAAGGGATATCGAACGGCTCATCCGGGGGACGGGTACGCGCCTGATCGGCCCCAATTGCGTGGGCCTGATCAATCCCCATGGTCGTTTCGCCTCGACGGAAGTGGCCTTCGACGAGATCCGCCCGGGGAACGTGGGGGTCATTGCCCAGAGCGGGGTGTTCGGCAATATCGTCGCCGACTGGGCGCCCAGCCAGGACCTTGCCCTGAGCGGGCTGGTGACGATCGGAAATCGCATCGACGTCGACGAATCGGACATGCTCTACCACTTCGGCGCCGATGAGCGGACCGATGTCATCGTCCTTTATCTGGAAGGGGCAAAGAACGGGCAGCGATTCATGAAAGCGGCCCGCGAAGTGTCTTTGAAAAAGCCGGTCCTGGTCTATAAGAGCGGGAGGACCGAAGTGGGGAAGAAGGCGGCCGCCTCTCACACGGGAAGCCTGAGCGGCGAAGACGCCCTCTACGACGCCTTCTTTCATCAGTCCGGCGTTGTCAGGGCCTCGACCTTTCAGGAGCTCTTCGACCTTGCCCGCGTCTTCTCGCGCGAACCGCTCATGAAAGGAACCGACATCTCCGTGGTTACCTCCTCGGGGTCGCTCGGCGTCATGGCTGCCGATGCCGCCTTTCAGCTTGGATTACGGTTTCCCGATCTGGGGCCCGATACGGTGGCAGCGGTTCGGGGCCATGCCCCCGCGTGGATGAATGTCAGAAACCCTCTTGATGTGGGGCCGTCCGGGCTCTTCGGCATTGCCCTTGAAGCGGCCCTCAGGGACGAACGGGTGCATGGCGTCATCGCCATCCCGGTGATTCCGGGGACAATCATCAAATCTATTATCGATGGGGGAGTTGACCCATCCTTCATGTTCGGTGAGGCCGGGAAGATTCGAAAGACCGCCCCGGAAAAGCCGGCGCTCGTCTACACGGTGGGAAGCAATTTCTGGGTCCGGCTCGTCAAGGATCTGTTCGGTCCTCATCTGACGATGGTCAACTCCCCCGAAGCGGCGGCAAAGGCGCTCTGGGCGCTGTATCGCTACAATCGGTTTCGGAGCGAGGCGGCGCGAGGGTAATCGCCGCTCACGACAGGAACGATTTCCCGTGTTCATGGAAGCGGCGGGATGGCCGGGAAAGGAACAGGGACGTTTCTGGTTGCCCTGATTGTAACGCGGCCTTATAATCGGCGGCCTGCAGCCGCTGGCTGCAGGCCGAGAGGAGGAAAGGCCGGCAACCGGAACCGGCCGACGAACTGCCTTCTTTTATTCCTTGACACGGTTCACGGTTTGAAGGATGGTGGGCGGCATTGTGTGTTTCTCACTTCGACGCCGCGGCGCTGACCCATGTGATGAGGAGGACAGTCTCTCGTTTTGATGAAGCAGCATCGTTTCTTTTACGGATGGATTATTGTCGCCCTGTCCTTCGTCAACCTCGGTATCATCTTCGGCATCTGGTACTCGTTCTCCGTCTTCTTCGTCGCCATCCTCCGCGAGTTCGGCTGGAGCCGGGCGGCGACGGCCGGCGTCTTCTCGTGCTTCATGCTGGTGCATTCCGCATCGGCGATCGTCATCGGCTCGTTCCTCGATCGGTTCGGGGCCCGGGTGGTGTTCCCCGCGGGGGCGTGCATCGTCGCGCTCGGCCTCTTCACGTCGAGCCGGATCGACGCGCTGTGGCAGCTGTATCTGTGGTACGGGGTGCTCACCCCGGTGGGGGTCTGCGCCGTCGGTTTCCTCGCCCATAGCATTATCCTGCCGAAGTGGTTTGACCGGAAGCGAGGACTGGCGATCGGTATCGCCATGGCGGGGATCGGTCTCGGGATGCAGATACTCGTTCCGGCAACGCAGATCGTCATCGCACAATTCGGCTGGAGGGTTGCGTACTGCGTCCTGGCGGGTTTCATCCTGGTCACGGTCCTGCCTCTGAACATCCTCTTACAGCGGAATAGTCCCCAGGAGATGGGCCAGCTTCCCGACGGCGCGCGCGCCGGAGAGGCTGTGGATAATCAGCCGGACAGACTCGGAGAGACGAAGCCCCCTCGAACCTGCCCGCCCGTCATATGGACGGTCCATGCCTGCCTGCGCTCGAGACAGTTCTGGTTTCTTTTTTCCGCTTTCTTCTTTACCCCCTTGGCGGTCCAGGGGGTTCTCATCCATCAGGTCGCCGGTGTCGTCGACAAGGGATTTTCCGCCGTCCAGGGGGCGTTTTTCTTCGGACTCGCGGGGATCATGGGATCGGTGGGGAAGATATTTTTCGGGTGGCTCTCGGATCGGATCGGCCGCGAAATCGCGTTCGGGATCGGCCTCGGCTGCGCCTTTCTGGGGGTCCTCAGCCTGATGATGCTGCGGCCGGCCTGGCCGTATCTGCTCTATGGATACGCTATCCTTTTTGGCATCGGATACGGATCGTTCGCCCCCATTATGCCGGCCCGCACTGCCGATCTCTTTCTGGGACCGCACTTCGGGAAGATCCTGGGGGTGCTGGCGGTCGGGGGCGGCGTCGGCGGGGCGCTCGGCGTCTGGCTGAGCGGGAAGATCTACGACATTACGGCGAACTATAACGCCTCGTTTGTGATCTCATTGCTGTCTCTGGTTCTGGCGGTTATCCTCTTCCGGCTTGCCGGGACGCCGGTGGCGCGTAACACAGACACCGCCGGATCAGCGTAGGGAAACCCGAAGCGGAAGCGCGGGTATCCGGCTACCCCCGGTAGCCGACCACCGCGGCCAGTTCCCGCACGATTTCTCTTACCGACGCGGCCTGGGCGGTCGTCTCTTCGGCGATGGAGGCCGCCTCCTGGGCGCTGGCGGCGTTCTCCTGCGCGGATGTGCCGATCTCTCCGATGGATGTGGTTATCTGTTCAACCCCCTCGGCCTGTCTCTGCGCAACCTCGAAGGCCTCCTCGGTGAAGGCGCTGATCTGGCCGCTTGCGGTTCCGTACTCGACGAATTTCTTGATCGCCGTACCTACGAATTGATTGCCGCCGCTGACGACCCCGATCGTCTCGTCGATGAGTGCGATCGCGTTCTTTACCGCAGCAGTGGAGTTCGTGCCAAGGTTACGGACCTCGTCTGAAACGACGGCGAACCCGGTGCCTGCTTCGCCCGCGTAGGCGGCTTCGACCGAGGCGTTCAGGGCCAGGAGGTTCGTCTGAAAGGCGATCTTCTCGATCGCTTTCACGATCCCCACGCTCTCTTCGCTCGATGCCTTGATCTCCCGCATTGCCTTTTTCGCCTTCTTGAGCATCTCGAACGCCTCCATGCCGAGCACAAACGTGGACCCCAGCATATCCTTCAACTGTTTCATGTTGTCGGTGTAGTTATGATTGATGGATTTGAGTTCCTCCGTTATGGAGGATGTCTCGTCCACCGCTTCCGACTGTCGTGCGGTTCCTTCGGCGAGGTGGTTGCTGGACAGGGCGATCTGTCCTGAGGCTTCGGCGAACTGGTCGGAGGTCTCGGTGAGTTTCGCGATGACGCGGTTGATCGGGAGGGTGATGGAACGGGAGAAGAAGATCCCGAAACCGAGGGCGAGGATGATCCCAACCACCGTGCCCCCCAGGGCGGTCACCTTCAGCCACAGCGCCTGTGAGAGACCGGCCTCTTTGGCTTCCTGGGCCAGCCGGACGGTCAGGTCCGACAGCTCCCGGAGGAGTTCCTCCGATCTTTCGAAGGAATCAGCCAGCGGACCGGCGAGGAGTGCTGCGGCCTCCTCCCGTCGGTTCTCCTTCACGAGCTGCATGAACGTGTTGTGCTTCTGACGCCAGGCCTCCCATGCCGGGTTCAGATTGTTCCAGACCGCCGCGGTGTCGCCTGTTTTCGGCAGGGCGCCGTAGCGCGTGCGTGCCTCTTCGGCGCGGCTCCACGCCTCTTCGAGATCGGCAAACAGCCGCTCACCCGGCGACTCCAGGGCCAGGAGGGATTGCTCCATCGCCGCTATATTCTGCTGGGTTTCATTGATGACTGCGAGATGGTAGATCCCGGGGAGATGGTTTTCAGAAAAGGATTGCAGGTCGGCGCTTACCTGTGAGATGCCGAGCGATCCGACGAGACCGCCGACGAGCAGGATCAGCCCCATCAACCCGAATCCGCCGATCAGTTTGGTGCTCAGTTTCAGATTGTGCAGCATGCGGATTTTTCCCTTTGTAATGATCAGGCATTGCGTGTGACGGTGAAAAGCATGAAAACTATCGGCTGTATTATCGGCCTCTTTCCGGAATTCTTTAACGGAAATGTGTCAATGTCATGTGGAGCCGAGCCCCGCATGGTGGCGCAACGGTGCGGGGCTCTTCAACCTGCCCGCCGCCGATATGGTTTGCTTTTGCGTCGATCTTCTTATATCTATGGGCAGTACGCCGGGCGTGATATCTCGGAAAAGAGGAGGGGGACGCCGTGCGTCCCCGGTGGTGTGAACGGATGGGCTTGATCAATCTCTTACTCAGGGACCCGCTGACTTTTGTCCTCGTTGCGGTGCCGCTCCTGTACTCGGTGATCCTCCACGAGCTGGCGCACGGGTGGGTTGCCTGGAGGATGGGGGACCCCACGGCCAAGATGATGGGGCGGCTGAGCCTCAACCCGCTGAGGCACCTCGACCCGGTGGGAACGCTGATGCTCTTTTTCGTCGGGTTCGGCTGGGCCCGCCCCGTTCCCGTGAATTTCGAGAACCTGCGGGGAACCCGCGGGGAGATGATCCTCGTTTCCTCCGCGGGGATCATCGTCAACACGATCCTCGCCTTTCTTTCGATCCTCCTCCTCAGGCTGCTCGCGCCCACCGAACAGAGTATCGCCGGGACGGCCCTCTATTTCATGGCCCAGATCAATATCATCCTGGCGGCCTTCAACCTGATCCCGATCCCGCCCCTCGACGGCTCCAAGATCCTGATGGGGTTTCTCCCGGACCGTTTCCGATATTCCTTTTCACGTCTCGAACCGTACGGTTTTTTCATCATCATCGCCCTCCTCCTCTTCGGCATCCTCACCCCCCTCATCGACCTCTTCCGGTGGATCATCGTTCTGATCATCGGTCTTTTCATCTTCTGACGAGCCATCCCGCTATCGTGAACTTGCGGGAGCCCGCTACTTACGGTATACTTGCCCTGTAGCATAATCGCATGACATCCCGGTTTTCAAAGGAGGAGAATCATGGAAAGAAAAGCGCTGATTGAGATGCTGAACAGGGATCTTGCCGACGAACACGCCGCGGTGGTGCGGTACCTGACCCACAGCTACCAGGAGGGGGAGGATACCCCCGTCGGGGCCAGCCTGCTATCGCGCTGCCGGGAGGAGATGTGGCACATGCACTGGCTGGGGATGATCATCGGCGAGCTGGGGGGGGAGCCGGACTTTTCGATCGGCCCCTATCCCTTCGACCCCGCCAGCCGGGAGACCATGCTCCAGTCCTACATACAGTACGAAGGGAAACTGATACCGCACTACAACAGCGAGGCGGAAAAGGTCGATGATCCCCACATCAGGCGCGTTCTGAGGCGCGAGGCCTGGGAATCTGCCATCCACGCCCTGCGGTTCCAGCGGCTGATCGAGAAGCTCTCTCCCGAGGCGAGGAATGCCCTCCCCGAAGGAGGGCACGAGCTGCCGGCCTCCTTCGTGGAGAGGCTGCAGGATGAGCTCCTGAAGAAATATACGGAGATGCTTCAGCACATCCGGACCTCGTGGGTATTCCAGAATGAGGGGAAGGCGGGGTGGCGGATCATGGACCAGGCGATGGAGAAGATGAAACACCTCGCAATCTTCGCCGAGGCCCTTGCGGAAGACGGGGCGGCTCTCAACTTCAAGGCAGGTTCCATCGATATGAGCCGCGCCATCGGAGAGGCCCTTCAGGGGGCCGTGTCCGATCTCCGGGCGGGAGGGGAGCGGTACCGTGCACTGCAGAAGGACAAGGAGCTCCTGAAACACTCCGGGATCGTCCTGAAGATGGACCTGGCGGTCCAGCAGATCGATTACCAGAGGGAAGAGATCACGGACTGGCTGAAGAAGTGAGCCTCATCCTGCCTAGCGCCGCCCCATCTGCCGTGGCTCATTTGCCTCGGGCCTTCTTCTCCCTCAGGAGGATCTTTGCCTGGAAGAAGATCCCGAGGAGGGCCAGGACGATGGCGATGGCCGTCTCCA
>ENA-ORXD01002988-ORXD01002988.1-sediment-metagenome-genome-assembly--contig:-NODE-2988-length-10325-cov-15.795570_pt1 | contig 10325 bp, 8 predicted proteins | sample MGYA00237862_ERZ511471 | MGnify/ENA metagenome assembly ERZ511471 | reverse complement strand
CCACCGGCTGGTTATACACCACCACCAGCGGTGCGGCGGGGTTGACTTCTTGCGCGCCTTCGGCAGGTAATACCTGCAACACTTGCAGCTCACTGGCGGGCTGATATTGAGCCTTAAAGGCCTGCTCCATTGCAAGACCATTGGCAGCCGCAATCCCTTCGGATAACTGCAGGCTAAAGCCATCCGGCTCGGTTGGATCATTCTGTGGGGTGACTATTAAAGTGGCGTCATCCAGCCATTCCAGGTCAAAATCAACCTCCGGTTGGATCTCAAGGCTGGCTTCCACGGAATCGCGATCCATATCCTGGTTGAAGTAAATGGTAACTGGCTGGCGGGCAGCCAGCACGCTGCCAGGGATCGGCTGTACTTCGATTACCGTGGGCGGCATGGGCGGTAACTCTTTAGTGGGAGAGGGTTGGGGGGTGTCCGTTTCCTCCGCGGATTGGGGCTGCGGCGCGCTGGATTGCTCTTCGGGGGTGGCTTTGTTGCGCGCGAAACCAGGCAGTCCGCAAGCCAGGCTGATCAGCACCAGGCTGTTCAGCAGAACGAACCAGAAATGATTTCTGGAATTTTTGTGAGAAATAGGGGTAGATTGCATGGTTTTCTCCGGTTGGGTGGGTAAACAAAGCGGATCGAACGAATGGGTGGCGATGAGAGACCGCGTTAATATGATTATAGAACGAATCAGCTGTCGCTGTCTCCATGCTGATGACGTTCCAGGGGTGCCTGTGGTTCCCGCGAGGGTTGGGCGCAGCAAACGCAGGTAAGCGGCTGCGTGATTGAATCAAATAAGAGGAGGTTAGTGGAATTGTTCTTCGGTAAGTAAAGCGGCACCCAACAGGGTTTCTTTACCGCCCAAGCTGGAAGCGCGTAAGTCAAGATGCCCGCGCAGGAAGGGTGGCATAAATTGATTGATGAACGGCTGCATCTCAGCCAGCATGATCCAATAAGACTGGCTCATGCCCCCACCGATGACGATGCGGTGAGGGTCTAGCAGGCAAACCACATCGACCAGAGCGCGCGCCAGGCTGCCCATTGCCGAGCGCACCAGTTCGCGCATGTGTGGATCCTGCTGAAGGTAAGCGGCAAAGACCAATTCAGTCGTCACCTGATGGGGGTCTCCCTGGGTCAGGGCGCGCAAGGCAGAATCGGCGGGTAAACGCGGGTAAATCTGCCTGGCGCGGCTGGCAATGCCCCAGCCGGAGCTGTAACTTTCCAGGCAACCGGATTTTCCGCACGCGCAGGGAAGTCCGTTCGCTTCAATGGTAAGGTGACCGAATTCACCGGCCATGCCCTTGCCATGGTAGATCCTTCCGTTGATGATCATGCCCGCGCCGATGCCGGTGCTGGTTTGCAGGTAAACCAGGCTGGGAAGGCGTTCTCCAGCCCCGTAATACCACTCACCCAACGCGGCGGCGTTGGCGTCATTTTCCATAAACACAGGCAGCCCAAAATGAGAGGAAAGAACTTGCGGTAGCGGAAAATGCTCCCAGCCAGCGATGTGTTGCGATTTGATGACAGTGAGCCCATCGGAGGATACCGGACCGCCGAAAGAAACCCCAATGGCGTTCACCGCAAGCCCAGAGGCGGATTCGATGAGCTGATCCCCAAGAGAAATGATCGCGTTCAAGGAGATTTGTGAATCGTGGATGGAAGGTGTGCTCACAACCTGGTAGCGATGGATTTGCCCGCTGGCTTTATCGATAATGGCGGCAGCCAGCTTGGTGCCGCCTAAATCAAAGGCGAGGACTATTCCATGCGGTGAATCTGCTAGCATTTGGCTTGCTCAAGCATTGTACCGCCTGCCGCGCAGCAAGCCGGTAGTCATATGATCGAGGATCATGTGCACATCCTCGATTTGTTCCATGTCGTGAACAGGCACCACAAGGGACAGATCGACCAGGTCTCTTAGTTTTCCCCCATCAAAACCGGTCCAACCGATGGTGTACATGCCAATTTCTTTGGCTGCTTTTACCCCCTCCAATACGTTGGGAGAATTGCCGCTGCCGCTGATTGCCAGGGCATAGTCACCGGGTTGCCCCAAGGTAAGAAGCTGTTCGGCAAACACGCGGTGATAGCCTTCATCGTTGGCATACGCGGAGAAGATGGCCATATTATCGCTCAACCCGACTACTTTAAGGCGCGGTTTGGCAGTTCCGCGCGTGTTTTTACCCATATCACAAACAATGTGGGTGGAAGTTGCCGCGCTGCCACCGTTCCCGAAGACGAACAAAGTGTTTCCCTGGCGCTGACATTCGTCCAATTTTTCATACACAGCCGCAATATCAGTTCTGGGAAGGGCGTCGATCACTCTTTTTAAGTCATCCAGATATGATTCGATGTAAGTGAGGGGTTCCATGACTATCCTCCTGACTGAAACCGTTATCACAGATTTACCCAACCGGTAAATTAAAAAAATTTGGGGCGGCGATGCTGGTGTTGGTGTATTGTTGGTTATCCCAAAGGGTTTTCGAAACGATGATTCTATTATGACAAATTCACCCTCAGGAATCAATTGAATCTGACTAAAGGTATCAAGTTTGATTTCGGAAAGTTCCCCGAGGTGGTTGACAGGCGTCCTTTCCTGACGTTAGAATCAACCATCTTGATTTGAGGATTTAAAGATTATTATGAATCCAATAATGCGAAAAATACTCAGCTGGGATGCCGAATGGTCTGGTAAATTTCGCCTGCCGCTCGGGACCCCTTTCTGGCACCGTTTTTTTTCCTTTTTCGCCCATTCGGGTGATTCTTGGTTTTGGTTAATCGGGTTGCTTGGGGTGTGGGCGATTGGGAATGCCGGGTGGCATTTTCGGGCTGCGTACCTGGCTTTCGCCCTGACCGTGGAAGCCGTCTTTGTGCTGTGGATTAAGTTTTCGGTGCGCCGCCGCCGGCCGGATGGCGAATGGGGGGCGATTTACCGGAATACAGATCCACATTCGTTCCCTTCTGGGCATGCTGCCAGGGCTGCGTTATTAGCCGTGCTGGCGGTGGGTCTGGGCCCAACCTGGTTCGCCTGGACATTGGTGGTCTGGGCGCCATTGGTGTGTCTGGCGCGGGTGGTGATGGGGGTGCATTATCTTTCGGACGTTGTGGCAGGGGTGTTGTTGGGCCTGGTCAGCGGAATGCTGGCGCTAATCGTGCAGCCCTGGGTGGTGCAGCTGAGCAATTCGATCATCCCATTTATTTTTCAGCCATTTTAGCCATTGATTCATTTTCACAACAGGCAAATCATCTTTATTGCAATGGACGATTTGCCTGTTGTGTTTTATTGGCGGGGACGATTATTTCTTTTCGTCTGGCAGGCCTAAATAGCGTTTGAACATGAAGGTCTGGTACTGATTGTCGCCATCACCGGTCACAGCAACATCCACCAATTCCCAGCCCATCTGGCCGTGGTTTCTCAAGATGGTTGTGATACTGTCATCCGTACCCTGGGAAAAATTGCGGCAGACCAGATTGTTGGAGCCGTTGTCAAAAACACAACGCGCGGTAACGCTGGTGTATTCCCATTGCGGGTAGACGGGCGCTTCGGCTTCTTTTTTGCTTTTACAGCCAACCAGGGACAATGTGGCAGCCACAAGCAGGAAAACAAGGATTAATTTGCGTTTCATGAGTTCTCTCCTGGATCATTTAATATTCGAGCCATTTGGTTTCTTGTGTTGCAAGGAATATGCCGGATGAATTCCGTGAATATAACTGGCTCCCTTAAAATCAGATATTTCAGAATTTGCGGGAGCCATTTTTAAAACGGACATGCCTTGATTTACTTATTGGTAATTGAATACAAATTCTTTTAAATTATCCACACTGACGCGACCAGACTTGGCAAGAACGATATTATCAGCAAGCTGCAACCATCCGCTCTCAGATTGGTCAAATTCGGTTTGCGTGGTATAGCGGGACAGCGGCTCGCCATTTAAGAGCACCGCGCTAAACTGCAAGGGCAGCGCGGTGGATAGGCGAACGATGTTAATCCGCTCTTGAGTTGCGCCTGCATAAATTCCCTGGGCGGCTTCGATGCGCACCACGGCCTGCCCGCTGAATAATTGCTGGGTGACCCTTGTGGCACGCACTTCACCGCGCTGGTACGCGGTGCTGACGCCATCGTCCTCCAGGAGGGTAAACTCACTTTGGGTGGGGTGGGCATACACGCGCAAGATTAATTCATCGCGAAACGAGCCGTCCAACCGCTGCCCCATAACGTTCATGGTCTGATCGTCGACCCACATTTGGGGGATGATCGCGCCGGCGCGGGCGAACAAAGGCAACCGGAAAACTCCCTGGTCTTCCACCTGTACATCTTCCAGAAAACCACCGTCGCTGGTGTGCCAGGTATCGGTGTAGAAGTCAACCCACTGGCCGGTGGGCAAATACACTTCCCTTGGGTAGGTAGTGTAATCCGGAGCGGTGTACACCAGTAAATCGCGGCCAATCATTTTGGTCTGCCCGATCGCATGGGTTTGCGGATCATTCTGGTAATAGAAGGAAAGGGGCGGGTATACCGGCTCACCATACAACCAGGCGCGATGGGCGAGCGTGTAAAGATAGGGGGTCAAGGAATAGCGCAAGCGCAAGTTGAACAGGTTGCTTTCCAGATCGCCAATCAGGCTGGGGGCGGTCTCTTTGCAATTGCACAAATTTTCAGTGTGCGGGCGTAAGGGAATCTCCAGTAAGGCGGCGTTGCCGAACCAGCGCGTGTACATGCGATTCAGGTTGCCATCCAGCGCGCCGCGATGGAAACCACCGATATCGCTGCCGTAATAGTCGATGCCGGAGAAAGACATATGCATCTGGTTGTTCATTTGAGTGGCCAGCGAGGTGAGGTTGGAGCCTACATCGCCAGACCACATGGCCACGCCAAATCGCTGGCTGCCCGGCGCGCCTGATCGGGAGAGGATGAAGGGTCGCTGATCGTGATTATTGCGCAGGTAGCCATCATAAATACTTTGGCTCCAGTAAAAGTTATATAGATTATGCGCGTCCGGGTGAATATGGCTGACACCATATTGTTCTGGCGCGCCAGTGTACCAGGAGATCAGCGAATACAACTCCGGTTCCCCTAGATCGGTCCAGTGGCCAATTACCCCGGCATCGATCAGCGGCTCGCGTTTTAAGTCATGCCAGTAGGCGGAACCTTGCTGGTCGCTCCAGTCGAGCATGCCGCCTTTACCCCACCAGGGATTGTCGGTGAGATAGACGGCTTCACAACCTTCGCAGCGTTCGACCAGATAGCCACGCGTTTCCAGATCGCGGTGTTCGGGTAAATTTTTGCCTATATAAGATTCCTCGATGGTGATAATGCCTACCCCTTGCTGGTTAAGGGCGTTAATTTTTTGGGCAGGGTTGGGAAAGTTACTCACATCCCAGTTGAGACTGCCCATGCGGGTGTTGTCTGAATCGGATTGGATCCCGCCAAACCATTGCAAATCCAGAACGAAGCCGTCCACCGGGAAGTTGTTTTCGCGCAGACTGGCTAATTTCTCTTCCAACTCCGGCCAGTTGTCGTAGCCGTATTCAGATACCCATAAACCAAACATCTTTTTGGGCGGCACAGGCGGGCGGCCGGTGAGCTCCAGGTAGTCGGCGCGCAGGTCGGGCAGATCCTGACCGCTCATTAAATAGAAGCGCACGCCTGGTCCAACAGCACTGATCTTCCAGGTGTTTGGATCGCGAAAATCCCATTGCTGAGCAGAGGCGTTGTCCAGGTATAGGGCGTAGTTATCCAGATTGCTGCCGGTGAAATAAGCCACTGAAATCTGGGTGTTGCCGGCTGCGCCGCCGTTCCAACCGACCATGGCATTGCCGTAATCACTGCCAGGGAAGCGGACTTTCCCGTACCAATCTCCATCCGGCTGGTTGGGGTTGATGTATTGCTGCCCCAGACCGTAAATGTGCTTGAATGTCTCAGCGGTAAAGAAAAAGCTTTTCCGATTCCGCTCGATTTTATTCGGGCAAAGTTGCGTAAGCTGCAAAGGCGGTTGGCGGGTAATATCGGTGGCCGTCAGACACAGGTTTCCGTCGACTTGCACCGCCAGGTTCAGGGTGCGTAAATTACCCTCGGTGGTGGATTCAAAGAATTCTGGACCTGAATAATCGGTTTTAGCCACCATCGGGCTGGTAAAGATTTTTTCTTCCACATCGGGGCGCACAGTCGGTCCGCTGTATTCAAAGTGCAGCAGGTCATCATCCAGGAATTCCACCAACAGATTGCCTTGCTCGGTGTGGTAGTATGCGCGGGCTTCCTCGTCTATCACCAATTGGTCGGATGGGGCTGGTAAAAGGGGTTGCGGGGTGGGAAACCCTTCCAGGGTGCCAGGTGGCAGGGTGGCAATTTGTGGCTCGTCGGGGTTAAGGGCTTCCACCGGAGGGATTGTTCCGGCAGGTGATTCGGTGGGCGGGGTCGGGCTGCAGGCGGCCGCCAGCAGCAGGAAGCTGCAGAAGGTAAAGATAAAGAAGAGTCGCTTCATAATATGACGCTTTCTTTTCTTCTTATTTTAACGAATTCTTGAGGAAAAAATACAGCGGCGAATCCGGATTATCGTTGTGGGAATGCTTTTCGGATCAACATCCGAGAAATCACAATCGATCTTTGAGATTATTCGATAGGAGAAATAAAAAAACCGAGACATCCTTATGGATTGTCTCGGTTTTGCTTATCGAATTATGGTTACTTTTCGAAGGTGACGAAGGCGGTCATATTCCATTTCAGGCGTTCATCTTGCTGGTCCAGTTTGATCAACACCGTATAGGTGATATCGCCCTGGCGATTCTCGCCCAAAGGCTTGATGCGTTCGACGGAGCCGGTTAATTCCAGGTCGGAGATAGCGTCCAGGGTCACTCTGACTGGAGCTCCGGGTTGGATATCGATCACATTCAGCTCAGTGAGGTCGGTGGTTTCCACCTTCCATTCGGTCAAATTTCCAAGCTGTACCGCGGGCACGCCGGGGGTAATGTATTCACCTTCCTTGAGGCTGCTGGAAACAACGGTGCCGTCAAAGGGAGCGGTGAGTTCCAGGTCGGAAAGGGATGCCTGAGCAGCTGCTACGGCGGCTTTGGCGTTATTCAGGCGGGCTTCGACCAGAGCCAGATCGTCCTGATTGGGACCTTCATCCACGAATTTATCCAGCGTGCGTTGCGCGTCATCCACGCGCTGTTGGGCAACCTGTAAGCGGGCTTCCGCTTCGGCTACATCTTCAGGATCTGGCAACCCTAAGGCGTAGTTCAGGTTGTATAAAGCGCGATCGCGGGCTTTGCGGGCGGTTGCCAACTGGCTTAATGCGGCGGCGCGAATGGGATCATCTTCGGCGCGATCCGCAACCCCTTCAAACTGTTCTTCCACCGTGTCCAGATTATCTTCTGCCAGGATATAGTCGGCGCGAATCTGATCCAACGTGTTGTCTGATGCGCGGCGGTATTGCAGCTTTTCGCGGTCTTCTTTAGCATCCTGATATTCAATTTGGGCTTGAGCCAACTCTAATTCAGCTTGCGCTTTTGCCAATCCGGCGGTTTTGTTGAGGGTGTCCAGCGCCTGTTCAGCCTGGATCTGTTCCAATTGAGCAGCGGTAAGCTGAGAGCGGAATTTTTCACTGCCTGACAGGCGGGCAATCGGTTCTCCGGCTTTCACCGGTTGGCCCTCTTCTACCAAAATCGTTTCGACTACCCCGGCTGTTTGGAAGCTGAGCGTGGCGCTTTGGGCTGGAATTACCTGGCCTTCCGCGAGCACAGAAAAAGTGTCTGCAGTGACTGGAGGTAACACATCCGAGGTGGGGGTGGCCTGAGCGGCCGCGCCGCCACTACAACCCGTCAGGATGATGATTGCAAACAGACTGGCTGCCAGAAAAGTAAATTTTACGCCCGAAGATTTCATGACCTGCTCCTGTGAATTAAACCAAGATTAATACATGGATAAAACCATCATACCATTATCATGGTATTGATGCTACTTCTTTTTACGTAAAAATATTGGTTTAGTTGTAAATTTAGGCGCAGGAAATAAACTCCATGATTTCTTCGCGCTCACTCAATTCGGTATCTACCTGACCGTCTACCATTTGAATAACTCGATCGACATACTGGCACATGCGCAGGTCGTGGGTTACCATAATCCCGGCTTTGTTTTCTTCATGAATGAGATTGGCAAAGATTTCCACTACCTGGTATGCGCGTTCAGTATCCAGGCTGGCGGTGGGTTCGTCTGCCAATACTACGGAAGGGCTGTGAACCAGTGACCGGGCGATAGCGACGCGCTGCCGCTGACCTCCAGAAAGCTGGTGAGGCAAGTTGTGTAACTGGCTTTCCAATCCAAGGCGGACCAATAATCCGCGCGCGCGATCGCGTCCGGCTGGGCGCAAACTTCCTTGTTTAAGTTGCAGCATTAACTCTACATTCTCCAACACGGTCAGATACGGCACCAGGTTATTAGACTGGAAAGTGAAGCCTATATTATCACGCCGAAATTGTACCCGTTCTGATTCGGGTAACTGGCTGATGGCAGTTCCATCGATAAACACTTCGCCTTCGCTTGGGCTGAGCAAGGCAGCCAGCATGGCCAGCATGGTGGTTTTCCCCGATCCACTCGGGCCAACCAGACCGATAAATTCGCCGGGTTGTACGCGCATGGATACGCCATCTACTGCGCGGACCAGGGTTTCACCCACTTTGTAGTGCTTGCTGACGTTGTAAGTTTCAATCACATTTCGGGTGGATACTTTTTCAACAGAAACATCTCGCAAAGCGAAATCGCCAAGCGGAAATGGTTTTGATATCACAGATGAATTAGAAAGTGCGGTCATGATAATCTCCAAACTTTTTTTATAATTATGACGAAACACCTAAGGCGGTGAGGGGTTCAATGCGGGTTGTCAGCCGTACGGCGACCAGACCGCCAAGTGGACCAATCAACAGCAGACCGAGGATCTGAAAGACGATCGCTTGAGGTTCAAAAACCACGGGGACGACATCCGGCATGACCATCGCAAGCAAAAGGGTGACCAGGCTTCCAATGGCTACCCCAATCAAAGTGATGATGGTGATTTGGGATACTACAGAGATCGCCACGATTCGATTGGAAGCGCCAATGGCTTTCAGCACGCCAATCTGAGGTACCTTTTGCAAGGTTTGGATCTGGAAAAAACCACCGATTACCAATAACCCAATCAGCAGAGTAAATGAACGCTGGGTGTTTAGGGTAGATTGCTGGGCAGTGTAGCCCGGAATGGCTTCGATTGCGGTCGCTTTGTCCACTACTTGCAGGTCTGAGACCTGAGCTTCAATGCGGGTGGATACCGTTTCCAGGTCCGCACCTTCTTGCAGCCGGATCGCGACCATATTTGCTGCTTGCTCCCGATTGGGGTTGCCGCCACGGACGGGTTGCGGTCGAACACGATCCCAGGTTTGGAAGGGAAGGAAAATGCTGGGTGCGAACAGGTATTGTTGCGCCTGGGTGGTTCCCACGACCCGTAAAGTGTAGAACTCTTCGGTGGTACCCTGGATGACTTTGATCACCACCTCATCGCCAATGGCAATGCCGGCTTGCTTGACGGCGTTTTCATCGATCACTACTTCGTTCCCGCGGATCGTGCGGATGGAGCGTCCATCGATCACCTCTGGTGAACCCGGCCGGCCGGCTTCCACACCGATCAGGGATACATCTATGGGTTCGCGGCCATCTTCAAAAACCAGGGAGCCGCGGCTGTAACCAATCGCGCCCATGTCAGATATCCCATCCACGCGGCGAATGTCATTCAATTTTGACCAGCCAATTTGACTGGTGGTGATCTGCAAATCGGTGTTTTCTTGAAAAGCGAGCAGATCGGTGTTGAGAACTTCCAGGTACTGCTTGTTGGCGGTTGCCAGGCCTACAGCCAGGGCGGCGATGAACAATACCAGGGTGGTGATTAAAGCGATCACCAGACTGAACAAAAAGTATCGCGTCCGGTTTCGCCAGATTTCTTTGAAAGCCAGATAGACTGCCATGATATTCCTCCAAATAACATATCTTATAATTCCTACCTATAATGTAGCATATATGAGCTGAAAAATGAATGAGAGATTAAAGAAAACCTTATACAAACATTATTTAATCAACTTGCCAGCCAGGGCAATTTAATCGCGTATTCAGCAATACTCAGGCGAAGTATAATTAGTAGGATCACGGGCAAAACGAGCTGGACAAGGGAAAGGGAGCCGAAAATGCGTGAAATAATTCAACAAGTGCAAGAGTGGCAACAAGCGGGATTGCGAATTTGTCTGGCTACGGTGGTGAAAGTATACGGTTCCGCTCCGCGCGGGTTAGGCGCCAAGATGATTGTTAATGAGCGCGG
>ENA-ORXD01002987-ORXD01002987.1-sediment-metagenome-genome-assembly--contig:-NODE-2987-length-10330-cov-2.937189_pt1 | contig 10330 bp, 8 predicted proteins | sample MGYA00237862_ERZ511471 | MGnify/ENA metagenome assembly ERZ511471 | reverse complement strand
CCAATCCCCTCACAGTGATCACCGGGCCGCCCGGGACCGGGAAATCGCAAGTTGTTTCCTCGATTCTGGTCAACGCGGCCTGGCAGGGCAAAACCGTCCTCTTTGCCAGCAAGAACAACAAGGCCGTGGACGTGGTCGAAGCCAGGGTCAACTCGCTTGGTCCCCGGCCGGTGTTGTTGCGTTTAGGGTCCAACCAGTACCAGGAACAGCTTGCCCAATACCTGGTGTCCCTTCTTTCCCTGGTGGCAACGGATGATGACAGGGCGCTTTATCAGGACTGCGAGGAAGCCCACGCGAAAATCGAACAAGCCTGGAAGCTGCTCGACAAAAAACTCCAGGAGCTGGTTTCCCTCCGCAACGAGGTGGATCGCCTGGAACAACGCGTGGAACAGATTCGGATCGCCGTCGGTGAAGAGTTTTTCAAGAATTTGAGGTCGCTGGATAGCAGAGAACTGGATTCTTTGGTCCGTGGCCTGGTGAACGCCATCGACCAGGCAGACAAATCTAAACAGGGGATCTTTACCCGCCTGTTCTGGTGCTTTGCCAGCGGGAAAAGGTTTGAAGCCCTTGCCGAAAAGGTGGAGGTTTTCCGCCCGCACGCCCTTCAAATCGGCCTGCAGATTCCTGAGGGGAAGCCCACTGAAGGAACACTCGACCATTGGCTAGATTACCGGAACCAGGCGGAGATCAGGGCTGACCAGGTCGCAGCCGTGCAGGAGTATTTCAAGAAGCTGGAAGACCTAAGGATCGCGATACCCCTTGAAGAGTTGAGCCGGCAGTGGGGCAAACTGACGGACGATCTTGCGGAAAACTCCGAACTCCTCTGGCAGACCTGGCTGAGGCTCCAGCCCGCACGCCTGGGTCGTACACAAAGAAAACTCCTGGGCGACTATAATTCAACCCTCCAAATGATCATCTCGGCAAATGACGAAAACCAGAAGATCGCCCGCGACGTTTTTAGTCGCTACTACCAGCTTTTCCCCAAGATCACTTCGATTCTGCCTTGCTGGGCGGTCACCTCGCTGTCTGCCCGGGGGAGGCTTCCCTTTGAAAAGAATTTCTTCGACCTCCTGATCATCGACGAAGCCAGCCAGTGCGATATCGCTTCCGCGTTGCCGCTTCTGTTCCGGGCGAAGCGTGTGGTGATTATCGGGGATCCGAGGCAGCTGCCCCACATCAGCACCCTCTCGAGGCAGCAGGATCGTCAGCTCATGGGTAAGCACGGCATCACCGAAGATTGTTCGGGATGGTCTTATTCAAACCTTTCGCTTTTCGATCTCGCTGCCAGCCTTTGCCGGAGCGAAGACATCGTCGCCCTTAGGGATCACCACCGTTCCCACGCGGATATCATCGAGTTCTCCAACCACAAGTTCTACGAAGGAAGGCTACGTGTGGCCACCCGTTACGACCGGCTGAAGCGCCCCTCAAAAGAGGAAAAGGCCGTCCGCTGGGTCGACCTGAAGGGTAAGACCGTCCGGCCGGGCAACGGTGGCGCCGTCAACGAGCGGGAGGCTCTCGGGGTCGTTGGCGAGATTGGAAGGCTCCTGGACCAGGGCTACACGGGCAGCATCGGTGTCGTGAGCCCGTTCCGGGCACAGGCCAACCGCGTCAGGGACCTCGTGTCCTCGGATGAGCGCCTGGCTTTCCGTATTGCCCAGGTGGACTTCCTTGTGGACACGGTCCACAAGTTCCAGGGGGACGAGCGTGACGTGATGATCTTTTCCCCCGTGGTTTCTTCGGGGATCACCGACGGGGCCCTCAGTTTCCTCAAGAGCACGCCCAATCTTTTCAACGTCGCGATCACCCGGGCACGAGCGGCCCTAATCGTCGTTGGCGACAAGAGCGCCTGCCTCGAGAGTGGCATCGAATACCTCGCGGATTTCGCGAAATACTCGGAAAGGCTACACGGAAATGAACCCTGCCAGCCCACTGCGGAAGACCTGGGGCCGGAATATCCCCCCATTGCCAACCCGGAACTTGTTTCGGACTGGGAACGCCTTTTCTACAGGGAGTTGTACAGGGCGGGAATCCGGTCCATTCCGCAATACGCCGTGGAGAAATACCTCCTCGACCTCGCCGTACTGGATGGAAACAGGCGCCTGGACATCGAGATCGACGGGGAGAGGTACCATCGCAACTGGAACGGAGAATTGAGCCGGAGGGACCAGATCAGGAACCAGCGAATGATGGAACTGGGTTGGGACGTGATGCGCTTCTGGGTCTACCAGGTGCGGGACGACCTAGATTTCTGCCTGGACCGAGTCCGAGGGTGGCAAAACAAGAGAAATTGATTGTTCCCTAATACGATTTGTATCCCGGCAGGAAGGGCAGGTTTCCATCAGGTACCAGTGATTGCCTCACTCGTAGGGAAAGCTGGCCTTTACCCGAACCGCGAAGGCCTCGTTGGGCTACTCGGCCAGGACGGAGCGGGCCTCCCCCGCGAATGGCGGCAAGTTCCCCTCTTCCTCGCAGAGGCCCAGCAGGGTTGCCAGGGCGTCGGCGTATTTGGCAAGGCGCTTTTTGTCTTCCTCCGTGACGGTTTCCAGCCGTGAAGTGTCCATGTTGTCCAGCAGGTCCGCCATCTTGATCCACCGCGTTTTCCAGCACGAACCCGCCCGCGCAACGTATTCCGAATAACTTTCCGATTCCTTCCGGCGGGTCAGTCCCTCGACCAGGTCCCGGATCTCCGTCCCGAAGGCTTCTTCGACGGTTTCCAGGGTCACCGGAGTGTCTTCCACCGTGTCGTGAAGCAGGGCCGCGACCGCCAGGGTCGTGTCGGCTTCGAAGCGTGCCGAGACGCGGACCGGGTGGCTGATATAGGGGTGCCCCCCGCGATCGTTCTTGCCTTCGTGCGCCACCTTCGCCAGTTCGCAGGCTCGCTCGACCATTTCTTCCTGGCGGTTTCCCGCCTCTTTCTTTTCAGGGAACATGCCATCCACCTCCAACAGGAATTTTTGGAGACGCTGCGTGCCGTCCGGGAAATTGGTTCATGTGGGTTGGAGCCTTGTGGAAGAAACGGGAAGGGCGGAACAACTCAAGCTTACCAAAAAATTTCTCTGCCGTCCTAAGTTGTCGCTCACAATGAATAACCTTTCCTGTGAACATTCCCCTAATGGGTTTATAATCGAACGTGCGCAAAGAATTAAAATATAGTTTAAGCAAAGGCAGGAGGGGTGCTCATGACCAGGGAAGGCTCTTCGCAAGGGCTTCTGGTTCTTGAATCACCGGCGGAAGCTTGGGACCGGGATGCCTCAAAACGGGCCCTTGATGAGCTTTTCTCTCTGACTTGCCAATACAAAAGCAGTGCTGCCTATCATAGCCTTCTAAAGTTCGTGTCACGATTCCGCTTCTATTCACCTTTCAACGCCATGCTGATCCACGTCCAGATGCCGGGTGCGCGGTTCGTCGCCCCGCCGAGCCGCTGGGTCGACAAATACGGCAGACGGATAAAAGAAGGCGCCAGGCCTCTCGTTATCCTCCAGCCCATGGGGCCGGTGATGTTCGTTTTCGACGTCAGCGATACCGAACCTACAAGATACGCGAAGCCTTTGCCGAGAGAAGTGGAAAAGCCTTTTGAGGTTCTCAGTGGTCACATCGGAAAACGGCTCGATGTGATCATCGAAAACGCCAAGCGTGACGGCGTGAAAATCAACCGGGCATTGCAAGGCTCCCAGTCCGCAGGCTCGATTGGCCTCGTAAAAGACCCGAAAAGTGAAAGCCAACCCTTTCAGAAAGGTATCGACCGCTTCAAGGCTCCCATTTACGAATATATCCCCGTTCTCTACCTCATGACGGTCAACAGGAACCTGCCGAGCAACGAAGCCGAGTACGCCACGATTGTTCATGAGCTCGCCCATCTTTACTGCGGTCATCTGGGCACCCCGAACGAGAACTGGTGGCCGGATCGTCGCGGGCTGAACGGCTTGTCAGAGGAATTCGAAGCGGAATCAGTTGCCTATCTTGTTTGCTCCCGACTCGGGATCGAGACCCCTTCGGATCATTACCTCTCGGGCTATCTTGCAGAAAACAGGACAGTGCCCCCCATCAGCCTTGATTGTGTCCTGAAAACCGCGGGCCTTATCGAGGCCATGACCTTGAGGAAGCAGAAGTTGCGGGAAAACTCCAAGGCCTGAATTCGAGGCTGGTTTTTCGGAAGGGTGTGTTCCCTTTGGAAGAATCGAAACCGACAGCTTCAATCGAAGGAAATCTGCGGCGATACTACGGGGAAGTGGCGGCTAAACTCAGGATTTTCAGGGAGACCTTGGCCCCTCTTGAGCGTGCTTACGCTTTCAATTTCAACTCTTTCGAGGTTTTGATCCCCAACGAACAGGCTCTTTCAAGGGTGATCGGCTTCCTGTTCGACCCGAAAGCTGCGCATGGCCAGGGGGCAGCTTTCTTAAGGCTGTTTTTTGAGAAGGTGCTGGGAAAAGTCAGCCCTGAATTTGTCACTCCGCAAGAAAGAGATCTCGAAAAGGCACGTGTCGGGCTGGAATGGCTAACCTCCGCGGGGAGACGGATTGACATTGTCCTTGATCTGCCCGGCTTACGCCTGGCAATCGAAAACAAGCCCTGGGCCAGCGATGGAGAAATGCAGATCGCCGACTATCACGAGTTCCTTAGGCTACAAGACAAGCCCTGGGTATTATGCTACCTGACTCCGGAGGGTCGGCCTGCCGAGAGCGCCGGGGAAGCGATCGAGGGAAAAGACTATTTCTGTCTGTCCTATCGGGAGCACCTGCTTTCCTGGCTCGAAGATTGCCTTAAGGACTGCAGGGCCGACCGGATCCGGCATTTTATTGAGGATTTTAAAGAGTATATCCAGACCCATTTTGCGACAGACGTTTGAGGGGGATGGAGATGAAGAAGCCAGAGATCGAAATCGTCATCAAGTCGGTTTTATCAAGCCAGGAAAGCCTGGAGGCCGCCTTTTGGACTGCCGAAGCCTGGCCTTATTCAATTTCCAGGTTGGTCGGGGAGTATATGGACAAGCTTTCAGGACAGATCCTTGATGAGTGGGGACACGACCAATGGGTTCTAGAGAAAAACGATTTTTCCGAAGAATTAAGCTGGGAACGAAGCCGGTGTGAACTGAGCTTCAGAAAGAAGGCTTGGAAGTCCGGTTATTCCCTAGTCTTCGAGTCTTCCAAGAAACATTTTGATAGGCCAGACTGGACAATTCGTAAGCCTCGGCAAGAGCCGCTAAATATTTCTGCCCGAGTCCGCGAAATCCTCAAAGAGATAAATTCAACAAAAGGCTATCAGGACTGGGCATGGTGGCACTATCTTGAGAGGGAAATCTCAGGCATGGACTCTTTGAGCAACCTGGTTTTCTTGAAAGAGGCGAGTCAGTACATCGAGGGCAAGGCTTCCATTGCGGATTTGCAGGTGACCAACAGGATTTTTTATGTGCTCTCGAATATCAAGGATCGTTTAGACGCGGACGGTGTTTGTGATGACCGCTGAGATAAATGCCTTGAAATCTAGCAAATACAAAATTTAGCTTTTGGTCGAAAGGAGATGGAAATTTGGATTTCTTCAGCAGAACAGACCCTATGTTGGATGCAGTCATCGAACGGGATATCGACCTTCTGGTCATGGAAGAGCTTGTGGTGTCCATGCCTTTCCAGCGAATGATATTCCAAAAGGTCTCTTCTTTGTTTGGGGACAAGGGGTGGGATGACATCGTTAACGTCAAGCCAAGGCGGAGTGTTTCCTGCTCCTTGAAGAAATCCGACAAGGAGAACGGATTTTCCTACGAGGAAAGGGAAACCGATATAGAGGTTCAATTTACTCTCAGCCCACAGGAGGCGAACCACGCGGTCCTTTTCATCGAAAACAAGGTCAACGCCCAATTTACCCAAGGCCAGGCCGAAAGCTACCTGGCAAGGGTGAAACAGGCCAGGGAAGCAGGTTTTAAAGCGGCCTCCATGTTGATCGCTCCTCAAGCATATATAGAAACCAAGGGCGACCCTTCCTGTTTTGATTACTTCCTTGACCTTGAAACGATCGATTCCTATTTCGATTCCCAGAGGAGAGCCTGCGAAGGGGATAAAGAGCTTCAGAACCGCTATCTATTCAAGAAAATGCTTTTGGGCCAGGCGATAGAAAAATGGAGGAGAAGAGGCCCAGCCCAAATCAACGAGGGTGTAACGGCCTTTAGAAAAGATTACGACAAGAGAATTGTTGAAAAAGCTCCTCAACTTAAGCACCGTGTGAAAGGAGATATCGGTAACGATATCTGGGTTGAGTTTTCCAAATGCCTTGAGGGAAACGAGGGGAAAAGCCGATTCATTATGCACAAGACGGAACGAGGGAAGGTCGATCTTCACGTTGGCGTTCCCGAACTCTTTTCTAATTGGGAAGGAATACGTCAGGTATTGGAACCACTCCTTGATCCCGACATGGAACTTCCTAAACCGTCAAGGAAAGATAAAAGTTTTAAAATATCTGTTAATGTTCCGGTTTTTCAGCCCTATGCTTCAATTTCCGAAGATGGGCTTGCTGATGTGGATCTCGTCATTGCAGAGCTAGACAGGCTAAGACTATGGCACAACCGTAATCGGGAAACCCTCGAGGCGATACAGGCCAATAAGCTTTAAGCAATGCAACCTAGATCGCAAAATAAGAGCAATGGTAAGGAAATACGTTAGCTGGTAGAGAAATGACTCGACAAAAAGAAGCTGGAGAAGTAAGTCCCGAATTCAGGCAGGAGGGACTTGCTCTTCTCATGTTTGGCGTATGGAAAGTGGCTGGAAAAAGCGGGGGAGGAAGCGTTCCTTTTCGCAAAGAAATCAGGCTTTTCCCGATTGACACGGCTCTTTTATGGGTTCTTAATAACTTGGGAATTAAAGATTTTTATCTTATTAATAACGATTCTTATTGTAATGCAGATTTGAAAGAATAGAACGATCGGTAGAGCTCCGGAGGGGGTAAGGCATGAAACTCCGACGTATTGAGATCGAGAACTTCCGCTCATTTGCTACTCCGCTGGAAATTGAAATCGATGATTTTACGGCCTTTATTGGCCGAAACGATATCGGCAAATCCTCTATTCTGGCTGCTTTGGCCATCTTCCTCGAAGCGGATGGAGTGAAAATAGACCAGGATGATGGTTCTCTTCACGGAGACAGCTCCAAGGTGCGAATCACTTGCGAGTTCGATGAGTTGCCCGAGAAGATAATTCTCGACAATTCTTATGAGACGAGCCTGGCAGACGAGCATGTGCTCCGTTCCAACGGTCGTCTTCGTATCACGAAACTTTATGATTGCACCAAATCCAAAATCAACCCTGAGATACGGATCAACGCCGAGAACCATCCTGTTGATGAACATGGGAATTCCTTGCTTCCTCTAACGATTGGAGAGTTGAAAAAGGAAGCTGAAAATCAAGGTGTTCCCTTGGAAAAGGGAGAAGGGACCGTAAAAGCTAAAATCCGCCACGCAATTGTGGAGCGTTCAGGTGCCTATCAGTTCCGCCCAGTCGATATTCCAGTGGATAAGAATGAGACGAAAACGCTATGGGAGCAAATCCTGAAGAACCTTCCGATGTGCGCATTGTTTGTTGCCGATCGCTCAAGTTCGGATCAGGACTCAGAAGCGCAAAGCCCGATGGGAATAGCGGTCGAGCAAGCGCTGGCGGAAATCGATGATCAACTTGGGAAGCTCGCTGCGCATGTTGAAAGGCAAGTTCAAGATGTTGCAAGTAGGACCTTGGCAAAGCTTAAAGAGATGAACGGGGAACTGGCGGATCAACTCAAACCCCAACTCAAGGACAAGAACATCAAGTGGAAGAGTCTCTTCAAATATACGCTTACTAGCGACTTGGAAGTCCCAATGGACAAGCGTGGATCCGGGGTTCGTCGATTGGTGTTGCTGAATTTCTTCAGAGCCGAAGCGGAACGAAAGGCTTCTATCGAAGGACATCGCCCCGTCATTTACACCATCGAAGAACCGGAAACCGCACAACATCCAGATCATCAGCGCATGTTAATGCGTGCATTACTGGAAATTTCGGAGCAGACAGGCCAGGTGCTCGTTTCCACACATGCACCTGGTTTGGCGGGCGAAGTGCCGGTCGCAAGCCTTCGACTCATTGACATGGATGGGAACAAATGTCGTTTCATAAGAAGTGCCAACGCGGAAGACCCTTCAGCCTTTTACACGGATTTAGCGGCTAGACTTGGCATGTTGCCGGATAATCTCGTTCGGGTCCTTGTTTGTGTTGAGGGCGCGAACGATGTTCGTTTCCTCCGACACATCAGTCGCAAACTCAACTCCTCTGATCCGAGCATCCCAGACCTTAGCCGTAGTCCAAGTTACGCCATAATTCCGATGCATGGCGGTAACCTGCGTGACGTGGTAAACCTGCATCTTTTCAAGAACTTCTTCAAACCAGAGTTTCATATCTACGACAGGGACGACAACCACACATATAGGGATCAAGCCGAAGAAGTGAATAAAAGGGTAGATGGCTCTAAAGCTGTCCAAACAAAAAAACGCACGATGGAAAACTACATCCACCCAGCTGCAATTGCTCGCATAACTGGCCATAGTGTAGAAGTCACAGACGACAACGATGTCGTCACCTGTTTGTGTGGGAAACTCGGAAAGAAAAAGCCCGTAGTAAAGGGCATATTGAGTGATGAAGTGGCTCCCGCAATGACAGTTGAAGAAATCGATGAACGAGATCCGCAGGGTGAAATAAGAAGTTGGCTCAGGGAGATGGCCGCTCTTGTTGGATAGCCAGTGATGACAATGTGGTTGGATGGGGGAAATATTTATTTTATTAAGGAAGCCAAAGCTTGAGTCGCGAAATAATTTTTCAAAAACGCCCTCTTGGCGTGCTTGATCGCGTTCAGATGATCATTATTAAGGTGGATCACAAATGAGTGAAGAAAAACCCCATTACCTTGGTCATCGTCAGCGGTTACGCGACCGCTTCCTGAAATCAGGCTTAACAGGCTTCGCCGATTACGAAGTCGTTGAGTTGTTGTTGACGCTAGCGATCCCTCGCTCGGACGTAAAGCGACCTGCCAAAACGCTAATAGCGAGGTTTGGGAATCTCCGCGGCATCCTCGACGCCGGGATCGATGAGTTGCGCGGTGTACCGGGTATCGGCAGCGTTACACCTGTTGCGCTCCAGGTCATCAAGGCTGCCGCATCCCTTTATCTGCAGCAGTGCAGCGAGGGGCAGGTCTTCCTTGCCGATTCGAATCAGCTATCCGAATTCTGGCGCATGCGGATTGGATCTCTACCAAACGAAGTATTCGAGGTGGGCTACCTCGATTCCGGGTATCGGCTTCTGCGGGACGGTGTTGAGACCCTTGAGGAGGGCACCATAGACCGAGCAGCGGTCTATCCACGTCGAGTCATCGAGGCTGCCCTGCGCCGTGGGGCCTTCGGCATCGTCCTGGCTCATAACCACCCTAACGGTGCGGTTAAGGCCAGTGAGCAGGACAAGTTGTTGACCCGTGCGATCGTTCTCGCCGCTGAGACGGTAAGTGTCAGGGTGGTCGATCACCTCGTCGTTTCAGCGCAAGAGACATTCAGCTTTAGGAAGGCAGGGTTACTATGACGATTGCGCCGGAAATCCTCGAACACTTTCCGAACCTCAGCAATGTTCAGAAAGAGATCGTCGGGCACTTAGATGGACCTTTACTGGTGATTGCAGGCCCGGGTTCCGGCAAAACGTCGAGCATCATTCTTCGAGCGTTGAACCTCCTATTACAGAAGAAGGCGCAACCGAGGCAAATCGTTCTTTGTACGTTTACTGAGAAGGCCGCTTTCGAAATGCGCGATCGCCTAGCAGCCGCGGCGCGTAAGGTCGGGTACACAGGCGACCTCTCCGAATTGACGGCTTCGACGATTCATAGCTTTTGCAACCACCTTCTTATGAACCACCGGCATCGCACAGGATTGGGCCACAACTACGAAACCTTGGACGAGCTGACACAGCTACTTTTCATCTTTGAACATTTTGAGGAAATAATCGGGCCGAAGGAAAACGATCTCTTCCTTGAAAAGTGGAGAACCCGTTGGACTGCTATCGAAGGTGCACGAGGGTACTTCGACAAGATTACGGAAGAAATGGTCGACCCTGCTCAAATTAAAACGGCAGATGATCCTTTCCTAAAAGCTATCGGTGAAGCCTATGGACGCTATGAGAGCACCCTCTTTCAGGCCAATCGGACGGACTTCGCCCACCTCCAGCGCCTGGTTTTCGATCTGCTAAACGCCCCCGCGATAGCAGAGGCGGTGACGAAAGACCTCCGCTATGTCCTTGTTGACGAATACCAGGACACGAACTTTATCCAGGAGCAGCTCCTCCTCA
>ENA-ORXD01002986-ORXD01002986.1-sediment-metagenome-genome-assembly--contig:-NODE-2986-length-10333-cov-4.004875_pt1 | contig 10333 bp, 10 predicted proteins | sample MGYA00237862_ERZ511471 | MGnify/ENA metagenome assembly ERZ511471 | reverse complement strand
AAGATGATGCCGGTCAAGATCCTCGCTACCCTGACCCGGGAAGGGGTAAAGACGCTGTCCGATGAACTCGGGATTCGTGAGGGGGATATCCTCTACGTGCCAAGGATCGATGTCTGGGGGAAGAGCGCCGCCCGGGATCTTGCCCAGACCGGAATCGATGCCCTGGTGGTCAGAACCCCGGAATCCACCCGGATCGATCCCCAGCTCGCAGCCATATTCCGGGAATCGGACGTTCCGCTGGTGAGCTCCGAATCGGCTGGAATCATCATGAAAGGGAACATGGCCTATGCGGATCGGGATCGTCTCGATGAAGCGATCCGGTCCTGGGAAGAAGGCCGGAAGGCGTATGAGCGGGAAAAGAAGGAGCAGCTCCTGGTGGACATCTTCAAGGAGTACCGCACCGAACGGGGCAAGGAGATGAAGAAAGGTGGATGAGCGTGAGCTGAAGAAGCTGGTGAGGGAGGTGATCGGAACAGAGCATACCCTCGATGACTGCGCCGTTGTTGCCTGCGGTGGAGAGCTCCTGGTCGCCACAACCGACATGCTGCACGAAGAGACCGATTTTTCCATCGGAATGACCGACTGGCAGATCGGGTGGATGAGTGCCGCTGTTACGCTATCCGATATCGCGGCGATGGGTGCACGTCCGGCGGTCATCCTCCTGGCGGTCGGTCTTGACCGGAGCGGCCGGTTGCGGGAGATTCTTGAGGGGGCGAAAGCCTGTTGTGCAGCCTGCGGAGCAGTCCTTGCCGGCGGCGACCTCGATTCTCACCGTGAGCTGACCATCGTGAGTTCGGGAGTGGGTTTTGCTGACCTGGTTGTACGGAGAAGCGGGGCACAGCCCGGAGACTTCATCGGCATTACCGGTACGCTTGGCCGGGCACAGGCTGCTCTGGATGGGTTCCGACAGTATGAACGTTTCCTGTTTGAACCCATGCCGAAGATATCAGAAGGTCTGAAACTGGCGCAGGCCGGGGTTACAGCCATGATGGATATCAGCGACGGGGTGGTAATCTCCCTCTACGACATGCTCGATGCAAACGAGTGCGGTTTTTCCATAGATTCCGCACTGATGCCGCTCATCGAAGGGATCGATCCCGCCAGGAGCAGGGAGTATTCGCTGTTCGGCGGCGGTGATTTCGAGCTGTTGTTCACCTGTCAGCCGGAGATATTTCCCCAGGCGGGGATCAATGTGCATGTGATTGGATCAGTCATTGAGGAGCACACGGTCCTTGTCGATGGGGAGGTCGCACCGGACCGGGGATACCTGCATCACTGGACGGAATGATCCAAACCCGGAAGTTCAATTGCCGAACCGGGAAGGTGAGAAAGTTTTTATCCCTGCGACAACGACCTGTAGTGTGAGAAAGGAGGAGAACATGAGAGTAAGGTATAGTATTCTTTTGATATCTGTTGTAATCGCTCTATTCCTTGTTATTGTACCTACTGTTTCCGCATATTCCATATCAGTGAGTGGTGTACCAACTACCCAAGTTGTGAATGTGGATAGACAGAGTCTATTTAACAGCCTGCAGAACACTCAAACCCGGTCAGATTCGGCAATTTTCCCGTTCTTTGGAGAAACATCCGCATATGATGGATCTTATGGAACTGTCAGGGCATATTCAGAAAATCATATCCGAAACCTGAATGAAGAGATTCGTTTTAGTGAATCGGTAAGCGCTCATGGAATAATCAATACTTTCATTTATAATGCTCATTTCGAATCGTGAATATAGTTGCAGACAAATCTTTTTTTTTAAAAATTTTCAAATATAATTGAACCCAATTTAGCGATATGTTTTGTTCTGGAAATATTACACCGGAATGAGTCAGCAAAATTTTTATACTATTGATTTTTAAATCATTTTAAAAGTAATCAAGGTGGCAAAATGACGACCAGAATTATGACTATTTTACTTGCCCTCACCATTATTGTGACAGCAACTGTTGGAATCGGGAGTGCTGCACGTCCCATTCCTCCAAGTAATGAAACATCCGACATGTATGTTCATATAAATGTGACAACCGTGGGAACTCTAATATCCGAGACCGATCTTGTTTTCACTCAAGGAAACGGCAATCTCAACGACAACCCACCCCTTGAATCAGGTGAAGGAGTTGCTAAGATTATTTATACCGAAGATACGGTGGCTACAAGCGGATCCATCACTTATGTTCATACCGTCAATGTAGACACTGGCAGCGCTCCTCAAAATCTGGAAACGACCCGAAGCATTGATTATACCAATCAGGGTGATGGTGGAAGGATGTATTCCAGTGAATCAGTAGCAGTTTCCGAAACGGCCGCCGGAGGATCCACTGAAGGTTTGTGCTGCCCATGGCCTGCAAATGGGGATACTGGTGTTACCGGAACCTCGGTGAGAGCAGAAGCAGGCAGTGAGGTTGACCTTAGGGAGGGCTCCGTCAACTCTGCAAGCTCAGCCGGCGCCGTTTCATCAGATGTCAGTGAGGACGTCGAGATGGACTACTTAGTTGAAGTCGATGGCAGCGGCCAGACAGGGAATGAAACCGCAGAAGGACATGCACTTGTCTATGTCGATGTAAGGGAAAAGGAAGGCAGTGGATACGAGGCAAACCAGACAACCGATATGAGTTATGAGGAAACTGTGCATGTTGATGGACTTATTGAGATAGCGATGCGCACGGGATATAGTGGACAGTGATTCCCCTTTCCCCATATTTTTCAGTGATTTAAATTTTTGTTTGATTGGAAAATCCAGAAAAGAGATCTCCCGTTATTTTTATCAGAGAAGGTAGCCCTAATCCGATATCTGGCCTGTCACCGAAAAGATGGAGCAGAAATCGCTAATTGAAAACGATTCCCGCCAAGGGAATCCGCCAGAGAGAGCACATGTTTCGCATTGTAGTATGAGAAGAGAAACGACGTTTTCAGGGTATCCTGTACAAATCAAAGCGGTTATGACATCTCTTCCCTGCACCCCGCTAAGCATTAGAAACGGGATTATCATTCCGTCTGTTGCACATTTCTGAATGTGATGCACCTATCCTCTTCAACCTGGATGATCAGGAATAATGTGTATTGAGGAAGCGACAGCGACTTGTACAAATAAAAGATCGCGAGCTAGCGTTACCTTAGTTCTGTAGGCGCACTGGAAATGTTGGGATGAAATTAGTTTGGTAAACTGATATGATGTTAATTCCCCTTATATCCCGGCCATTTTACACGGATGGCCTGGATTCTTCCCTGTGCTGCATCCCTGTTCCCAGGATCAATTTTCAGGGCCTGATCGAAAGCCTTTATTGCATCATCAATTTTTCCAACTCTTTTCAAGATATATCCCTTATTAGTCCATGCACCAGAATTATTAGGATCTATCGCAATGACCATTTCAGCTGCTTCAAGTGCTTCAATGATGCGATCCATTTTGTAGAGTGCTATCCCCTTATAGGTGAGAGCTTCAATATTTTCCGGATCAATATCCAGAACCCTGTTATAGGTTTCAATAGCATCAATATAACTGCCAACCTGGATTAACTCATTCCCTTTATTCAGCATTGCAGCTGTGTTGTTCGAATCAAATTTGAGCACTTGATCAAAAATGGCAATGGCCTCATTATATCGCTTCATCTGATGAAGGGCATATCCCTTATTCATCAGAGCGACGATATTAGAGGGATCGTTTTTTAGAAGACGATCATAGTAATGGACCGCTTCTTCCTGTCTTCCTAAACTCGTTAACGCTGATACCTGATACATCCAGGCCGGTGAATTCTCAGGATCGATCTGGAGGGCTTTCCTATACGCATCAACAGCACCTTCGTAGTCCTTCTGCAGGTGGCGGGCATAGCCAAGGTTGAACCAAATTGTGCTTGAATTGTCATTCAGATGAGAAGCTGACTGATATGCTTCTTCAGCTTCATTATACCGTGACAATTTGAGCAATGCATCGCCCTTTACAATCCAGGTCTGCAGGTTGCCGGGTTGAAGCTGCAGTTCACGGTCAGCTGAATCGATAGCCTCTTCGTACCGGCCAAGGGCGAGGAGGGAAGATGCCCGGTAACCCCATGTTCCGGAAAGGCTCGGCGTGATATCGAGGGCAGTGTCATATGCTTTCAGAGCCTCTTTGTGGTTCCCAAGCTGTGCAAGCACATATCCCTTATTGGTCCATGCGATTGGGTTCCGGGGTGAAATTTTCACCGTTTCGTTGTAAACCTCAAGTGCATCCCTGGTTCTGCCCAGGGCACTGAGTGCCGAGCCTTTATTATTCCATGCGACTGAGTTTTGGGGATCGAGCTCGATAGCCTTTTCTGCCGATAACAAGGCATCTTCATTCTTCCCTAATGCATTAAGAGCAAATGCCCGGTATGCCCAGTAATCTGACTTCTCGGGATCGATCTCAATCAGACGATCGTATATCGATATGGCTTCTTTATAATTCCCTACTCCGATGAGCGATTCGGCTTTTCCTGCAAGGGCATCAGCATCATCCGGTTTCTGTGAGAGAATGAGATCGTAGGTTATAACAGCAGAAGAATACATCTTCATGGCCTTCTCGAGATCTCCCTTTGCCTTTGCCAGCTTGAGATTGGTTGGATCAACAGAAAGCCCACTATTGTAGGTTTCCAGGGCTTCACCATATCTTCCGAGAATCAGGAGCAGGTCCCCCTTGTTTTTCGCCGTCATCGAACGTGAAGGATCAAGGATGAGCGCACGATCAAAAGACGCCAGTGCTTCATCATGGCGGCCAAGGGATGCGAGCGCGTCACCCCGGTTTGCCCAGAGGATGGAAATGTTTGGATCAAGCTTGATCCCTCTTTCGTACATTTCAAGTGCGGAGGTATAATTACCCTGGATATGGAAAACACTGCCCTTATAGCCCCATACAATCGCGATATCAGGATCGAGTTCCAGAGCCTGGTCGTAAGCAGTGAGTGCCTGATCATACTGCAGGAGTCTCTGGTGAATCGTTCCTTTTGTTATCCAGGCTGTGACATTGGTCGGGTCTTTCTTGAGAAGTGCATTGTATTCCTGAAGCGATTTGTCAAGTGCATTTTCGCCGATGCTGGTATTCTGCTTCTCCCAAGGCACTATGCAACCGCAGGTAAAAGTTATAGATAGAAGACAGAGTATTGCGAAGTATGGGAGAAATTTCATAAAAATAAAATTGCTCCAGATAGTATAAAGTCACTTGGGTAAAAGCAACAAAGCCTTTTTTGATAATTTTTTCGAATCAGCATGACAGGTGGAGCCATAAGAATTGATCAGGCAAGTGAAAAAAACCAGGCATATCGGGTGATACCATAACAGGTTAGTGTATGGAACAAATGATAAGGAGCTGGACAGAAAAAAGCAGGACTGCAGAACAACGGGGCCAGGAAACTTAAAATTTCCCGGACAGGAGATTTAATCTGATTGGTATTTCAGCAGTTTCTCAAAGCTGTTGATTGTTCCGGATAAACCGGTATTTTCTCGATAATTTAATTGTTCAAACATCCCCGGCGAATGGTCACTGCCTTCACGGATGAGGATTTCAAGCGATGTCCGCACTGTGCCTGATGCGGGATTATCTTCAATCCGATTGACAGTCAACGAATAGCTGAATTCATCAGTCGCATGCCCATTCGGATGTATAAACCGTTCATCAAAGGAGGAAACCACACTACCTGAGGATATATCAATTACACTATAGGCCTCTATTTTGTTGCAGAAAGAAACAGCACTGACAGCCGTGGCAGTTACAATCATCGCGATGATGAAAGACTGAATATAAAGCGGTCTTCCCATTTTTCATCCTCTCGTCAGGGATATGTTTTTTTTTGAATTAGCGGGATAAAAAAAATCTCAAAAACAGGAGGGAGGATGTCCCAAACCTGTTTTTGTCATGTTCGACTTACCGGGTAGCGCCGGACTCGTAGTGCATCAGCTTCTCGAAGACCGAGATATCACCGGTGGCTGAGCTCTCCTCGAAGAACCGAATCTCTTCGTGGAGCTCTCCGCCCATGTCGCGGCTCTCACGGATCAGGAGGTCCATGAACGCACTAACGGTACCGTAGGACGGGGTTCCCGGAATAACTTCGGTGACTGAAATGTCGTAGTTCTTCTCAACCATCGTGTCGGTGTCAGGGATTATGAACCTGTCCTCAAGGTTGGTGTGGACATTCACCATGCTCATGTCGATGGTGCTTCCCATCTGAGCGATGTTGCAGAACATTCCCAGCTCTACGCCAGTCTCGGGGAAGAACGGACAGAGCGTCGGCGCTGCACCTTCTGCGTAGCCCCAGCCTGCACCGTCAACCAGGTTGTAGTCAGTGGAGATGACACGGGCACCATTGCTGCCGACATAGAAGAGCGTCTTGTCAGCCTCGAGGTTCCACAGGCCGGAATCGACCTCCATGGTCTCAGCATCAAGGGTCTTGACGTAATCAATAGCTCCTAATCCGTTGGACTGAGTGTCCTCGGTATAGGTGAGCTGATACGCGGTGTCACCAGATTCGGTAAGATCAATTTTGCGTACATCGTCAAGTGCCGCGATCGTCCAGTCGAGGGTCGTCTCGCTCCTGAAGTCACCGATGACGTCCATTCTTGTGGTTGTAGACCAACCCTGGGTCTCGGTCGTCTGGTTCATTCCGGGGTCGGCCATAGCAAACCCGGTAACCAGCATGGCCAGCGCAATGACCATAATTGAGAACTTTTTCATTTTATCCTCCATTTATGCTGATACTCTCAGCACCAGCCAAGTATAGAAGTGGTAAGGACATATGAAAATTTCCATTTGCAGGGTTGAATCATTGAACCGGCTAGTTCAATAATCAGGCCGTAAAAAAAAATCAATTTTCATCACGATAATACCGTTTGGATCTCAAAAACTCAAAACATCCGTGAAAAAAAAGAAAGCCGGAATTTTACTGTTACCTGACCAATCCTGATTCATAGTGCATCAGTTTTTCAAAGAGGGAAATGTCTCCATGTGCGGAAGTCTCTTCATCAAACCGTATCTCTTCTGCAAGAGAGGCTGCCGTTCCACGTCCCTCCCGTATGAGTATCTCCATGAATGCGGAGGCTGAACCTCTTGATGGCACGCCAGGCATATATTCGGTTACCAGAATATCGTGATTTAATTCAACAGATTCTCGAACAGAGTCCACGATGAATCGTGCGTCCGTTGTTGTCCTGACATTCACCCTGCTCATATCAACGGTGCTTCCTGCTTCTGCACGGTTGCAATATGCCGGGTAGATTGATGATCCGCCGTTAAAAAAGCAAGGAGCACTGTTTTCAACCGATATACCAGTGCCTGATCCACCAACCATAACGTATTCGGACGAAATTACTCTTCCTCCATTCATACCTGCATACGAGAGCAGCTTCGTGGCTTCGATGTTAGACAGACCCTCTGACATGCCGGCCGTGTCCATATCAAATTCTTTGATGTACCCGATATCTCCCGTCCCAGAAGACTGGGTATCTTCCGTATATGCAAACACATACGTGGAATCGTCATCTGAAATCTCTCCTGAAAGCGTGGTATGCGAAGAAAACTGTCCAACAACGACAATGGTGGTAGAAGTGGATATTCCATGGGTCTCGGGAACAGGATCAATGCCGCGGTCGGCCACGGCACCTCCCGTTATTACGAGAAGCACAGCGATCAGTGGAATAATAATTTTTTGTTTTTTCATTCTCCTCCTCCAACAGTTCTTTCATTCCTTTAACAGTTCTTTCATTCCTTTGTCTCACTACTGTGAAACGATTATTTCGACATTAATACTAAAATTATGAATAACGTTCTATAAAGCATTTCTCAAGTTCAACTTGGAAAAAACAAGGTGATTAGGTAACATCGACCCCTAGCACCCTTTCGTGTAACATCAAATCCACTAAAACCTCAAATAAATCTTTCCCTCTATTGTTGTATCGCCATTCCATCTCCTTGATGTAGTAGAGGAATTTCTGTCGAGAGATTCCGTGATGCTTAATCAACCGTTCCTTCGCGAAGGACCAGAATCCCTCGATCCCATTGATGTATACCTTCCCCTGTTTGAACTTATACCGATGATCGATGTTGAGGTGCTTATATCCACAGAACATGAGAGAATCATTTCCCCTCCACTTGTCTGTGTACACGATGGAACCTCTCCGGACTCTCTTCACCGTCTCGGTCATGAGACTCTCGGCGGAAACATCCTGCACAACACTCACCGAGACCTTTCCTCCTCTCTCTAGAATTCCATACACGATGGTCTTGCCTCCTGCACCTCTTCCTCGCTTTCCCTTCCTCTTTCCACCGAAATAGGCTTCATCGGCTTCCAGTTCTCCCTTGAGAATATCATCTGTCCTGGCAAGTTCCTCAACAAGAATCCGACGGAGGAGGTTATAGGCTCTCAATGTGGTTTTATAGCTCAGATGCACCTCTTGAGTGGCTTTCCTGGCCGATGTGGATAGTTCGAATAACTTGATTAGTGAGAGCCACTGTGAAGGAGACATCCGGAGGAGGGAGAACCTGGTCCCCTGGAGTGGCCAGAAATCTCTCTTACACCCTTTACACCGGACTCTCCATCGCTGATGATAATAGAATTCGGAGGAAGAACAAGAGGGACAGACAGTATTCCCTCGTTTCTTCCAAAGATACTCAAGGGATAATCGGTCTTCAGAAACGAGCTTGCCGATCTCCCGAAAATCCATACGATCCATATCCCCTTCCTAACTAAAGGTTAGGGGTGGATTCTACACAATCACCAAAAACAATTCTTTTGTGAATCTAATCCGGAACGTATAGTATTGTATTGCGTCTGGAATAAACGGTATTCCGATCACTTCCTCGCAATGGTGAGGTATCCGGAGTGACCCACCCGGGTCGACGGCCGGGTTCCCCTCTTGGAGCGGGTCATCTCGCGCTCGATGCACTCCACTGCTTTCACCGATGCAAAGAGCCCTTCCGCCGTATCCATCACGACGCAGAGATGCTCGATGAACGGGGTGTAGCAGGCGAGGTAGCCCCCCGGGCGGAGCAGGGCGTGGGCATGGCGGACATGATCCGGGCCGATGGTCATGTCGTAGTGGACAATATCAAAGGCCCCCTCCGCGGAGAGAACATCCCCCGCAATGACCTCAACGTTCTCAAGCCCGGCCTCGCGGATATTCCCGGCCGCAATCCGGGCAAAATCCTCCCGTACCTCGTACGTCACGACCCTCCCCGCGACCCCTCCGAAGAAGATAGCGGCGATCCCGCTCCCGGCCCCGGCATCGAGCACCACGTCGTTCCGGTTCATCCCAGTGAATGCGATCACCAGCCCGATATCCCGGGGGAGCATGGGAGCTCCGGTCCGCTTCGCATGCTCAAAAAAGTCCGGGGCCCGGGGGAAGAGGATCCGGAACGCATGCCCGGTATGCGATACGATCGTGTCGCCGGGCGATGCCTGCACTACCGTATCGAGGTCGATGATCCCCCGGTCGGTGGAAAACGTTCCGGTCCCGCTCCGGACAAAGTAGGTCCTCCCCTCACCGATGAGCAGGATCCGGGTCCCCGGACTGATCATTTCGAGACCTTCAGGATTGCCTCGGCTATATCGCCCCGGCAGACGGTGAGTGCCTCACGGGCCGCCTCAAGGGAAACCCCTGCCTGCTCGGCGACCAGCCTGACATCGTCCTCGGGTATGGAGGGTGCGCTTTCCTCGAACCGGGGCTGACCCGCGATCTGGTAGGTGGTGACCCCCTGCATGGTCATGGCAGTGACTTCGGCCGCATCAAAGATGTAGTTCCCCCGCGGTGTCTCAATCACGATCCGCTGGACGTCGTCGATCTGATCCACCTGCATCCCGAGCTGCTTCATCATCTGCTTCATCTTCTTCGGGTTTATATTTCCAGGCATCATGCCGCTCACCTTCCCTGCCGTACTTTTACCGCTACACCGTAATTAAAGAGCAGCATCTCCCTGCCGGACAACACCGCCGAACCGGTCGCGAGGAGATCATCATCATTTGTCACCACCATTACCTCATCCCCGGCCCGGATATCGGGATCTGCGGTGATCACATGCTTTGCAAAGGTGTTTTTTCCCTGGCGGATGAATTCCCCGACTTCATTAAGTACCCCCACCCGGTAGGCCGGTGGTGGCAGGGCGGCAATGAGCCTGAGGGCGCCATCGATACCGAGGGTGAACTTCCCGTCCATGGCCCGGACGGTGACGAGACGTTTCCCCCCAAGGGTCACCTGACGGATCCTCCCGGTCCGGGAGAGGACGAATTCGCAGTCTTCGGGAAAGAGGGCTGCTCCTGCTCCGCGTCCGAACTGAAAGTCAGCGATGACCTGTACCTGCGCTCGCATACTGTCCGGCGAGTAATTCATTGA
>ENA-ORXD01002985-ORXD01002985.1-sediment-metagenome-genome-assembly--contig:-NODE-2985-length-10334-cov-3.274252_pt1 | contig 10334 bp, 8 predicted proteins | sample MGYA00237862_ERZ511471 | MGnify/ENA metagenome assembly ERZ511471 | reverse complement strand
TCTGATTGAGATCGCCGGCCGCCACCTTGCGGGCTGCCGCGACGACATTGTGAATGGGCCCGGTATACCACATGGACAGAAACGTCGAGATCACGATGCCGATGGCGAAAACGCACAGGGCCGCGATGACCCGCATGGTTGTGTTCCGTCTCATGGTCTCTTGGAGGTTCTCGACGTTGATCTGTAGATGGATATAGCCGTAATGGGCCTGGCCGGCGATGACGGGGATGATGACGTTGTAGGCCTTGCCCTCCTGATCGACGGCCGATTCCCCGAGCTCGGCCTTGATAATGAGCTCCTTTTTCTTCTGGCTCACCGGTGTGCCGACCTTGTTGGGGTTGGTGCTGGCGATGATCTCGTCAGCGTTGCTGATGATGGAGATTTCCTTGATCCCCTTGGTCTTGAGCGAGGCCAGGTACTTCTCCAGTCGCGTCTCGCTTGTTGCTCCCCCGGTCACCTCCTCGACGCCCACCTGTACGGCCTGGGCCAGGTCGGCCGTCTGGCTCTCGATCTGGGCCATCATGTTTTTTTCGGACTGCCAGTAAATGGTGATCAGGGTGACCAGCAGGATCGTGGTCATGAAGAGCATCATGAGGATGAGCTTCTTTGTGAGGGAAAGGTTGAGGAAAAAGGTCTTGAACATCCTTCCGAGTGCGTCTTCCTCCTGCCTGTTGAGTCGGCCAGCCGGCCGGGTGGGGGGTTGGAAACCCACCGTCCTGCCGGCCTCACCTTTAGCATCAAATCAGGGCCCCTGTCAACGCCGCAGCTCGGCGCGTGATGGAGCAACCTGCAGACTCTTCCATTGATTTTTCACCGGAGGCCCTTTATAATCGGGAGCCGTTTCGGTTAATGGTTTCCCCCTTCCAAGGCAGGAGTTGCCGCCGTGAGCTTTCTCTTGACAAGCCGCTTCCTGAAGCACCGGGACCGGTGGATCACCCCTGTCGTTGTCCTGCGTTTTTCCTTCCTGTCATTCATGCGGAACCGCGATCTTCATGCGGCCGCCACACTGGCTTTCTACGGCGTGTTCGCGATGATCCCCCTTTGCCTGTCCATCATGTTCCTGCTCAGCCAGTTTTTTGTATCCTCCCAGCGGGCGAGTCGAGCCATCGAGGATCTCATCATCCAGATTGTTCCCCAGTACTACGAGGTCATTCTCCGGGAGGTCTTCTCCCTGGCGGAACAGAAGGCCCTGGGCTTCATTGGCCTCATTCCACTTCTGTGGTCCATCGTCCCCCTGGTCAGCACGATCCGCGCCGGGTTCATCAACGTCTTCAAAACGGAACGAAACGCAGGATTTATCCGGGAAAAGCTCATCGACTTTTTCGCCGTTCTGCTGTTCTTGCTCCTGTTCATCGGACTCGTGGGCGGACAGATTCTTTACGCCACGGCTCTGGGCGACACCCTGGCCCAGAAAAGCGGGATCTTGGGCCTGTTGGGCGTTCTGTTCCCCGCGCTGGCAGGGGCTCTGTTTCTCGCATTTTTCTTCCTGGTATTCTCCCCCGTGCGTCTCGAATGGTGGAACCTCCTTCTGAGCTCGATTTTCACGGCCGGGCTCTTGTCCATCGTCCGCCCGCTCTTCTCGGCCTTTCTGGAGTACAATCCCGACTACGGCTTTGCCTTCGGCTCTCTCAAGGCGGTCTTCGTCCTGGTCGTCTGGATCTACTACACCTTTGCCGTGATCCTGTTCGGAACGGAGCTTTTGGCCAATATCCGCCGCAGGGAGGCCTTGCTGCTGTCGCGGCTGTTCGAAAAAAGGAAACCCGGCGCAGAGGCTTTTCCCGCTGTGCCTTCCCGTTTCATCCGATCCCACGAACCCGGCGAAGTGATTTTCGAGGAAGACAGCCGGGACAGGGAAATGTTCTACATCCTTTCGGGTTCGGTCCGAATTCTCAAAAAGGGACTTCTGCTCAAGGTGATGACCGCCGGAGAATATTTTGGGGAAATGGCCATGCTGATTGATGCCCCGAGAACGGCTGCGGCCGTGGCAGCGTCCGCGGACACGCGACTCGTGGTCATTTCGGAGTCCAATCTCGAAACGATCCTGAGGGAGAATCCCAAGATCGTGGTCTCTTTCCTCAAGGAGATGTCCAGTCGCCTTCGGTCGCTCAATGAAAAGATGGACGGCCTTTCCGAAAGCTGCAGGGGCAGAGAAGAGAAAGGGATTCCCTGAGCCCTCTGCCCTGGGGGTGGCAGCCAGGCGGAACTTCCGAAATCGACACACGGGCCGCATGCTATGCGGCCACGGACTCATCGGAGACAAAACGAACCGCGAGGCCATCAACACCTCCCCCCGCTCAATTCCGGACGATCTGAGGCGGTTCGCCATGATCTGATTCCCATCCGGAGGGACGTGCTCCGTCCCCACCGGAAACCATGATAAGGAGGCCAATCCCATGAAAATCGCCGTTTCCTCTACGGGCACTGAACTGAATGATCTCGTGGACCCCCGCTTCGGCCGTTGTCGTTATTACATCTTCTACGACATGAGCACGGGCTTGCACGCGACAAGGGAAAACACCGCCGGCATGCATTGAATCACCCGCGGGACGGCTACCGGGAATCTCGTAGCCGGAGAAAACGTGGATTGTGTTGTGACGGGACACATCGGTCGCAAGGCGGCGACAGCATTGAAAGGAGCAGGGGTCAGGATCTTCCTGGGCGCCTCGGGATCGGTGAAATCCGCCCTCGACGCCTTCAAGGCCGGACAGCTCGAAGAAAACATCTGATCATTCTCAAAAGCAAAGCCCCATCCCGTGTTCACGAAGATGGGGCTTTATTCATTCTTTCTTTCTTTTACCCTCGACCCGATACCCTGTCTTAAAAAGAGTGTTCGGGTCCGGGGAACGTTCCCTTCTTCACCTCGTCGATGTACTGCGTGACGGCGCCCTTGATCTGCACATTGAGGTTTGTGTACTTCTTGACGAACTTCGGCGTGAAGCGCTCGAAGAGCCCCAGCATGTCGTGAACCACCAGCACCTGGCCGTCGCAGTGAACCCCGCCGCCGATTCCGATCGTGGACATGGAGAGCGATGCGGTAATCTTTTCCGCCAGCGCAGCGGGAACGCATTCCAGCACAATGGAAAACGCGCCGGCCTCCTCCAGGATCTTGGCATCTTCCAGCAGTCTCATCGCCGTCGGGTCATCCTTTCCCTGAACCTTGTAACCCCCGAGTTGGTGCACGGACTGAGGCGTGAGCCCGATGTGGGCCATGACGGGGATTCCCGCCTGTGCGATCCTGCGGGTCACCTCTGCGACCTCGCGCCCTCCCTCGAGCTTCACCCCGTGAGCGCCGGCCTCCTGCATGAAGCGTCCCGCATTGCGGACAGCCTCCTCCACGGAAACCTGATAGGACATGAACGGCATGTCGGCGATTACCATGGCCCGATTCACGGCCCTCGTGACGGCTTTTGTGTGATGGATCATGTCCTCCATCGTCACGGGGAGGGTGCTGTCGTAGCCCAGGACCACCATTCCCAGCGAATCCCCCACGAGAATGAGATCGATCCCGGCCTCATCCATGACTGCCGCCGTTGGATAGTCATAGGACGTCAGCATGGTGATCTTTTCTCCCTTCTTTTTCATGTTCCGAACCGTCGCCGTGGTGACCCGTGTAATTTTTACCTGAGTGCTCATCCTCCTTTACCTCCCTTCAGAATCGAGCGGATTTCCGCCAGTTGTTCATCTTTCAAGATCCCTTTTCGGGCAGCAACGCCCACCGTGAAGAGTCCCATCTCGCGATAGATTTTCAATAGCTCGGGAAATCGCGTCCGGAATCCACGGACATGTTTTCGGATGGTTCCCCCGTCGCCCCTCGCGATCGGCCCCGTCAGCGACGGGATCGTGCCCTTGCTCTCAATGTTTCCGATCGTTCCTTTGACCAGAGGCCAGAAAGCCCGAATCGCCTCCTCCCGGGAGAGGCCCATCCGCCCGTAGATCTCCTCCACCAGATACAAGAGCGTCACGAGGTAATTTGAAGCCATGCAAGCGGCCGCATGGTAGAGGGCCTTGTCCGCAACCGGGACGTGAAAAGGCCTGCCGCCGAGATCTTCGACGATCCGGCAGGCCCAGGGCAGAATCTCCTCATCGGCTGTAATACCGAATGTGCTGCCCGGAAGCTTCCCGATGGCGCTTTCCACATCGGCAACGGTCTGCAGCGGGTGGATGCAGGCGACGTGAGCCCCATGGCGCTTCGCCGCCCGGAGCAGATCGAGCCCCCCTACGCCGCTGGTGTGGACGACCTTGTTTCCTTTTTGAACCCCTCCGCCTTCCGCTACCGTTTTGCAGACGGAGGCGACGGCATCGTCTGTCGTCGTGATGAGGACGCAGTCGGACTGGCGGGCTGCAAGCACGAAGTCCGTCGTAGGCTCGCCCCCCGTGTAGGCAACGGCCCGCTTGGCCGATTCCAGGGAACGGCCTGCGACGGCCACGATGTCATGTCCGGCGCGTCTCAAAAGATGGCCCACGGCCGTCCCGACTTTTCCCGGGCCGAGAATGGCTACGCGCTCTCTTTTCGACGTCTCTGCCATGGGTCCCCCAAAATAAAAAAGCCTTCCCTACTGCGCAGGGAAGGCTTGTACACACCTCAATCGTAGCGGATGGCTGTCCGTCCCCGTCCCAGTCCTCAAAGCGGATCCAAGCGGTTGAGTCCCTGTTAGCATGGTCATCGCCCCCTGTCAAGCACCGCTTCCGAATGGGCGGACGATGACCGGCGGCAAGCCCGGGTTCTAAATTGCTTGTCAACGGGAAGAGGATTCCCTATAGTGACGGCCATGGAGAATGGGCAACGGACACGCATCTACGTGAAACTGATGGCCTTCGATCTCGACGGGACGCTGGCCGATACGGGGGCCGATCTCGCAGGCTCCGTGAACCGGACCCTCCGGTCCCTGGGAATCGCGGCAAGGCCGGATGCGGAGATCCTCGGATTTGTCGGCGATGGCGTCCGGAAGCTCATCGAGAGGGCTCTGGGCGAGAAGAACCGGGATCGCTTCGCCGAGGCCCTGAAGCGATTCAACGACATTTATGCCGACCACCTGCTCGATCACACGGGCCTCTACCCGGGGGTCACAGACGTTCTTTGCCATTTCGGCGGCAAGGACATGGTCCTCATCACCAACAAGAACATCGATTTCACCCTGGCCCTCTGCCACGGACTCGGAATCGCCGGGTTTTTCAAGCAGATCATCGCCGGGGATTCGAATGAGTTCATGAAGCCGGACCCCCGGCTGCTGCTGACGCTGTTCGAGGCGTTCGGGGCCGGCCCTGCAGATACCCTGGTCGTCGGCGACGGGGTGAACGACATCCTGCTCGCCCGAAACACGGGCGCCCGTAGCTGTGCGTTCCTGAACGGTCTCGGAAAAAGGGAGGATCTGTTGCGCCTGAGTCCGGATTTCACCATCGAACGGATGATCGATCTAAAGGAAATCGCCCGTTAACCGCAAACAAAAAAAGATATGCTGACCCCAAACCTGTTGACGAAGGTCCGGAAAACGATCCGAAAGCACGACATGCTCCGAAAAGGGGATCATGTGCTGATCGGGTTGTCGGGAGGCGCCGACTCGGTGGCCCTTCTTGCGGTGCTGACCCGGGTGCGTCCCGCCTTCGGCCTTGCCCTCACGGCGGCTCATTTCAACCATAAAACCAGGGCCGCCGAATCGGATCGGGATGAGGTCTTCGTCCGGACCCTCTGCAAATCCATTGGGATCGCTCTGATCTGCGGCTCTCTCAAGGAGAAGACAAGGCCCCGGGGTATTTCCGTAGAGGATTTTCTCCGACGAAGCCGCTACGAATTCTTCGAGAACACACGACGAAAAGCGGGAGCCTGCCGGCTTGCACTGGGGCACCATCAGGGCGACCAGGCCGAGACGGTCCTCATGAACGTCATCCGGGGTGCTGGCCTCACCGGGCTTTCAGGCATCCCCCCCGTGCGAAACGCAGGCACGGTCATCCGCCCGCTCATCGACTGCTCGCGCAGGGAGATCGTCGATTACCTTGCAGCAGAAGGGCTTTCTTTCGTCGTCGACAGTTCCAATACCGACGAGCGCTTCCTGCGCAACCGCATTCGATTCAGCCTCATGCCGGAGTTGGAGAAGAGGTTCAACCCGGCCATCGGTAAAACACTCTGCCGGCTGGCGGATGTCATTCGGGCGGACAATGATTATATTCAACGTCAAGCTCAGATTCGACTGTCACGATGGAGGGACGGCAGGACGCAGGAAAAGCCGCTGGAGGTGCCCATCGCAGAGCTCAGGGGCCTGCATCCGGCCCTGCAGCGACGAGCGATTCTGGAAATCGCCCGGGAAGTCTCCGCCGAGGATGCCACCATCGGGTTGGAACACGTAGAGGCTGTGCTGGATCTGACGGTTGGAGAAAACCCCGGAGGCTCACTGGATCTGCCGGGAGGGCTCCGGGTCGGAAGGATGTACGGCCTTCTTGAATTCCGCCGCGTCGAGCGGCCCCGCAGAGGAACGGCACCGGAATCCTCGAGGGAGGCGTTCCGATTCGAAGTCTCTGTCCCGGGCACCGTCCGCATCCCCGGGGGCACGATGAGCATCCGGTTCCGTGAGCTCAGGAGTGTGCCGTCCGTCCTGTCGACGGAGCGGAAGGCGTACCTGGATCTGGATCGGATTGCATTCCCGCTCGTCGTCCGCAGCGTGCTGCCGGGAGACCGGATTCAGCCCCTGGGCATGAAGGGGACCCGGAAGCTCAAGTCGGTATTCATCGACGAGAAGATCCCGAGGGAGCACAGGGGGAGGATTCCGGTTGTTGCCGACGGCATTTCCGTCCTCTGGGTGCCGGGTGTGCGTCTGTCGGAAAGGGTACGCGTAGGGAAAGGGAGCAAGCGCATCTTGAGCGCAGAAATCATTTGAAAATATGACGATGTTGGTTTATTAAGAGGTCTTATTCCCGGCTGGCAGGAAATTGGAAGCTTGAGATCCCGTTTTCAGCCGTCGTACCCTGTCATCCGGTTTTGGCTTCCAGGTTCACAACCCCACTCATGGAGGAAATCGAGGATTGAATCCTTTACAGAAAAATATCGCTCTCTGGCTGATCATCAGCCTCATCTTTGTGCTGCTCTACAACCTCTTCAACCAGCCGAAGAACTCCCAGGAAGGCGTCATCTTCAGCGACTTCATCGCCGCTGTCGAACAGGGCCAGGTCGTCGAGGTCAGTATCCAGGGAGAGAGCATATCGGGAAAGTTCCTCAACGGGAAGAGCTTCAAGACTTACGTCCCCAAGGAAGCCGGTGTCGTGGCGCTGCTCAAGGAAAAGGGGGTGAGGATTGCCGCCAAGCCCGCCGATGAACAGGCGTGGTACATGACGGTGCTCATCTCCTGGTTCCCAACCATCCTGCTGATCGCCATCTGGATCTTCTTCATGCGACAGATGCAGTCCGGGGGCGGGAAGGCCATGTCGTTCGGGAAGAGCCGCGCCCGGCTGATGACGGACCGGTCCAAGAAGGTGACCTTCAACGACGTGGCCGGAATCGACGAGGCCAAGGCCGAGCTGCAGGAGATCATCGACTTTTTGCGGGACCCCAAAAAGTTCACCCGTCTCGGCGGACGAATCCCCAAGGGGGTTCTCCTCGTGGGGTCCCCGGGCACGGGGAAAACGCTTCTTGCCAGGGCCATCGCCGGTGAAGCCGATGTGCCCTTCTTCACCATCAGCGGATCGGACTTCGTCGAAATGTTCGTCGGCGTCGGGGCCTCCCGCGTCAGGGACCTGTTCACCCAGGGCAAGAAGAACGCCCCCTGCATCATTTTCATTGACGAGATCGACGCCGTCGGACGTCATCGCGGCGCAGGGCTGGGAGGCGGACACGACGAGCGTGAGCAGACCCTGAATGCGCTTCTGGTCGAGATGGACGGCTTCGAATCCAACGAGGGCGTCATCCTCGTTTCGGCCACGAACCGCCCCGACGTTCTCGACCCGGCGCTTCTTCGCCCCGGCCGTTTCGACCGGCAGGTCATCGTGTCCCTTCCCGACGTGAAGGGAAGGGAGAAGATCCTCGAGGTGCACATGCGCAAGACCATTGTCTCCGAGGACGTTGACGGGAAAGTGATAGCCCGCGGGACCCCGGGATTTTCCGGAGCCGATATCGAAAACCTCGTCAACGAGGCCGCGCTCCATGCTGCCCGCCTGGGCAAGGAAAAAGTCACCATGGTGGACTTCGAGTACGCCAAGGACAAGGTCATGATGGGCGCCGAGCGAAAGAGCATGGTCATCAGCGAGCAGGAGAAGCGGATCACCGCCTATCACGAGGCGGGCCACGCCCTCGTGGCACGGATGCTTCCCGGCACGGACCCGATTCACAAGATTACCATCATCCCCCGCGGCAGGGCCCTGGGGCTCACCCAGCAGCTTCCCATCGACGAGAAGCACACGTATCCCAAACGCTACCTCCTGAACACCATTTCCATCCTGCTGGGCGGGCGGGCCGCCGAGGAACTCGTCCTGGAGGACTTCACGACAGGAGCCGGGAACGACATCGAGAGGGCGACGGATCTCTCCCGGAAGATGGTCTGCGAGTGGGGCATGAGCCCTCAGTTGGGCCCCATGAGCTACGGAAAAAAGGAGGAGCAGATCTTCCTCGGACGGGAGATCGCCACGCACAAGGACTACAGCGATGAAACGGCCAAGAGGATCGACGCAGAGATCGCCGAGATCATCTCTTCGGGGTATGAAAAAACAAAGACGATCTTGTCAGAGAATCTGGCTACCCTGCACAGGTTGGCAGAGGAACTCATCAAAAGAGAGGTGCTGAACGCCGAGGACCTCGATGCCATCATCAGCGGACGCGTTCTTCCGGAACAGGAAAAAACGGAAGTCTCGGAAACGATCAATTAGGTTGAGTCAACCGGAGGGTCCCGCAGGCCCTGCAAGCAGTCACCCTAGGCACAACCCGACAAGGTGCGTCTCCTTCAGCCCGGGAGCGCACCTTTTTTTAGAGGCAACCCGTGAGGCACCGCATCCGCCCCCTTCCTGTGACATCGCTTCCCGAGGCCGAGGACTGCCTGAAAAGGATCGGTGTCGAGCCCTACGGGATTGCGTCGATGGGGCCCAAGATGAGCCACTTGAACCTGCTCATCGAGGGACTGAAGCCAAAGGTGGCCAACATCATCAAGCAGGAAATGCTCTCGGTGGGCGGTGATGCCGCCGTGTCGCGGGGCTCCGTCGACTGCAGCATCGACAGGACGGACGTGCTCATCATGGGCACCGGGAAGCAGGTCCTGCGCTTCATCGAAAAGGCCGGACTCCAGCCCTTCGGGTTGAAGGCCATTGCCACCGATCTCCGGGAGCTTCTCCGCAACCTTTCGAAGGATTCCTATCAGCTGAAAACACCCCGGCGAACAATCGAGCTATCGAGACGGACCCTTGTCATGGGGGTGATCAACGCAACTCCCGATTCCTTCTCCGACGGCGGCACGATCACCTGCGAGGAAGAAGGGTTGCGCCAGGCCATAAAAATGGTCGGCGAGGGAGCGGACATCCTCGACGTGGGCGGGGAATCCTCCCGTCCAGGCGCAGAGCCGGTACCGGTCCGGGAAGAGCTCCGCAGGGTGGTGCCGCTGATCCGCCTGATCACCCGGGAGACGGGCATCCCCGTATCCGTCGACACAACCAAGGCCGAGGTGGCGCGGCAGGCCATCGATGCGGGGGCCGAGATCCTCAACGACATCACGGCGCTCCGGGGGGACGGCTCAATGGCCCGAGTGGCCGCCTCGGCGGGCGTGCCGGTGATCCTCATGCACATGCGGGGGACGCCCCTGACCATGCAGAAAGGGGATCTCTCCTACGCATCGCTCATCGGGGAGGTCCTTAATTTCCTCGAGGACCGGATCGAAAAAGCCTCGTCTTCGGGAATCCCCGCGGACAACCTGGTCATCGATCCGGGGATCGGTTTCGGCAAAAACGTCGACGACAACCTCCGGCTTCTGCGTCATCTCGGGGAGTTCAGGGCGCTGGGCAGTCCGATCTGCGTAGGCGTCTCGCGGAAGCATTTCACCGGGAAGATCACGGGGGTCGCACGACCGGCAGACCGGATCGAGGGGACAGCCGCAGCGGTGACCGCCGCCGTTCTGAACGGCGCGAACATCATCCGGGTGCACGACGTGGGGGCCATGAAGCGCGTGGCCGCCATGGCCGACGCCATCAGGAGGGTCCGATGATCGATGCCGTCGGGGTTGACATCTCCGATGTGAAAAGGATAAAGAACGCCATCGAACGCTGGGGGGACCGGTTCGTGACGAGGATCTTCTCCTCCCGTGAAGCGGAGTACTGCAGACGTCACCGGGATGAGGCGTTGCGCTTTGCCGCCCGCTTTGCCGCCAAGG
>ENA-ORXD01002984-ORXD01002984.1-sediment-metagenome-genome-assembly--contig:-NODE-2984-length-10335-cov-3.291577_pt1 | contig 10335 bp, 9 predicted proteins | sample MGYA00237862_ERZ511471 | MGnify/ENA metagenome assembly ERZ511471 | reverse complement strand
AATTTCAGAGGTGATACCTTCAACCCCGGTCAGGTCCTCAACATGTGCATTTCTTATGGCAGCCAGGGTGCCGAACTTTTTAAGCAGAGAGCGTTTTCTTTTAGGCCCGATGCCCGAAACTTCATCAAGCCTTGATTTAAAACCCTGTTTACTGCGCAATATTCTATGATAACCAAGGGCAAACCGGTGGGCTTCATCCCTAATACTTTGTAATAAGTGCAACACGGGCGAGGTTTTATCGAGCACGATCGGCTGGCTGCTGCCGGGTAGGAATATCTCTTCGTTTTCTTTCGCCAGGCCGAGAATATTGATGCCGTGGCAACCTGCCCGGCTGATTGATTCAGCTACTGAACTGACCTGCCCTTTGCCTCCATCGATCAACACGAGTCCAGGCAAACGTCGTTCGATATCGGGACAGTCAGCAGGTTTTCGTGTAAACCTGCGTGAAATAACCTCTTGAAGCATTGAGAAATCATCTGGCTGCTTTACGGTTTTTATCCTGAACCTGCGGTACTCGGATGGTACCGGAACAGCATTTTCGAAAACTACCATACTGCCCACGGCTGCGTGACCCTGGGTGTTGGAGATGTCGTAGCCCTCTATGCGCTCGGGCTTTCGTGGCAAGTGTAATAATGCCTGGAGTTCTTCCAGCAGCAAGCCGGCATCTTTTGGGCTGGATATGTTTTTAAATTTGCCGGCTTTAAGGCCCTGTAAAGCATTGGCGGCCACTATATCGATTAATTCTTTTTTGGCGCCCTTTGTCGGAACATGGATGTTTACGTTATGGCCGGCTTTAGCGCGCAACCAGTTTTGTATTAAGGATTTATCCTCAATGGGGTATTGTACTAATATCATGGGAGGAAAAGTGACTGCATGACTGTAGTACTGTTTGACGAAACTGGTCATGATATTGATGTTTGCTTCATTTTGAGTATTTTTTAAAAAGTAACCTTCGCGGCCGACAATTCTATTTTCGCGGATAAAATATAACTGAACGAAGACGTCTCCATCTTCGCGGGCAAATGCAATGGCGTCTTTATTGCCGTGCACCCGCTGGGTAATTTCCTGGTAGGAAACGATTCGATTGAGGTAGTTTATCTGGTTGCGAATGCTGGCGGCTTTTTCATAATTCATTTCGGCGGCGGCCTTTTTCATGTCAGATTGAAGGCTCGAAATTACATAACCATGTCGTCCTTCAAGAAACAGCAGCAGGCTTTTTATGGTTTTGTCATATTCATCATGGCTGGCATGACCTGAACAGGGGCCGGGGCAGCGCTTCATATCATATTCCAGGCACGGGCGTTTGCGGACCCCGATTTTGATTTTACCGCATGACCTGAACGGGAAGATTTTTTTTATGGTACTGATAGTCTGCCTTGTAGAAAATGCACTGCCGTATGGGCCAAAATAGCGCGCGCCATCGTTTTCAAGCCGGCGGGTAACCAGCACTCTTGGCCATTCTTCGTTGATGGTAATTTTGATATAAGGATAACTCTTGTCATCTTTCAGCGAGATGTTGTATTGAGGTCTGTACTGCTTTATGAAATTCAGTTCGAGAACCAGGGCTTCTTCTTCGGAAGACGTAATGAAATATTCGATATCATTTATCCGGCTTACCAGTTGCCGGGTTTTTTTATCCAATCGCTGGTTGGAAACAAAATATGACCCGACGCGGTTGCGCAAACTGCTGGCCTTGCCGACGTAGATGATGTTTGAGCAGTCGTCTTTCATCAAATACACGCCGGGAGACACGGGAAAGCGTTTAACGTTTTCTTTCAATAACGTTTGTATTTCATTCATAAGGAAATTACCCCGATATTTACCGGTACGCATACCGTGTGCCGGCAAACCAGGTATTCAAATGCATACCGACGGCCGGATTTACACTGCGGTTACCGGTTTGACCTGGAGCCGAATATTATTTAAATAGATTCCAGGGATTTTATTCGGTTTTCGGCTTCCCTGGCTCGCTGGCTTAAGCCTTCGGATATACTGGCAGTACGACTGGCGGCATCATTAATGGCATTTATTGCATAAAGGGCAAGCGCAGCGATTTCCTCAGCGGCTTTTATCGCCCGTCCGGCTGCCTCTTCACCGGCTTTTCGAACCTCTTCGCCTTTCATGGCTGCTTCAGCTGTTGCCGCTTGAAGCGCCTTTATGGCGTTCCGGGCGCCAAGGTCAGCCTCCTCAGCCTTTCTGGCGGCCATTTCGGCGGCGCCGGTGGCAGCTTTGGCGGTTAGCTCAGCTTTAGCCGCTGCATCCCTGGCTGCCTGGGTGGCAACTTCAGCTGCCTTCTCGCCGGCATCCTGAGCTTCTTTGGCCCGCTGGCTGGCGATTTCCGATGCCTGGGTAGCGGATTCAGCGGCTCCTACTGCGTCTCTGGCTGCCGCCTCTGCTTTACGGGCAGCTTCTGCTGCCGCCCTGATATTGGCCTCCATTTCATCCAGTATCTGCGGCAGAGGTACTGACAAAATGCGGGTGCGGGGTTTATCAGATTCATCGGGTTCAAGAATTTCGTCTACTTGTTTATCAACCATAATTGTTCTCCTGTATTAAACGTCAGCGGCAGCAACGCCATATCCGGCCAGATGACTGGCAGGTTCAACTAATAGTATGCTCTACCGCTTTATTAACGTCAATATATATTTAAGCGGCATACCGTTTGAGGGTGAGCGTAGTTTAAAATATGATCATGTTATGTTAATATGATATTCATTAGCGGCAAAGAGGGTGAGCGCGTGAAAGACGATATTGAACATTTTTTAAATTATCTCAAGGTTGAGCGGGGTTTTTCTCACAATACTCTGGATGCGTATAAAAACGATTTACTGCAGATGGTGGAATACGTCGAGCGCGATGCTCGTTATCGAAGCGTTATCCCTTCCTGGCAAAATTTCGGCAAGCATGGACTGGCCAGTTATATGGTAGAACTGAAAAGCAGGGGATATGCGGTTACTACTCTGGCCCGCAAGGTAGCCGCCACCAAGAGTTTTTTTAATTTCATGGTGGCCGATGGAAAACTGGACGAAAATCCGGCTGAAAAAATAACTTCTCCAAAAGTAGGTAAATCTCTGCCAGATGCAATTACGATTGCCGAAGTAAGAGAACTCATCAGCCAGCCAGCCAAATCCACCGGGCCGGAATCCAAAAGGGACCGGGCGATGCTGGAATTGCTGTATGCCAGTGGAATGCGCGTCAGTGAAATGATTGCCCTCAACCTGGATGATATAGATATTAACAATAATACTATCCGCTGTTTTGGAAAAGGCAGCAAGGAGAGGATCGTTCCCATTTATCCTCAGGCGGCTCAATCGGTTGCAGTTTACATAAAAGATGCAAGGACGGCGATGGTCCACCGGGATAATGAACCGGCATTATTTGTGAACCAGCGCGGTGAAAGATTAACGCGCCAGGGCCTATGGCAAATACTCAAAGGTTATGCTAAAGCCGCCGGCCTGAGCAGTAAAGTAACACCCCATACATTACGCCACAGCTTTGCCACTCATATGCTCAGCGGAGGAGCCGATCTGCGTGCTGTACAGGAAATGCTGGGCCATGCCAATATATCTACCACGCAGATATATACCCATGTTTCTTCCGAGCACATTCGCCGGGCATATAACAGCTCCCATCCGAGAGCGAAATAATAATAACTTCTCGAGGTATTCTAAAATGTCATCGAAAACCAACAGATCAAAAAAAGCAAAAAGGACTCCGGTAAGGTTGATTACTGCCAGGACCGCCGGTTTGTCCGCCAGCACCACTGTCGCTAATGCAGATAACCGGAGCCCTGTTGTCCATACAGGCAACCAGGCAGACGGAACGGTGTTCGTGTCTCAAAACCTGGTACCGGAACTGAAAAAAATCGGCATTCTTTTTGCCGTAATGCTGGTCCTGCTAGTCATTCTTTCCCTTGTTTTGTGATCAATATGGAACCAGTTATTCGCCATGATTTACTCCGAAAAAACATGGTTTCTCAATTACGAAACCGGATACCCGATGACAGGGTTCTATCCGCAATGTCGAAGGTTCCGAGGCACCTGTTTGTTCCGCCCGAAAAACTGGCACTGGCCTATGACGATACGCCATTACCTATAGGCTCGGGGCAAACCATTTCACAGCCCTATATCGTCGCATTGATGACTTCAGCGCTCGAATTAAAAAACGGCGAAAAGGTTCTGGAAATTGGTACCGGCAGCGGCTATCAAGCGGCTATTCTTGCCGAACTCGCCGGACAGGTAATTACTGTTGAGCGGCTGCCTGACATGGCCGCCAGAGCCCGTTCGTTGTTAAAAACTCTCGGGTACGATAATGTGTCTATCAGGGTTGCCGGTGAAGAGCTTGGCTGGAAAAATGATGCCCCCTACGATGCTATACTGGTTGCGGCTGCGGCTCCCGAAGTGCCTGAGTCACTGGTGGACCAGTTAAAGGCCGGGGGGCGCATGGTCATTCCCGTAGGCAGTCGTCACCAGCAGGAATTGCTCAAAGTAATAAAAACCGACGATGCTGTCGAGGTCCACAGATTGGGTGGATGCCGTTTTGTTTCCCTTATAGGACGCGAAGCCTGGGAGGAATAGCCGCCGGCCATGAATATTTTGCAGATTATCGCTTCACGGCGCACCATTCGGCGCTACGGACGCTTCGAAATAGAACCCGAAAAGCTGCATAGCGTACTTGAAGCTGCCAGGTGGGCTCCTTCATGGAAAAACTATCAGTGTATCCGTTTGGTTGTCGTTGAAGACGCTGTAATCAAGCAGCGGATCGCTGAATCTCTCAAGGGCAACCGTTCATATACCGGCGCGCTGGAAGCGCCGGTTTTACTGGTACTATGCGCCAAAACGGGATTATCCGGATATTCTAACGGCGTAGCTGTTACGAATAAAGCCGAATGGTATATGTTCGATGCAGGTCTATACACCCAAAACCTGATGCTTGCCGCACATCATTTGGGACTGGGTACCGCGATCATCGGATATTTTGACTCAGGTATGGTGGCGCGTGAAATAAGGTTGCCTCAAGGTTTTACCGTGGTAGCGCTAGTCTTGCTGGGTTATCCGGCCCGGTTGCCTCAACCACCTCCCAGGAAACCGGTTGAGGCAACCGTTTATTTGAATCATTTCGGGGATCCGTTTCGATAATGATAAGCTATCCAAAATGGCTGCTTGTTTCGAGCCTGATTTTGTTCTTCGCCATTATTGCCGGATTCATCATTCCAATAAATATATCCCTTGAAAATATCGCACCCCTGGGCGAATTTCTCGAGGATTTCGATACTTTGAGTTCCGCAGCCGTATTTTTTATTATTTTATTTAATAATATTATCGCTATAGTTTTCAGTTTTTGCATGGCTCCCATATTTGGCATAGTACCATTACTGGCTCTGGGACTGAATGGATTTATAATCGGAGTGGTGGGGGCTTTGGTTATTGAACAGGAGTCAGCCGGTTTTCTGATCGCAGGGCTCCTGCCGCATGGCATCTTTGAAATACCCGCCCTTATTATCGGCCTTTCAGCTGCCCTTTACCTTGGCACCACACTCGGGTTCAGCATATTCAAGCGAGAGCTTCGCGTCATGATATTACCGACGTTAATTTCCAGCTTGAAATATCTTGGCCTGGCCATCGTTTTATTGATACCAGCAGCCTTCATTGAAACCTTTGTGACACCACTGCTGTTAAACTTGTTTTAGTTTATAGTTTGTCCCTATACTTTCAAATTATCTATAATAGGGGTGGCAGACAAATAAATCCTTAATAGAAAGGCGGGTAAAATGAATCAGTACCAGGCTGAAAACATCAGAAACGTTGCATTTATCGGGCACGGCTCCGAAGGAAAGACGACACTTTCGGAAGCCATATTATTCAACAGCGGCACGGTAAACCGCCTGGGAAAAGTTGATAACGGGACCGCCACTTCCGATTTTGACCCCGACGAGATCAAGAGAAAATTAAGCATTAATCTTACCCTGCTGCCTTGCGAATGGGGCGGGATAAAAATCAACATGATCGATTGCCCCGGTTACCCGGATTTTATAGGAGATGTTAAATCGGCCATCAGGGTATGTGAAGCGGCGCTGATAGTGATAGGAGCTAATTCAGGCGTGAAAACAGGTACCGAAATTGCCTGGAAATTAGCCGGAGAACAGGGGCTCAGCCGCATTTTCTTTGTCAGCAAAATGGAACGTGAGAATGCCGACTTTTTTAAAGTTGTTGAAGAAATACAGCAAAAGTTCGGTATCAGGTGCCTTCCCATACAGATTCCCATCGGCTCTCAGTCCGATTTCAAAGGAGTAATAGACCTGATCGGATCAACAAGCTGGTCGGGCCCGGAAGATCCAGAAGGTGCCATCCCCGATGAACTCAAGGAAAAAGCAGCCGAATACAGGGAACGGATGGTCGAGGCAATCGCCGAAACTGACGATGCGTTGATAGAGAAATTCCTGGCCGGAGAAGAAATAGCCGATACCGAGATTATCACGGCTCTGGTAAGAGCGGTAAAAGCCGGCAGCGTCAATCCGGTATTGTGCGGCTCCGGACTGGCAAATATCGGCGTCAAAACGTTAATGGATACCATCAAGACATTTGTGCCGAATCCTTTAGAAAAAGAAGTAAAACTGGCCGATGATTCAGCGGTTAAAAATATAAAGTCAGGCCAGGAGAGCCCGCTGGCGGCACTGGTGTTCAAAACCAGCGCTGATCCATATGTCGGCAAACTCTCGATGTTCAGGGTATATTCCGGCGCTGTGGAAAGCAATTCGCAAATATTCAACGTGAACCAGAACGCAGTCGAAAGAATCGGACAATTGTTCATCCCCAGAGGCAAAAACCAGGAAACCGTAAACAGGATCCCGGCAGGTGACATCGGGGCTACGGCCAAACTCGCTGTTACCGCAACCGGAGACACGCTGGGTGAGCAAGCCAATCCGGTTAAATTAGAGCCGGTAGTTTTTCCCGACCCTTCATATTCGGTGGCCGTTTACCCCAGGAGTAAAGAAGATGTGGATAAGCTGGGAGTTTCAATCGCCCGTATTGTTGAAGAAGATCCGACCATGCGCATTCATCGCGATCCGGATACCGGAGAGACCATACTGTCCGGAACCGGCGACACCCAGCTGGATGTAGCTGCGGAAAGAATGCACAGGAAATTCGGTGTTGGAGTAGATTTAAAAACGCCAAAGGTTCCTTATAAAGAAACAGTGTCACAGAAGGTAACCGCGGAACATAAACACAAGAAACAATCCGGCGGCCATGGTCAATATGGTCATGTAATGCTTGAAATAGAACCTTTACCCCGCAGTAGCGGCAATGAATTTGCCACACGGGTTGTTGGCGGTTCCATACCTAAAAACTATCTGCCGGCTGTGGAAAAGGGCGTCCTTGAAGCGCTCAAGGAAGGTGTTATTGCCGGATGCCCGGTAGTTGATGTAAGGGCTACAGCATATGACGGCAGCTTCCACCCGGTAGATTCTTCTGAAATATGTTTTAAAATCGCCGGTTCACAGGCTTTCAAAAAAGGCATGGCTGCCGCCAGCCCGGTTCTTCTGGAACCGATTATGACCTTGAAAGCCGTTATTCCGGGCGATCATACCGGCGATGTGGTAGGAGACTTGAATACCAAAAGAGCCAGAGTGAACGGGATAACACCCGAAGGGGATGTAAATATCATTGAAGCCCTTGTACCCCTGGCCGAAGTACAGAGGTATGCGATTGACCTGAAATCGATAACTCAGGGTCGAGGCAAATTCAGCCTCGAATTCAGCCACTATGAGGAAGTGCCGGCGCATATTGCACAGAAAATTTCTGATGAAGCCCAGTTAGACAAGGAGGAAGGCAAACAGCACTAGAATTGTTTCCGGTCTAATTAAGGCTGGCGGTCAACATGCGTACAATGCCGGCCAGGTCCCTGCGGGATGTTACTGCGGCTGTCGGAGTATATCTGCAGAAGAGTGCCTTAACCGCAGTTTCCTGGCCTTGTCCGATTTCAATAAGCAATGTACCCCCGGGATTTAAATACCGGGGGTACTGTTTTATCAAAGTTTCAATGATATCCAGGCCGTTAACGCCTCCATCCAGGGAGCTTGGCGGTTCGCAGGGGTTATCGCCAATATCGCTATGTTTTACATAAGGCAAGTTGGCGCAAATAATATCGGTTGATTTTTCAAGAGGTTCCAGGAGATTGCCGTGCAATAATGTTATACGGTTTTTCACCCCACAGGACTGAATGTTTTGGCCTGCAACATGGAGGCAGTCGAGATTTGAATCTATGGCAAACACTTCAGCTTCAGGGTTGTTGTGTGCCACAGCTATGGCGATTGCGCCGCTTCCGGTACCAACGTCACAAATAACCGGATGTTCGATACCGGCAGCTATATTGAGAGCTTCATCGACCAGCATCTCCGTTTCAGGCCTTGGGATAAGCACTCTCCTATCGACATAAAGCTCCAGGTTATAGAATTCCTTTGCAGAAGTGATATAGGCAACCGGCTCTCCAAGTATTCGCCTGTTTATCACATTCTGCAGGGACAACCATTCCTGCGGAGTAATAGTTTCATGGAGCGACATGTAAAGTTGAACCCGGCTGATTTTTAAAATATAGCGTAATAATACTTCGCTTTCGAGCAGGGGCGTATCGGTCCGGGTAGCAGTTAATTGATGCTCGGACTCTTTCAGCGCATCAATTATTTTCAAATAAGCTCTTCCTCCAGCTGCCTGGCCTGGAACTCCGTTGCCAGTGAATCGAACAGTTCATCGAGGTTGCCTTCCATGATTTTTTCCAGGTTATGCATTGAAAGCCCGATTCGATGATCGGTAAGACGGTCCTGGGGATAGTTGTAAGTGCGGATCTTTTCAACCCTTTCCCCGGTGCCTACTTGAGAACGCCTTTGCAGGGTTATTTCCGACTCCTGGCGGCGCCTTTCCAAATCGAGCAATTTAGCGCGCAGGACGGCCATGGCCTTGTTGCGGTTTTTCAACTGTGAACGCTCGTCCTGGCAGGTTACCACGATTCCGGTGGGATAATGCGTGATACGAACAGCAGTGGCAACCTTATTAACATTCTGGCCACCTGCGCCGCCTGAGTGGAAGATGTCAGTGCGTATCTCATCCGGGTTGATGTCGACTTCCACTTCTTCGGCTTCGGGTAAGACCGCCACGGTAGCCGTAGAAGTATGGATCCGGCCTGATGATTCGGTCGTGGGCACACGCTGAACCCGGTGCACTCCGCTCTCATATTTCAAACGGGAATAAGCGCCTTTTCCCCTGATTTCCAGAATTACTTCTTTGATACTGCCAATAGTGGTCTGGTTGATGTCGACTATGTCAACCCCCCAGTTTTTAATTTGAGCATATCTGGTATACATCCTGTACAAAGCCGCGGCAAACAGCCCGGCTTCATCCCCGCCGGTGCCTGCCCGAATTTCCATAATGATATTTCGTTCATCGCTCGGGTCTTTTGGCACTAAGGCCAGTTTAATTTCATGGTCCAGTTGTTCAAGTTTTTTTTCGAGGGCGACTATCTCTTCTTCAGCCATCTCTTTCAAATCTTCGCTGATAGGCTCTTTAAGCATTTCTCTCAAAGAGCTCAACTCGGCATCGGCCGCTTTATAGGCATTATATGTTTCAACCAGGTTTTCCAGCCCGGCACGTTCCTGCGCAATTTCCTGGAGCCGCTTCGGGTTGGAAACGACTTCAGGGGCGCCTATTTCCTCTTCGAGTTCCCGGTAGCGGGCAACTATATTATCGAGTCTTTCCAGCATAGGTTTATCCAGTCTGATTTCTATTTTTCACCGGTATTTATTATGTGTCAACGCGTTATCTGCCCGCAAACCGCAGCCCGGCTGTTATTCCCCTGTAGACATTTTAATGGCTTCGTAAGCCTTTTTAACTTCAGTTACCGATTCCTGGTCCTCAATGGTAGACAAGTCCCCCAAACCCTGGTTGGAAGCAACTGCCTTTAATACACGGCGCATGATTTTTCCACTGCGCGTTTTGGGCAGGCTCTGTACGAAATATATTTCATCAGGTGTAGCTATAGGGCCAATATTTTTACGTATATGTTTGACAAGAGATATCTTCAGTTCATCAGAAGGCTCGTAACCTTCTTTGAGGCTGATAAATAATACTATAGCTTCACCTTTAATCTCATCCGGCCGGCTGGCGACGGCAGCTTCGGTAACTTCGTCAAGCTGGGCAACCGAAGATTCTATTTCAGCCGTGCCGATGCGGTGGCCGGCAACTTTTAAAACCTCGTCCGCCCTGCCATAGAGCCAGAAATAACCGTCCTCGTCCCGCATGGCGTAGTCACCCGGATAATAGACACCCGGAACACGGGACCAGT
>ENA-ORXD01002983-ORXD01002983.1-sediment-metagenome-genome-assembly--contig:-NODE-2983-length-10338-cov-20.012474_pt1 | contig 10338 bp, 6 predicted proteins | sample MGYA00237862_ERZ511471 | MGnify/ENA metagenome assembly ERZ511471 | reverse complement strand
CTCTCTAAAAACTCATAGCTCCACCCAAATTTATTTGAGAACAACTTCCATAATTCAATATTGCCGGGTTGAATTCGTAAATTACTGATCCGTGGCACCGGCATTTTCATCAACCAATCGCCGAATAATTTGTAGGCATTCAAGCCTGTTCCCCCGGTAATAATAATGAGTGTTCCCAGGCTGATGCCTTGAATAAACCAATTCGAACTAGCCAGACGAGTACTCAACAAAAGGATTACCAGAACCAATCCTAAAGGCGCAAAAAAGGCTATGTACCCACTATAGCAATAGATGCAATAATCATTCATTAAAGCTGCCCAAAAATGAGAAAAGAAGAGAAGCCCAAACATGACAGTCAACATCATTGCGGATTTTAAATCAGCCGGGCTTTTCCAATCAGTTTTGCGCGGCCAGTTGATCAATCCAACAATTATCCCTGTCAGAATGAAAAAATAAATCCGAAAACCTTCCCAGAAAACTTGAAAACGCGTCCAAAAACTCAAGTTTACAGCCGCAATGCTCTTTAAGCTGCCAATGGAATATTGACTCAAGTTGAACCAGTCGATTATAAATTTGGGCGTCCAGGGCAACCATATTTTGATCATGTCTGGCCAATACAATGCGTGGAATCCCCCCAAAAGGAGTACAGACAAACCCAAAGATAACCACCCCATCTTCTTTCCATACTGCCAGAATATGTATAAAACGATAACTGGCACTATTGGCAACATATTCTGGCGCGTCATCACAGTTAATGAAGCCAATATAGTTCCAATCACAATCTCCCACACGCGCCGATCACTTCCCAATATGAAAACCATCATCCAGGCTAACATACACGCGGAAATAACCTGGCTGATAGCTTGTGAATAATAAACAATGCTGCCAGAGCTCAATGCCATAATCCATACGGATATAGCCGCCCACCATCGACCTGCCATTCGGCGGGTTATCAACCAGATAGCCACCAACATCAAAACGGCAAGAAAAACTGAAAAATACCTGCCGGTCCTCAAACCCGTCCCAAATGCAATTTGGGCTGCTCCAGGAATGAGAAAAGCCAAAGGCATTTTATTGGTCCAGGGTCCGTAATCTTGAAACAGTTTATAATCTCCCCGCAAAAACAAGAGCCCTTTCATTAAATACGTACCCTCATCCATGGTTACGTCAAAATAATGCGCATAAAAAATGGATTGGGCAATGAAAACAATTACGCCAGCCAGGGCGATCACTGTGGCTATCCAGGCATGGTTAATTAAGGTATGCTGAAGGTTATTCTCTTTTTTCATGCTGCATTCTTATTGATTAATATGATTTATTTACAGTTACGATTATCATCACAGACAGGCTCAGGCAATGGGCATTGTAAAAAGTCTACACTCGGAGAGCGGGTCAGCGCAAGATCCAATTCCGGGACGAAAACTGCCCAAGCCGTGTTTTCAGAACAATTCAAAACCACGGCATTTGCTGCCTGCAAAGTCACGTTCTCAATGGGTTTATCATATGGCAGGATGACACAATGGACACCATCCTCATTTAGAAGTTCAAACACCAGCCGCGGATACCCTTTAAGTACATAGCATTCATTATGGTCTCCCTGGTTTATTTGATATTGGCGGGGAAAAATAATCCTGCCAGATAATATTTCTGCGCCCTCTTGGTCAAGAAAATCAGATACTTCTTGCGCTTGAATGTTCTTTTCGGCCAACCATTGATCAGATGGAATCGCATCTACTCCTGTAGGAGGAATATTGGCTGGGAAAGCCTCTTGCGCCAATGGGATCATTCCTACCACAAGGAATATACTTGCGATTGCGCTGATCAAACGCCAACTGGAAGCGGATTTTATCTGCTTTATGGAGTAATCTTCAATGGCAGATTTCTTTCCCAACAGCCAGGCAATGATTTGAACCATACCGATTGCATAATAAAGGATCAGTACCCAATCCACAGGGGTGATGTATCTTCCCCCTGAAGTTCGAGCAACCGCTAAAGCCAGAAGATAACCAAAATAGATCATTAATGGAGTAATGCCCGCAAATCGCCATTTTCGCCAGGCAAGTGATACCCCCAGAACTAGAATAAAAAGGTTCAGAGCGAAGATGATTGAAACATTTCCTTCCCAGGCTTGTCTCCAAACAGAGTCAGGCGAAGATAAAGTATGTTCCAGATTATCCAAAGGTAAATGAGTCGGAAAAATAAAAATCGTACTGTTGAAATTATTAATGAAATGCGCCGCGATAAACCTTACGATCACACCCAATCCATTCTCCAACTGCTCGGAGGAATTATTCTCCTCTTTTGAAAATATGATCGATCCACCCGTCGCTACTGGAACAGGAGACAGGGCTACCTGATGAGGAACCCATTGTTGAGGCAACAAACTGTTGCCCTCAAACTCTGGAAGGTAGCGTTGCTGCCAGACCGTACCCCGCAGAGGAATAGTGAAATACCAGGGGGTTCCAATTGTCTTTTGCGAATAAACCATCCAGGGCGAAATCACCGCAAAAAGCATTAAACAAAATAGAGCTGCCTGGCCCAACCATCGTTTCCATCGTTTCCAATTGGCCAATAACGTAAATAAGATGATTATCGGAAGCAATAGCCATGGATTATGGCGGATAAGTGTGGATAGCCCCAGTGTTCCACCAGCGAGAATCGGGTAGACCGGATCTTTAGGGTTTTGAATCCAACCGACGATCCATATTGCAAGAAACACCATAGTCAATGCTAAAGGGGTTTCACTTAAAAGGAGCCGTGGATGAGCAGTCTGGATTAAATGCCCTCCGGCGATGGCATTAACCCCGTGCAAAATGATCAATAATGCGGCAATCAATCCCGCAGCTCGACCATAAAGTTTCTTCCCTAAAACATAAGCCATGGCGGGAATTCCAGCCAAAACGAGTGTTTGCAAAGAAGTGAGTAAGTTAAAATCCTGTCCCGCAAAGATGTGTAACATGGTTAAAAAGCTGGCATAGAGGGGTTTATCTACATATTGACCATTATTCAAACCGAGCCCCATTAATGCAAATTGCGCTGTGCGATCATAGAGGGCAGTATCAACTAAAGGGTAAACAGCATTATCAGGCGGGTAAGGTCCAGGGGCCAAAAAGGTTGAGCGCATCGGCGTGCGAATCCACACCCAGGTTGCGACCAACCATATCAATAGAACCAATGACCAATCCAACTGTTTCCAAAATTGGTTATTTTCTTCATTAAATCGATTCTTTGCCAAACCGATAAGAATCAATGCAAGGCAGGCGAAAAGCCAACCTCCGAGCAATTGCAAACCCGTTATTGGCGCACCTGGAGCGTTGAAATAGAGGTCATCTTGCTTTAATAAACCCATTGGATAAGCAATGACCCAACCAAGCAGCAATACGATCATTCCCAATAAGGTTGACCCCCATAAACTGCCTTGTGACCTCAGGGATTGCCAGATCTCTCTTGGTTGGAGGACTTCTACCCACAGCATCAAAACAATCAATGCCTGAAAGCTAACCAATCCTAACCAGAGAACAATGGGGAAGATTCTCTCCATTAATGATGCCTGTGTGCCAAAGCGGTAGGAGGGCAACCATAAGAACACCCACGCTAAAATCGCAATAATCGAAAGAAATGCGCCCGTGATCCTTCGGGGTCTATTGGATGACAAATGCGAATTCAAAGATTTTTCAATTTCTGCGGGTCTAATTACTGCATTATAAGAAAGATAAGTAAGCAATCCTACGAAAATCAGAAATAATGCCGCGACAGATAAACGGGAGACAGAATACCCCCAAAGAAAGGCATTCTTAGGATCCGCTGGAATCGCTAACAGAATGGCAAGCGAAATGAACGCCTCAATAATGGATACCAGGGAAAGCCAAAATATAACTCTACTTTTTTTCATGAGCAGTGGATATTCTTTATTGATATTTGATGATCAAGCGAGAGGTTAGTCAGTAGCAGCTAGAGGGCATTCTTTTGCTGTTATTCTCTCAAAAATATTTCGTTCCTTCCAATTATAACGGCAATTTTATCCATACGCTTTCGGAAGAGTGAGGAGGTTTATGCTAAAATTGAGGTCGAATTGATAATTTATTCACGTGGGGCATTTATCTATGAAACAATGGTACGCCATACGCAGCCATCCTCACAAGGAAGATGCGCTGTATCAACAATTATTAAGGAAGGATTTCGAAGCCTTTTACCCTCGAATCAGGGTAAATCCGGTAAATCCGCGCGCGCGCAAGATCCGACCCTATTTTCCGGGATATCTTTTTATTAGCATTGATATTGAAGAAGTTGGCATTTCTGAATTGAATTACATGCCCTATGGTACCGGCTTAGTCTCTTTTGGTGGAGAACCGGCAACCATACCTGAAAACCTTATCCACGCCATTCGCCAACGTGTTCAAGATATTGAGCAAGCTGGCGGAGAGCTCTTTGATCAATTAAATTCGGGCGATTCGGTCAGAATCGAATATGGACCTTTTGAAGGTTATGAGGCCATTTTCGACACCCGAATTTCCGGCACTCAACGCGTGAAAGTATTACTACAATTACTCAACTCTCGCGGAAGTTTACCTATTGAGATGAATGCGGGCAATATCAAAAAACTTAAAAACAGGTCAAAATAATAGTTTTTCCTATATAATAATTTCCATCAAGATTTTGCTATTGCAATTATTTGCATATTTTAAACATTCATTATCAGGAGTCATCATATGTCATCAAAAGTAACCATCTTAACGGATAGCAGCGCCTATTTGCCTGAAGAATTGGTCGCGCAATATCCCATTCGGGTCATTCCATTGTCTTTATTATGGGGCGATTCAGTTCTTCGTGACGGTATCGACATTAAAGCTGATACTTTCTACGAAAGGCTAGCGAAATCTGAGACCTTGCCATCAACAAGCCAGACTTCTGTGCATGAATACGAAGAAGCGTATCTTGAGCTGCTTGAAGAGGGAAATGATGTGATCGTGCTACCAATTTCTGGTGGCTTATCTGCCAGTGTTGAATCCGCGATGCAGGCAAAAAAGAATTTAAAAACCGATCGAGTTGAAGTTCTTGATACCCGTTTAGTTTCCATGGCGCTCGGTTTTCAAGTGTTGACAGTAGCCCGAGCCGCTCAAGCTGGCGCATCGTTAACAGATTGCAAAATCATCGCGGAAAAAGCCTATCCTTTAATTGGCGTTTTCTTTTCCGTCGACACACTGGAATTTCTTCATCGCGGTGGAAGGATCAATACCGCTAAGCGCCTTATGGGGACTGCTTTAAACCTCAAGCCAATCCTCGAGATTCGGGATGGGAAAATCGAAGCTTTAGGCAATGTGATTTCACAGCGCAAAGCCATGGACCGGATGGTCCAGTTAGTGGAATCTAAGGCTGGTAATCGTTTGCCATTACGTCTTTCGGTTTTTCACGCGGGAATCCCAGAAATTGCCGCTGATTTTAAAACCCGAGTGGATGACTACTTCCGTCCCACAGAAAGTATCCTCACCCATGTGAGTCCGGTAGTTGGTACTCATTCTGGACCAGGAACTTTGAGCCTGGCTTTCATGGCAGGCGAAGTTTAGGGATAATAAACCAGAATTATTAAGCAAACATGCCGGTTTTCCATTTCGAAAAAGGAAAACCGGCACTTTTTGGAAGATCATCAAAGTTACCAATAAATATTTATAACCAAGGTTAATCGAATGAGGCGCCTTCTTCTGGTTCACTCACATAAATCTGCGCCTGATTACCGGTACCTTCTTGATAGGCTTTATCCATGTAATCTACAAATTCATCTACGCTGATTTTACGGATTAAGGCCACCGCACAACCACCAAAACCTGCCCCAGTCATCCTCGCGCCATAACAACCAGAAAAACCATTTGCGAGATCGACCATTTTATCCAAAGCGGGGCTAGAAACCTGGAAATCATCACGTAAACTGACATGACTGGCCTTCATCAGGTTGCCCAGCCATTCAGGGTCATTGGCATTCATCGCACTTTTTGCTTCCAATGTTCGGTCATTTTCTGTCACAATATGGCGCGCCCGATGGTAAGTCAATTCATCCAATTGATCGGCTTTCGATTGCAATGTCTCATAAGACAAATCTCTCAGGGCTTTGACTCCAAAGAATTGTGCGGCAGTTTCACATTGCAGACGGCGTTCATTATAAGCAGAATCAACCAACCCTCGTCGCGTACCTGTGTCCAAAATGACTACCGCAGCTTCAGAGGGGATAGGGGCAGCCTGAGTCTCTAAAGTCCGACAATCAATCAATAACGCGCTTCCCTTTTCTCCGGCTGCTGAAATCATCTGATCCATGATCCCGCAATTCATCCCCACCCATTCGTTTTCAGCCTTTTGACTCAATTGAGCCATTTTTGCTGATTGCCACTTAAAGCCAGATACAGCTGAAAATGCAAAAGCCGTTGCAACCTCAAGGGCTGCCGAAGAAGAAAGTCCAGCCCCAATCGGCACATTCCCCTTCATGACGCCTTCAAACCCCATAAGATCATAACCGGCGTCCATCAATGCCCATGCGACTCCCTTCATGTATTCAATGGGTTTGATTGGTTTTTCAGGCTTTATATGATCCAAATCAAAGCTGATTGGGTAATTGAAATCCAATGAAGTGATCACAACTTTTCGATCATTTCGCGGCCGCAATGCCATCCAGACTCCACGGTCAATTGCCATAGGGAATACAAAACCATCATTGTAATCAGTATGCTCACCAATCAGGTTAACCCGCCCTGGAGCTCGCACAACGTAAGTAGGGTCTTCTGAAAAAAGTTGGGAGAATTGAGTTACTACTTCCATCTTTGGTGTGATTGTTTGCATTGCGTTCCTTTTTTCGAGCAAATTGAAATTAGAGATGTTTGTAATGCACTTCTGAGACATTGCGTAAGCGATCAGCAGCTTGTTCCGCGGTCAGATCTCGTTGCGGTTCAGCCAGCATTTCATATCCAACCATGAATTTTTTAACAGTAGCCGATCTCAACAATGGCGGGTAGAAATGCGCGTGAAGCTGCCAATGATCATAATTTCCGTCACGGAAAGGCGCCCCATGCCAACCCATTGAATATGGGAAGGATGTTTCAAACAGGTTGTCATAACGGGTAAGAAGTCGTTTCAAGATTTCTGCCAAGCCGCTTCTTTCTTCAGAATTTAGATCCGGGAAACGCAATACATGCCGGCGCGGCATCAATAACAATTCAAAAGGCCAAACTGCCCAAAACGGAACAACCGCCAGCCATGTATCATTGAAAACAACGATTCGTTCTCCGTTCTGAACCTCTAGTTTTAAATAATCAACCAGCATAGGAGACCGGTGGATGTTGTAATATTCAGCCTGATGTTGGTTTTCTTTTGAAATCTCCGATGGCAGGGAATCACTTGCCCAAATCTGACCATGCGGATGAGGGTTTGAACACCCCATAACCGCGCCCTTATTCTCAAACACCTGGACCCAGGCATAATCTTTTCCTAAATCAAGATACTGGTCTGTCCAGGTTTGGACCACGGATTCAATCTGAGGCAATTCAAGTTCGGGAAGGGTAAGATCATGGCGTGGAGAAAAACAGATCACCCGGCAGGTTCCATTGACAGGTTTGGATTGCATCAAAGTGGAATGGCTTTCTACCATCGCAACCGGTTGGTCTAACAGCGCAGAAAAATCATTGGTAAAAACATGTGTTGAGCTATACTCCGGCATGGTTTCGCCATTCGCGCGTTGATTTCCAGGGCACAGATAACAACCCGGATCATGAGCGGGCAATTGAGTGGAAGGGTTCTTCTCCACTTGCCCCAACCAGGGTCGTTTCATGCGATGGGGTGAAACCAATACATAATCTCCGGTTAATGGATTTAATCTTCGATGTGGATGCTCAGTAGGATTGAATTGCTCAAGGGTTATATTTTCCAAGGTATTTACTCCTCAAGATTAAGGTTTTGACTTTCTGCTTTTTCCAGGCGTACTGTAGGATGAGATATTTGCACTTGGAGAAAACGCGATTTTCTTCATCAAGGCAGTTCGCTCCTCCAAGGTAAACTTTCGAACCCCGCAGGATTCCCGGATAACTAACTCCGTGGGAAAAGTTAACATTTCTCTTTGGTTTTCGGGCTGATTTATTTGTTTCAAAACTTGATTCGCCGCAAAACAACCCAATTCATATTGAGAGATGGATACGGTTGTTAACATCGGAGTTACAAACGAAGCCGGCAGGATATCATCAAATCCGATGATCGCCAGATCATCGGGGACAATCAATCCGCGTTCATTTGCTGCGGCAAGCACACCAATGGCAATTAAATCGTTATAGCAAAAAACTGCATCGGGTGTAGATCGTAAAAACAAATCTACGGCTGTTGCATAACCTCCTCCAATAGAAGGTTTTGATTCAATTATAAGGTCCCGATCAATTGGCATTGAGTTTGCCTTCAAAGTATCGAGATAACCATCCAATCTTTGAATGGCTGGTAAACGTTTTTGGGCACCTGAAATATGAGCAATTTTCTTGCGACCTGATTTGATTAAATGATCTACCGCCGTGCAAGCGCCAAGATAATTATCCACTTGAATCAAGCTCAAGTTTTGCAGATCGGAATAATTCACCCCATCCACTGATACGGCTGGAATTGAATCGGTTAATTCCATCTCAATTTCTTTAGGTTCTAATTGTGCCCCCCAAAGAATGAGTGCATCCACACCCTGTTCTATCATCAAATTGATGTAGTATTTTTCTTTTTCAGGATTCTCGTCGGTATTGCACAAGTACGCACTGTATCCATGATCAGATAGGGTATCCTCACAACCGCGAAAAGCAGCACTAAAAAATGGATTGGAAATGTCCGGCACGATCACGCCAATGGTCTCAGATCGGCCGGTTACAAGACTTCGAGCAATGTGCGAAGGCCGATAGCCCAATGTTCTCATAGCCGACTTGACCTTAGCGCGGGTTTCATCACTCACGTAAGGCCATTCATTTTTGACGTTGGAAGCGGTCTTTAAAGATACCCCTGCCAGATCAGCCACATCTTGAAGCGTAACATTTCTTTGTTTTATTGGCATATAATCACCGATTTACAGCGCTGTATACAGCGCTGTACAAATTATAGCACAAAAAATATGCGCATTACAACTACCAACAGCTTAATCATTCATCATGAATTAATCGGATTTCTTGGTTCCCACATCATCACTTTCCCCCTGCCCTGTTGCTTGGCTTTGTAAAGAGCCTTATCCGCGTATTCAAACAATTCATTGATGTCACTGGTATCCAGCTCTCTTTCAGACACACCTATGCTTACAGACACTGAAACTAATTCTCCAGCCACTTCAATGCGGATATCGCTAATGATCTTCAAAACTCGCTCCGCGATAATTGTTGCATCTTTCGCGGTTGTTTCAGGCAACAACAAAACAAACTCTTCACCTCCAAATCTGGCAAAGATATCCGTTTCTCTTAAGAACTTCTGGCATTCTTTCCCGATCCTTTTCAAGACCTCATCACCAGCCAGGTGACCATAACGGTCATTAAACATCTTAAAGTGGTCGATATCGATTAACAATAGGGAAAGGGGATGATTGTGCCGAATCGATCTGCGAAATTCACGTGCCCCGATTTCGAAGAAGTAGCGTCGATTAAAAACGCTGGTCAAAGGATCTGTAATTGCCAGCGTCTGTACCTGGCGAAACAACCTGGCATTTTCAATCGCAATAGCAGCTTCATTGGCAAAAGATTGGATTAAATTCGCTGATTCAATGGTATACGCACCCACATTTCGATTATCAAGGGAAAGGTAACCAATAATTTGGCCGCGCAAGTACATGGGCAAACCCATCCACCCGCGAATGTACCCTGTATTTCCAAAGCCCAAAAATCTCGGATCTTGCTGTGCATCTTCCAATATCAGTGCCGTTTTTGATTCAGATATTTCCTCGAAAAGTTTATCTTCTATTGGAAGAGTATGCCCCACAATTGCATTATTATTGGGCAAATAGCGACCCGCCATTACTTTCAAACCGTCTTGTGTCGCCAGAAAAATGGAAGCGGAGTCATACGCCATAACTTTTTCAAGCTGCACCAGGATCTCTTTGAGCACTTGTTCCAATTCCAATTCTGAAGCCACTAGAGAAGATGCTTTGCGTAATGTTTCCGCTTCTTCAACTTTTTTCGTTGCAGATTCCAAATAACGGGCATTTTGAATTGCGATTCCGACAAAATTGGAAAACACTGTCAATAAGCCAACATGTTCTTCTTTATAGAAGTTAGGTTCAGCTTTATCAAGAGTCAAAAATGCTACAACTTCCCCTTGAACAAGAATAGGCGCACCCGCGAAAGAACGAATATA
>ENA-ORXD01002982-ORXD01002982.1-sediment-metagenome-genome-assembly--contig:-NODE-2982-length-10340-cov-3.614440_pt1 | contig 10340 bp, 15 predicted proteins | sample MGYA00237862_ERZ511471 | MGnify/ENA metagenome assembly ERZ511471 | reverse complement strand
CGGTGTGTCTGCCCGGGTGCAAAGTCCACGGTCTTCACCAGCTCGCCCTCCATTCCGAACGTGAACATCACCGGTTCCTTGAGGGCAGGGTGGACCGGCCCGATGGGAACCGTATAGGGGGCTGTTTTCTTCTTGTCAGCGCTCATTGGGGGTCGCCTCCCTGCTCCTTCTCAACGGGTGGTTTCTGGGGTACCGGGGGTGCCGGACGATCGGTCGGCCGGTCTATTGCCCAGAGATCCTTGATCATATCAGGCGTGATCCCGGTCTCATCCTTCCGCCAGGGGTAGACCCCCTGCGGGAAGTCTTCCGGGAGGAAGAGCCGCCGCCCGTCAGGGATATCGGTGACCGAGACCCCGAAGAACTCCTGCTTCTCCCGCTCCGAGAAGAGCGCTCCCGGTATCAGGTCCGTGATGGTGGGTACCGTAAGATCGCTTTTCGGGAGCGCCACTCCGATAGTGACCATGTACTCCCCGAACTTCTCGCCATAGAAGACCGAGAAGATATAGAGGAGTTCAATCTCTTCCCCGAGGTCGTTTCCGGCGATGACAGCGAGGTGGGGAAACCGGATGCCTATCAGGTGCTGGATGGCGGGACGGAGGAGGTCACGACGTACCCGGAGCCAGATATTGTAGCTCATCGTCTTCTTTGTTCCCTCTCCCCGTTCTGTTACCCGTGCATCGAGGAGCCCTTCACCAAATTTTGTCCGATAGAGGTCGATAACCTGGTGTGGTGCGAGGTGTGGCGTCTCGTTCATTGGGCTGCCTCCAGTCGTTCGAGTTTTTCATGTGCTTTTATGACGCCGTAAATGATCGCCTCGGGACGGGGTGGACAGCCCGGCACGTAGACATCGACGGGAAGGACCTGGTCGATTGGACCGGCAAGGCTGTACGAGTCATAGAAGACTCCGCCGGACTGGCCACAGGTGCCGATGCACATCACCAGCTTCGGGTCCGGCACCTGCTCGTACACCCGCCGTGCCCTCGCTGCCATCTTCCGGGTAACCGGACCAGTCACGAGGAGGACATCGGCGTGGCGGGGTGACCCGACCAGCCGCATCCCGAACCGCTCGGGATCGTACCGCGGTGTGATTGTTGCCACTATCTCGATCTCGCACCCGTTGCAGGACCCGGTATTGAGGTGGAAGACCCAGAGTGACCGGTTGAATGATGTCGGTATCTTCATGTCAGATCACCATCACGACGATGAGGAGGATGCCGGCAACCCAGAATATCCAGAGGAGGTTGTCGGTCAGGATGCCGGTGTGCAGCGGTATGACCTGCTCGTAATACCCCTTGATCCCCTCGGTAAAACCCCAGTACATGTTTCCTGCCCTGATGTGGACATCCCCCTTGGACGGTTCCTCGTTCCCGGAGAGGTACGGCCGGCCCCGGCCGCTCCCTGTCCGGTAGCCGGAGAATCCGGACCTCCAGACCGCGTACGCGATAATGAGCCCGATCACGAAGACGACGAGCCACAGGAGGGGATTCCAGATACCGAACCCGCTCGAGAGTGGCGCTCCAGAGACCATGGTCATGCACCTCCCAGGACTGCGGCCAGGTACCCGCTCGGATCTGCGAGTGCATGGGCCGCCGGGGCAATCAGGTGCTGCACAAAGAACTCGGGGAAGAGGCCGGTTATGATGACGAGGCCGGACAGGATTGCCATCCCGATCAGCATTGAGCCCGGCGCCTCACTGACATCGGCATACTCAGGGAGTTGGGGGCCCATGAAGACTGAATGGAAGACCTTCACAAACGAGGCCAGGGTGAGGATACTCACCACCATGGCGATGATCGAGAGGACTGGGTTGAAGGCGAACACGGATTCGTAGATAAGGAATTTCGAGGCAAATCCATTAAAGGGTGGTATCCCGGCAATGGCGAGAGCACCGATGATGAAGAGGATCATCGTCCACTTCATGTTGTGCCCAAGACCCCCCATCCTGTTCATATCGCTCGTCCCTATGCGGAGGATGATGGCGCCCGCGGTCAGGAAGAGGAGACCCTTGTAGAGTGCGTTGTTGAGGATATGGAATATCCCGCCTTCCATGGCGGTTATCCCGAAACTGCCGAGGAGTGCCTGGTCGCCGAGGACGGCAAGCCCCACCCCCACCCCGAGGAGCATGTACCCTGTCTGGGATACCGAATGGTACGCCATCAGCCGCTTGATATCCTTCTGGGGGATGGCCATCGTGACGCCCACGACCATCGAGAGGACGCCGAGCACAATAAGGGCCCAGCCGATGACCCCATAGGTGAGGGCGAGCCCGTACAGGGTGAAGCAGAACCGGAACAGCCCGTACAGGCTCGCCTGGCTCACCACGACGAGCATTGCCGTCACTGCCGCGGGAGCCATCGAGTAAGCATCCGGTGTCCAGAAGTGCATCGGGACGGATCCGCACTTGGCTGCAAGGGCCGCGATGATCAGGACGAGCGCCAGCTTGTCAAGCGGTGTCCACTGGATCATGCCGGCGAGCATCGCGATGTTGAGTGCATTGTACTGGCCGTACAGGATGCCGATCGCCAGCAGGAAGAAGACGCCACCGATCGCACTCACCATCAGGAACTTGAGGCCTGCTTCAACGGCTCTCCCCTTCTCGACCTTGTAGGCCACGAGCCCTGCTGCGGCGAGCGAGGAGATCTCGAGGAAGACGAAGAAGTTGAAGAGGTCTCCGGTCGCAAACATCCCGAGGACCGATGCTATCAGCAGGAGAAAGAGGGTGTAGTAGGCTTCAAGACCGGAGCGCCGCGAGTCGCTGGAGAGCGAGTACACGATGACAGAGAACCCCACGGTCACGGTCATGATCACCATCAGGGCACTCAGGGCATCAAGCGTCAGGATGATCCGGATGGGGATTCCCCCGGAATCCGGGGGTATGGAGAGTGCCGGGGTGGCCGCACCAAAGACATAGATCAGGGTCCCCTTCGTATAGGCGAGGAATGCAACAAGGTAGCCGATGAGGGTGGTCAGGGTGATGATGGCGAGCACCCAGAGTGCGCGTGCATCCCGCGACAGACGCCCGATCAGGGGGGAGAGGAATGCCCCGAGCAGGGGCACGCCGATCAGCAGGGCCGGCGCATTGGAAAGGATGAATTCAGGGATCATTCTCTCAGCTCCCGTATCTCATCGATGTTTACCGTCCCGTATCTCCGGTGGATGATCACGGCGAACGAGAGCATCAGCGCAGTCGTTGCAACCCCGATCACGATGTTTGTCAGGGTGAGCGCATGCGGAGTGGGAAGGACCATCACGTCGGCCGGGGCGAGCGTGTAGATCGGGGCGATACCCCCCTCGCGGTATGCCAGGGTGACGAGGAAGAGGTTGACCGATGAGGTCAGGATCGTCACCCCGAAAATTATCTTGACCAGGTTCCGCTTCAGGAGAATCGTGGCGATACCGATCAGGGCGAGGAGCACGACCACGACAAGCGGCAGGTTCAGGAACATTTCAGGCCTCCTTTTCGCGAATACCGGAGAGCATGTACAGCACCACGAGAGCGAGCGCCCCCCAGACCTCCAGTCCCACCGCGATGTTCATGAGGGGCATCACACCCCCCGTGTTCAGCTCGCCGGGATTCGGTCCGAAGGGGACTGCCAGCCCGAAGAGCATGCCGGTGTTTGCCAGGTAGTTTGCAAACACCGTGGTCCCGAGCGCCACTGCTGCCAGGGCTATACCGAGGAAGAGGACGAGGCCGCCGGACTCCTGCACAATGAAACGCAGCTTCCGGACCATTGCCAGCACCTCGTCGTAGGAATAGGCAACCGCAACCAGGGCTACCGCGGTAGCGATGACTGCCCCGCCCTGGAACCCTCCGCCCGGGGTGAGGTGGCCGTGCATGATCACGTAGAGGCCGAAGATCAGGATCCCGGGATAGAGGAGGTCCGCAGCGAACCGGACGATCTTACTCATTCTCATCAGCATCACCCCGCATCAGTTTCCGGAACATGAGCCCGACCCCGATAACCGCTGTGAACAGGACCGTGGATTCCCCGATCGTATCGAATCCACGGTAATCGAAGAGCACGGCAGTGACGATGTTGTTGGCACCCGTCTGCTCCTGGCCGTGCCGGATAAAATAATCGTCCATGGCGGAATGCCCGGGTTCCCCGAAGCTGATCCCGAGGGGGATCAGCATCATGAATGCCCCGAGGATAAGGATGATAAGAACCGAGAGTTCCCGCTTCATGCTCCCCCCTCCTCGTACCGCCCGGTTGCCCGGATGGCCATGATGAAGATTGCCGTGGTGATGCCTGCGCCGATTGCAGCCTGGGCAATGGCCACGTCCGGGGCCTGCAGCAGGTAGAACTCGAGCGATATGAGGAACCCGAAGAGGGCAGACGCTATCACGGCAGCGAGCAGGTCCCTGAAGTGGAAGATGAGGATCCCCGAAACCACGAGTCCGGCGAGGATCAGCGCGTGGATGATGGTCTCGATCATTTTCCCGCCTCCTTCAGCCGGTCAACCACAGATGGCGCAGGCATGATGCCACTCCGGTGTGCGGCACGGGCAAGCGCGTGCGAACTCACGGCATTGGTGAGCGCGAGAGCAAGGACAGCAATGACCGCATGGAAACCGAGCGTGATGAACTGCGGATCCGCAGTGGGGAGATATGATGCCCCTGCATAGGCAATGACTGCAAAACTGGTGAAGACCGAACCGAACGTAGTCGCTTTCGTTGCCGCATGCATCCGCGTGTAGACATCAGGGAACCGGTGGAGTCCTATCACGCCGAGGGTATTGAAGAAGAGCCCGACAGCGAGGAAGATGAGGATCAGCCATTCTCCGATCATCAGAGTTCACCCCCGAGGTATTTTGCGATGTAGAGGGTGCTCACGAACGAGAGGAGTGCATACACGATGGCAACATCGATGAAGATGATCTGCCGGAAGATTACTCCGAGGATGATCAGGGCAGCGACTGTGAGGGTGTTGATCGTGTCCAGTGACACCGCCCGGTCGGCGGGTGTTGGTCCAAGGAACAACCGCACGATGCAGATCCCGATCAGCACGGCGAGGATGAGAACCGCAGGGGAGTACGGGTCGGTCATTCAGCGATCCTCCGTATCCATGCCGTGAGGTCTGAGAAGGCGAAGAGATCACGCGCCGGGATAACCTGTTTCGCCTCATCTCCCGGGTGGATGTTGATGTTGTGGACATAGAGGTCGTGCGTTGATTCATCGAGATCGACCGTGATCGTCCCCGGTGTGAGCGTGATAGAGTTTGCGAGCATGAAGATGCCGAGGTCGGTCTGGAGACCGGACGAGACCCGGATGATCCCCGGCCGGATCCGGCCGGTAATTACGCGGTACGCCACATCCAGGTTGGCCCGGATAACCTCAAGGAAGAACGGCCCGATGATGTAGACCGGGATGAGGATGAGCCGCACCGGGTTTGCCATCCGGTAGTTTTCTGCCCGGCAGAGAAATTTCCGGGCGATTGCAGCGGTCAGAAGACTCAGCGCGACCCCCGCGATGAGTTCAGAGACCGACCAGAGTCCCACATTCCCGCTCCCTGCTGTCAGGACAAGGTAGATGAAAAGGGAGAAGAGAAACGTGAGGATGAAGGGGATCATCGGAATCCCCCCGGCCGGTTGCAGTGGATGTGTGCAGGACACAGTTCAAACATGGATATCACGAAATCTCCGGCGTTCTCAAGTGCATGTTCCTGAATTCAGACCCTGTACAGGGACTGTCTCCAGCATCGAAGCAGCATGAATATTCTTAGAATGGCCTCTTAAAAGATAAACAATACGGTTTGCGTTGTTAAAAAAAACTCAATTTTTCAATATATGTAGAAATAAAGCCCGAATATCTGATATTCCTGCAATAGCACTTCGCAGGACCAGCCCGGGAGGGTTCACCCGGCGCGGCACCCCTGCTTATTTATCGTCCCGCCCCCAAGAGATACGGAGTATGCGCCCTTCCTTCCTGGGAAAGATCCTCCTGCACTGGTGCGATTCCTGCCATGTACCGGTCCTGTCCGGCACCTGCGCGTGCGGCGCGAAGACACGGAACGTCCCGGTCACCCCGCCGGGTGATGCGAGACCTGCCTTCCCGGCTGACTGCAGCCTGGTCAACAGGATCTACAGGGCGCATTTTGGAGCAGGCCTGATACCGGACGGACACCTGGCGCTCCTGAACAAGGTGCCGGATACCGACAGGATGGAAGAGATCGTGATGGGCGGTGCGGTCGTGGGGGCGATACGCTATCTCCCCGGTGAAAAGCGATGGGAACCGCTGCCACGGCCTGATGCTGCCCGGTACGTTCGTCCTCTTGAGCGCTACGTCATCGTGGACGATGGTGCAGTCCCTTCAATCCGTGACGGGGGTGCGAGCGTCCTTGCCCCCGGGCTCGTGTATATCCATCCCTCGGTCCGGGCCGGTGATGAAGTCTTCATCATGACCCGGGCAGGGGACTGCATCGGCGTCGGCAGGGCGCGGGTGGACGCTGCGGAATCAGCCACGATGACGCGGGGGGCGGTTGTCCGGACCCGGAAGAACACCCGATCGCCCTGCATACCCGCCCCTGCCTCATGGGACGATGCGGTCCAGGCAAATGCCCTGGTACTTCATGAGGCAGAGGACGAAGCCGTAACGTTCATCAGGAACGTGGCGGGAAATTACGCCGGAACCCGGACGGTCTCCTACTCGGGGGGGAAAGACAGCCTGGTCACCCTCCTGCTCGTCCAGCGGGCGATCGGGAACGTCCCGCTCCTCTTTGCCGATACCGGCCTCGAATTCCCGGAGACCTGCCAGAATATTGCCGATGTCGCTGCACGCTACGGCCTCGAAGTGATCCGGGCTGACGGTGCCACCGGGTTCTGGGCTTCATTTGAGAGCCGGGGACCCCCCGCGGTAAACGACCGCTGGTGCTGTGCCGCAGCAAAACTGCTCCCGATACGTGAGACGATCGAAAAAAACTGGGGTGAATGCCTCTCGTTCATCGGCCAGCGCCGGTACGAGTCAGCACGGCGCCGGGAGAGCGACCGGGTCTTCCGGAACGCGACCGTCAGAAACCAAGTCTCGGCAGCACCAATCCAGAACTGGACCGCCCTCCATGTCTGGCTCTATATCTTCCGGGAGAAAGCCCCGGCAAACCCGCTCTATGAAGCGGGCCTCGATCGGATCGGATGCTATATGTGCCCATCGAGCGATGTGGCTGTGATAGAAGAGATACGGTCACGGTACCCGGGTCTCTGGAGCAGCTGGCATGCACGCCTGGCCGGGTGGAAGGAATCCCGCGGTCTTCCGGATGACTGGCTTGATCAGATGAAATGGCGGATACGGGAGGGGCAGACCCCTGAAGCGGATTGTTATCGTTGATTATGGATCCGGCAACCTGAGGAGCGTATCCCGGGGTCTCGAGAAGTCCGGGGCCCGCCCCGTGATAACCGCTGAAACCGGTGAAATAGCAGCAGCAGACGGGATCGTACTCCCCGGAGTGGGGGCGTTCCGGGACGGAATGGGCCAGATTGGGGAGATGCAGCAGGTCCTCACCGAGGCAGCCGAATCAGTCCCGATCCTGGGGATATGTCTTGGGATGCAGATGCTCCTTGAATGGAGCGAAGAGCACGGGCTCAGTGCCGGCCTTGGGATCATCCCGGGAACGGTCCGGCGCTTCCCAAGGGTTCCCGGGTATAAAGTGCCCCACATGGGGTGGAACTCTCTCGCCCCCGAGATACCTGACCATCCCCTGATGTCAGGTATCGGGGAGGGATCGTACGTCTATTTCGTCCATTCGTACTATGCGGATGCTCCCCCATCCCACGTGCTCACCTCGACCGAATACATCTGCCCCTTTGCATCGTCCGTCACCAGCGGAAACGTGCACGGTGTCCAGTTCCACCCGGAGAAGAGTGGTGCAACCGGCCTTGCGATCCTGAAAAATTTCATCGGGCTTGTCTGAACCCTGTCCCGGGATGAGGGGATCCGGGCGGAACATACGCCTGTCTCATGAGAAACTAATTATCGTTCTCCTCCAAACAGCTGGGTATGAAGCGCATCCTCGCGTGTCTGCTGGCCGTTTCGCTCCTGTGCTCAGCAGTCCAGGCATATGTCATAACCTTCGATGCGCCCGCGGAGCTCCGGGCAGGGGTGCCGATCGAGGTGACCGGGACGACCAATTTCCCCGACGGCACCCAGTTCGACCTCATCCTCTATAAGGCCCAGTTCACGACCCCGGCAGTCATCGACCGGAGAATGATCATCGTGGACCCGGGCAAGAACTTCTCGGCATCCTTCCCGACCTCGAACCTCGAGGCCGGGACCTACAAGATCGAGATACAGTTCCTCAAGGATCCCGGGTCCAGCCTCGGGTCGTCATCCGTGACCATGCGGCAGGTCAATCTCATTGATCGATCGTCAGAGATTGTCCTGAAAGCCCCCGTGGACCAGGTCCTTGGCGAGGCCCTCCTGGTTGAGGGGTATATCCCCAACATCGGGGTCGCCACGATAACCCTGCGGGTCGACGGCCCGAAGGGCTTCACCCTTCCTGACCGGAACATCCGGACCACCACAACACTGGCCGGGAAGGACGGCCATTTTTCCGAGAAGATTGTGGTCACGGATCCCGGCAATTACTACGTGAGTTTCTCTGATGCGAAGGGGTTCATCTCCCAGGTACGGTACTCGGTGACATCAGCTCCCCCTGTGCCGGCGACCACCAGCCCGGAGGAGACCGGGGCCGCCACACCCGGAGAAGAAGAGACCCCGGCACTCCCCGCAACCCCTGCAACCCCCCTTTCGCCTGGTGTGATCATCGGGAGCCTTGCAGCGGCAGCAGTGATTGCGGCACGGAAGATCGGGTAAACCTCCCCGCCCTCTTTTTCTGACTTACGGGACCGGGCTCTGCCTGCGCTCGTGGCCAGGTGTAAGGATTGTGTTGCAGGATCTACCAGGGAGAGAGCATTCATTATGGAAGGGCGGGCAATCCCCACGTTCACCAAAGAAAACGTATGGGAAAAATTTTCAAGGGTTGGATTTGTGTTCTTACGGGTTGAAACCCGGAGGAGTCGGTCATCAGTACCTCTTCTTCTGCCACCGGTATGCCTCGTACAGGAAGAGGATCAGGAGGACCATGCACCCGCCCATGAAGAATGCGAGTACCGGTGCTGCCGACGAGAGAATGGGATCATCCATGCCGGGAGCGGTCCTTTCCGCGAGAATTCCTATCTCACCGCTTCCACCGGCTCTGCCACCACCGTTTCCATCGAATGCAGCGGGCGCGGCGACCGGGACTCCCGGTGCGGCCGGTCCAAAGAGCGGGAGTATGGCGAACAGTGCCATCGAGGCCACGATGATCACGACGAAGAGCGATGCGTACTTGAGCAGGATCGACCGGATATTTGTCATCCGCGGGGCAACAATCAGGAGCTGGTCGCGGAGTGCATACACCTTGACCTCCCGCCCCTTCACGCTGTACCGGGTCTCGGCAATCTCCAGGATGCCTGCCTCGAGAAGGTTCTCGATGTGGTACTTCAGGGTGCCCATCGGAATATTCAGGAGCCCTGTCAGGTCCGAAGCCGTCTTCGGACCCGTGGAGAGGAGGTGGAGGATCTCATTTGCGGTCGGGCTTGCCATCGCCTTGCCGATCTTCTGCGCCCGTTCATCACCGGGCTCGAGCACGATCACCTCTTCAGTCATGGAGTGCCGCCATGATACGCTCTCTCCCCACTTTGAGGGCAAGGCTGACCTGCTCAACCTGCGGGCCGCCTCCCTGTGCCAGGGTCTTTGATCCGCCCCCCTTCCCCCCGACCAGGATACAGACCTGTCCGATGATCTCCCCGGCGTTGACCCGGTCGGACCCCGACATCAGGACGACGTGCGCCCTCCCCGCGGCGCTGGAGACGAGGGCAACACCTCCCTGCTCGGCGATGTGTGACGCGATTGCTGCAAGATCCCTAGGCGGCAGGTCAATCTGGCGTATGAGGACCGGGACGCCCTGTACGAGCTCGGGCGAGAGGTCCCGGATCTCCATCTCAACCAGCCGCTGGGAGAGGCGCTCGATCTCTTTCCGCTGCTCCTTCCATTCGGAGAAGAACCGGTTGACCGATGAGGGGAGTATCTCCTGCTGGACCGAGAGGACGCCGGCAGAATCTGCGAGGATCCGCTCCATCGTCTGGACATACTCGACCGCTGCCATCCCTGCGGCAAACTCGAGCCGTTCGATCCCGTCCTGGATATGTTCGACCCGGATGACCTTGATCATCCCGATGTCCCCGGTAGCCCGGCAATGGGTTCCGGCGCAGGCTTCAACATCACCCGCGACCTGGACGATGCGGATGTCCCTGCCCGGGGGGACACCGCCCTGGTAGAGGGCAAAACCGTACTGTTGGTCTGCCTT